>Ga0213868_10003512_pt1 | contig 14592 bp, 7 predicted proteins | sample PICome_9_FD_160087 | JGI IMG/M metagenome (GOLD analysis project Ga0213868, IMG submission 160087) | Coastal seawater microbial communities near Pivers Island, North Carolina, United States - PICO127 | ecosystem: Environmental > Aquatic > Marine > Coastal | place: USA: North Carolina | collected...
CCAGATAAACCAGCACCAGCAAATACGCCAACAGAATCTAAGAACGTTAATGCGCCATCTGATTCAATAATGTTTGTAATATGTCCAGCACCATCAATTTCTAAATTACGAATAATATTTGTAGTACCAACACTAGAGGTTGAACTTGCTGAACTTGCGTTATGATTAATTGTAATTGTATCATTAGCACTATCTAAAACACCACTTGATAAACTATCAAGACCTAAGCCAACATTAATGGTAAAAGGAAAATATAGTGCATTATTAACATCAATAGCGCTATCAACTTCCGCTTTTGTAGCAAGAGTATTTCCTCCACTTTGGAGATAATTAGCAAGTTCCATAACATTAACGCGTGAGGAAGCCATTGTTGTTCCACCCACATTAGAAATAACAAGATAGTCATTTGAATCTATATCAGCTTGTTGTATCGGATTTAAATCTAATATTCTTACCATTGCTTTTCTTCCTTAAAGAGCGTTCATGCTGGCCGTTGTGTCTATATCTTCATCCGCATCTGTTCCATACCAAACTAAATTATGAACCATAGTCCAATGTGTGACATAAGCATAAAAGTAATCTCCACCCGTTCTTTCTTGGAGCAGAGATATCCCGTCTTCACCTAGAGTTGATATAAGTTTAGATGCACTATTGTCCCATGAAATATTATATCCTTGTTGGGCACCTGCTGGCTCATTAAAATGCGGCGGTAAAAATATTTCATCTCCGATAGAGAATCCACCAGCTGGAGAAGTACAGATTAATTTTGTACTAATAACATCTGGTTTACGAGATATTCCACTAGGAAAACTAGTGGATGGCCATTGATATGATGCACCATCAACTCCACCAGCTATAGTAATATTTTGTCTATAAACTCTAGTACCCGCAGTGGACATATCTGCCGGAGCAAAAGTAAATGCACCGGTTCCATTATTATATGCTAAAGAACCTCCGCCACTAGCCGAACCTGTTGTTACAGAAAGATCAGTTAATGCTATGCCAGATGAAGGAGTTCTGGCTGCAATATATGCAGAATCAATTGCTCCTTGTGAAAGCCCAATTGATGTTGCTGAATCTACACCTAAAGCAAGATTTAAACCTGCAATATTAACTCTAAATTGTCCTGTAGCGGTATTATAATCAAGTGTCGAATCACCAGGATATATTCCTACCGCAGCGTGTACTCTTTGGTCTGTATAATAAAGATTTGTAGAACCTTCTTGAAGATCATCTGTTGTATTGTTTAGAAATTCTTTATCAAAATAGCCAGCTGGCATTCTAGCAGAATCAAGAACACCCGTAATAATCTTACAAGCATCTAATCCAGGAATACGCTGCGCATCAAATATTCCAGTTCCAGTTTTATTTGCATCTAATGTAGGAATATCGGAATCTGTAATTGTATTAGACTGGAAAGAAAATACACCAGTTGCTGCATTATATGACATAGATGCATGTAATGCATTATTACTTGCATTTAATGAGACACTATTACGAATATAAGATTGAGTTGTTCTACCATTAATTTCATTTAAAGCCTGAACAAGATCAGTAGTCACCGGAGTTGTTAAATTATCCGGATCTCCGACATTACTTGAGACGAGATTTGTTTTCTGTCTAAAAGTCTCAAATGTATCTGTCAAATTAACTGTAGGTTTTCTGGCCATTTTTATACCATCTCTAAATTTTTAATTAATACTATTTATAACAAATTATCATATATTTTAGAAAAAGAATACTGCAACAACACCTTGAGATCCAGCTCCAGTATAGCCACTAACAGCAGCTCCGCCACCACCACCAAAGTTAGAACCATTTTCGGCTGTCTCTCCACCATATCCACATATTCTGCTACCGTTGGCTTTTACTAAATGCGAGTTTGAATCAAATCTGGAGTGTACGGAATTTATTTCAGAAATAGTTGCATCTGGTCCACCTGCCGGACCGCCAGATGTTTGTTCTCCAACTCCAGCACCAGCACCGTTACCACCATCTATATTATAATCTCCGCCTGAAGCGGTTCCGCCATTAGTAGGAGCATCACCGGTTGCTTCACCTCGTTGTCCTCCACCACCTAATACTGAAGAACTTAAACTTCCTCCTGATATAGATGTATTACCACCATTAACACCATTACTTCCACCATTTACTGCTGCACCTCCAGAACCTATATTAAACCTATAGGTTTCTCCTGGAACTACTTGGAGTATTCTTATAGCAACACCGCCACCGCCACCGCCATAACTTTGAGAACCTAAACCACCAGATCCTCCAGCACCTATAGCAACAAGGGCAACATTTCTTAAATTAGATGGAGACCAGTATTGACTTGTTGTGTATAATTTTACTGAAGCTGGGTTTGTTGAAAAGAGCCCAGTATTGATATTAAATGTAGGTAATGGATTAGATCCTAATCCAATAACACCATTTAAGATAACATCATTTCTTATAGTTTTCCAAGCATTATATAAATCATTGAAATATTGTATTATATTTTCATCTTCATTTAATTCTGCTGGATCTAAATTATTTTCATCTGTAACTAATGCTGAAGTTGTTGTGTCTATATTTGTTCTATATTGTGGACCCATATATGCTACTTGTGTTTCATCATATACACTACCATCTTCCCTAGTGGCGACAACTCTTAATTTTCTAATATTGGTATATTTATTTGCTTCAGCTAAAAATACATCAAATATCTTATCACCATCTATTTTATAACCTAAGCCAAGATGGCTACTACCGCGTAAGGATTCAAGTAAACCTTGTTCATCAAATGCTGGACCTGTACTAGGTAGTGTAGAAGGAACTTCTTCTTTTATAAGAATTCCACCAGAAGCTCCAGTACCACCATTATTTCCTCCACCAACAGCACCAGATCCACCTACACCAACTTTCGTGATTACAAGATAAATTGTTTGGCCAGAATATGAAGATAAATTTAAAGTTTTTTCTATAAACTCTCCTGATTTGCCGGGTCTACCTCCGGTACCAGATTCATCATACTGGTCTGGCAAATCACCGCCTCCGCCGCCTCCGCCAGCACCTATTCCTGTAGCATCAGTACCACTGCTCGATTCTCTTGGTAAACCACCAGTGCCTACTGTTCCATAATTAGGATCAGAAGATACAACATTTGCAGCAGAGCCTTCAGCATATCTATTAGGATTGCTACTATAACTAACTTCACAGCTTTTTCCGCCAGCGCCGCCAGCTAAATTAAAAGCTTCTATAAGAGTTCCATCTGGAGCACCTGCTCTAAATTCAAATTTAGTATTTGTACCATCAATGCCTTTTCTATCTCCTGTTGGACCACCACCAGGACCACCGTTTTCTCTGCCATGGCCACCACCGCCACCAGCGCCAACACCAATAAAAGAGATGCTCGCTCTTGTACCTAAAACAATAGTATCTGTTGAAGTTAGAGTTGCAGCGCCGCCAAAAGCTGCAGCAACTTTAGGATCACTTTGCACATCTGGTCCACTATCTCCAGACCAAACTATCTGATCTACTACTTTATCGTGAAACAGTTCTCGCCACTTTGCAATTATAGGAAGTTCATCTACTAAATCACCCGCAGTTCCTATTACATTTCCAGCAACCATATTACATCCTTACACTTTAAGAACACATTCAACTAGCTTTTCTTCTTGAGCTAAATTTGTCTCAAGAGCAATACCGACTAAAGCAGTTGTTTTAAGAGTTGTACTTACACCGTCTTCTAGTGCATGAACGGCTTGACCTTTATTAACGGGACCTTTTACTCTTACTGGAACACGACCTTTTAGGCCAACATATTGACCTTCGGCTTCACTATTCATCATAAGTGCTGGCTCGGTAGAGATTACACCAATACAATAATCTGACATAGTTGCTTCTCTGACTTCATATTCTTCATTGTTTGAAACAGCGACCGCAGTACCTGGAATCAATTCTTCACGTGTTGTATATTTTTCCGCAAGGTCAGCATATAGTGAAGAAGTTGCAACACCATTAAAGGTTGTAGCATACATGGTAGCAAATCTATTAGTATTTTCACCTATATTATATGTATTATTACTTGCAGATAAAACATGATCATTAATCGTAAGATTAGACGACATTGTTATACCACCAGTAAATGTTTTATTACCACTTACTGTCTGTAAATTAGTAAGAAGAACTGGTCCATTTGGATTAGAACCATAAAGATCAGTTGGAAATCCAAAGCCTAAAGAATCTAGCTCGAGAGGCATAACATCAATAGGTAATGGTGGAATGTGCTCTAAAGGTAATTCGCTTATAATCTTTGATCCACGAGTATTTGGTATTCTATTAGAATCTAAAATTCCTGATGTGATAATACTTGCAGGTAAATCCGGAACATGAGCTAAACCTAATTTATCTGAAGTAATTTTGGTCGCAGATAGATTAGGAATTCTTGCTGGATTAAAAGAACCTGATGTTATTTTACCAGCAGGAAGAGCTGGTACTAAACTAGGTGTAAGAGGATTTGTAATAAAAGTAAATTCTCCATTAGCATTATTATATGCTAAAGAAGCAAGAGCATTAGGACCAGATGTTACAAGTGAAATAAGATTTCTTGTTTCTGATGAATCTAATACAGTAGCATCTAAGTAATTAAATGCTGAAACAATACTTGAATCATAGGGCGCTGGTGCGGCAAGATTATCTAAATCGCCGATGTAGTCTCCCATCAAGTTGGTCTTCTGTCTCCATGCTTCAATGGAGTTACTTAGGTCTACATATATTTGCCTTGCCATTAATCACCTATTTTATTTAAAAGTGTTGAAAGCAGTTCTTTAATTTCTGCAACATCATCTTTTAATTTTGCTAATTCCTGTTTTTCTTTTCTTTTCTTTTTCAAAATCTGCCTTGACTTAATTAAGGCTTCTTCATCAGTAATTACTATTGCCCCAGTTTCTAAATCTCTTTTATAGCCGGGATAGTTTTCCACTTTAGCATATCTATAATCTTCCAACCTAGTCTCCTAGTGCAATCACTCTTAGATCATTTAATTTAGGTACTTTAGTCTGATTAGTAGACCTTAGAACAATTTTTAATTGAAACTGTGTAAATTCATCACTGGTACCATCGACAGAACCAACTAAATAGCGGTATTCTCTAAAGATACTTGTATCATCATCAGTTTGAACTGGTTTTTCTGAGTCAATTCTTGTCCAAGTTGTTCCGACAAGAGTATCAGCCTTTGATGCTCTATAATACATATCAATAAATGTATCAGATGGTCTATTAGCACCCATAATAATTTTTAACCCGACAGCAGAAGCAGCTAAGCGCACGGGTTTAGTAATATGTTTTGCGGAAGCAGGACCGTTCTCTCTTGTTTCACCAAATAGAGGATCATAATAGGCTGTATAATTAGTCGTACCCATAATATCATTTACAGTATCACTATCTAAAGCGTGAGACCACTCAATAGGCTTATTCTGTGTTGTACTCTGAACATTGCTTGGATTATCAATAAGATTTGCAATAAGAGTTGCAGACGTTCTTTGAAGATCAATAACCGGTGTTACATAAACATTACTTGATTTCATTTCCGCTTCTAATACCATAGATGTTGCAAGCTTAGATGGTGGCGATACTCTTTTCATAACACCAAGTTCATTATCTTGATTAGGTGCAACTACTGTAGCTACAGTATCTAAAATATCTGCATTATTAATAGCATTAGAACTATTATCTGCATATGATTTACCAGCTGCCATTTTAATATTATAGTCTAATCTAGTTGAAGGTGGCTCGATTGATTGCACAGATGGCCAAATTGTACTATAATTATAGGCTTGTTCAACAGTTACGGCACTACCACCAGTTATAGAATTATAATATGGAGATGGCGAAGTAAGAGTTGGAACTGTAATTACAAATCCAGTAGGATCAACTTCAGTTACAGTATATGGATTATTATTTAAATCGCTATCTACTGGTGTTCCAATAATTCCATTTAAATTAACAGTATCTCCGGCATATAAACCATGAAGTGGGCTTCTAATATAAACATCAGAGAAATCTGAACTATCTTTAAAGAATAATTCTACTGGATCACTTTGAAGAATCTTTCTTGGAACTGCAACATTTTTAAATATTGCTTTAGTTGTAAGGTTTGCATTAAACTCAGCTTTATATAATGTGAACTTAAGATCAGACATTTGATCTGGTTCCCATGTTCTATTGTTTTGAGATTTAAAGAATGAACCAAGAAATGGTTGAGTATTAATTTTTTCGGTTGTAGAACCTAATTTAAATTCGCCCATTTTTGAAATATATGCTTCATATGCATCACTATTAGAAATAACTACAATTGCATATTCGGTAAATGGTTTTAAATATACTGGTTCTTTAAATACTGCTCTTGTTTCTGCTGAAGCATCTGTTGAAACAACAACATCACTTGCTGGAATACTAACAATAGATCCTGGGAGCGAAAGATCAGAAGATGGATGACCGTTTACAGTAGGTCTAATTTGAATTTCTATCGGAAATGGTTGTTCACTTGTATCTTTCTTAGCAAAGAATAAACCTACTTCTGTTAAGAATACACCATTTGCTTCTGTAACAAGGAAAGACTGAGCAATAGGATCAAAGAAACATATATCTTTTACAAAGTTAAATACATCTTCAACAACACCTACTGTATCACTAATTAAATCTCCAGCAGCATCTGCTACACTACCAACGGCTGATGAAACACCACCAATTAAGTCTCCTTGAAAAACTTCTCCAATTCCTGTTGCAATACCACTACCAACTGTATTAATCGCTCCAAGAATATCTATTCCTCCTCCACCACCAGAGGATGATACATTAATTGTTTCTGTAGATGTTGTACTTGTTCCAACAATATGAAGAAGACGTGTAGATAAGACATCTTCCTGCCTTGTAGTAAGAGTACCAGTAGAACTAAAGATTGCCGAAGCGGCACAGCTTGCATTCTTTTTATTAAACTCAGTAATATCTAATAAAGTAAATTCGATATCGCCTGTTCTAAAGTTTGTTGTTCCTGCTGTTCTTGTATTAGAAGATGGAATAAAGAATGCACCCTGAATCTTACCTTGGCCATCAGTATACAATTTTGTCTTACCACCAGTTAAAGGATATTCAGTTGCAGCTTTATAAAGATTACTTACATCGGTTTGCTTTGTTATATTAACTCCGCTAAATGCTTCTTGTCTAACCCATTTAGCAACTGATCTACCATCAAAGTATGCAAAAACTTGTGTATTAGGTGAAAGACCTTCAGCTTGGAATTTTACAAGTTTAGATCGCATAAATGGAATAAATGCAACATCTACAACTCTATCATCAATAACTTCTCTGACTGTTTCTGAAGCAACAACTCTATTAACAACGGTTTCACTTGTAACATCCGTTCCGGTTGTAGTTTTTCTATTCCAAAGAAATCCGACTCTTTCTTTCCAATTATTTCTAGCAATCTCTGAAGTGATTGATTGTTCATCACCAATATTAAGATTATTAATATCAGTACCGCCCCAATTCCATTCATGATCGCCCCACTGAAGAGCTAAGTCTGTATTAAGTAATGATCCACCCGGAATAATTTTATCTGGTATATAATCAGTTTCATACCAATCATCAGATGCTGGAGAAAGTGTCATTGCACCATTATAAAATAAATTTAAATATGGATTAACATTTACAGTAGATGATGCAATATCTTGAACAATATAAGGAGTTGTATTATAAGTCGTATATACATTATCACCTTTCATAATTGTATTTGTAGATGCGTTTGAATCATAATAAAGACCAATATTATTTGTAATTGCTCTTGGTCTTATGAGTCTATTTCTTGGATCAATGGCTGCTGAATATCCTGGATGTGTAATATCCGAGAAATACTGATTCTCAAAATTATCTGCCATAAATCCTGATTTTGTTCTATTTCTATTATCAGAATCTAACACATCAATATTAGCTGTATCCATTTCTAATAGTGTAAGAGATGTTACTTCTGCAAGATCATCAATCTTTTTCTCTAATTTACCAATATCTCTCATTGTATAACGCTTATTATCAAGCATAGAGAATGTTAAATCATCTGGACCAAATGTTCCAGCATTTAATCTAATTCTATGGAGCTCCATGGCACCATCAGGAATTGATGGAAACTTAGGGGTTAAAGATGGAGTACCTTTAATATATTTAAATTCGCCCTGTTGTGTTAAAACTAACTTATCATATCTTGGCTGATAATATGAAACATCAGCAACAATAGTTGAGCCTTGTTTCGGTAAAATAAATATCTCGGCATCAGTAGTTGAATATGTACCACTACTTCCTTTTGATGATCTAAAGTCAAGATAATTTTTTAAATCTACATAGCGGCCATTTGCTAATTGATAATTAGGAATATCTTGATAATCAATTGTTGAGTAAGAGCTAGGTCCAAAGAAGTCACCAGAACCGTGAGCAAAATAAGAGAATTTAACAAATAATTGAAGAGTTGTATTTTGGAAATTACCAGTAACTGTTCTACCCGGTTTAATAGTAATAGAACCTTTTTGGTATGAATTATCTCTTTGACCACCATCTACTTCAAATTTATCTGTGACAAGATTTCCGTTAGAAGCTAATATTCTAATTTCTTCTACACCTATTACATCAGTATATGGTAGCTGTGCAACACCCGTACTTGGATTAAAAGTAACAAGTGCTGTAGTTGTAACTTTTGTTTTAGAAGCAACATTACAAGCACCTTTAAATGTATAAGCATATACTTCAAATTGATCGAACCCCGTAGCAATTGTACCACCATTTTTAGAACTAACTAGACCCGTAATCGTAACACTTGATGTACCAACTCCACTATATGTAGGAGATTGTCCAGTTGTTGCACCACCTGGATCTGAAATAATCCAATTAACAGTGTCTGTAAATACTTCTCCTGCTGAAGCAGTTATTGTCATTGAGCCATTAGCTGCAGCAGTACCCCTATATCTTTTTGCAAGAGTCATAGAAATATCTGAAACTGCGCTTGGTCTATTACCAGGTATTTTAAAGAATAACTCATTTGCTTGAGTTTCATATATTATAACTTTATTATTTGATCTGACAAGTCTCATTTCTTGTCTTTCACAACTACAGGCACCACTATCTAAACCAATTGCTCTAGCATCTCTATTAAATATTTTACCTGCATTCATTTCAATGTCAAATACATACACTTTAAATGTATTAGATCCTGGTTCACCTGGATCTATACCTCTAATTCTTAGTGTTCCAATTTTATCATTAACACCAAACGCCGCAGTTCCTGTGGTATCGTCACTAATATCTACTCTTTCAAAAATATTAACATCTGGCACACCAAAGAATCCAGCTTCAACTAATATATAATTACCATACGTTCCAGAAATACCCTTATTTTCTTGTGTGACAGTAGTGGTTGATCTTGATATATCTAAAGTACTAGCAGATGCTTTACTAACTCTATAGCCATTTACATACGCTGTACCGCTACTTACACCTAAAGATAGTTTTGTATTATCTGATGAATGTTCATCCCAAGAAAGTCTAAATGGCTTTACAGTATAATTACCAGACTCTTCTTTTGTTCGTACAGCCATAATATCATTAATTTTATTATATTGATCATATCCAGTAACTGCTTCAACAAGGAATCCATGTTCAATTTTAGCATAATAAATAAATGTTTCATCGGTTTGAATAGTATTTTTATTTACAAGTTCTAAATTAATTGTATATCTATCTGCACCAGGAGCCGTATAGTTTGGTAAATCTCCTTGGTTGTCATATAAAGAATCGTCATCATCTGCTGTGGTTACTACTTGTGTAAGTTTAAAACCAATTGTAGCAGTTGGATTTGAAAAATACTTTGCAACAATTAAACTCTGTTTTGGAGCATGGACAAAGTGTCCTTCAGCAAAGAATGATGCTGGACCAGCAGAAATCCTAAAACCATAGCCAGTTGCTGGATCTGCAGTAGTATTGGTTGTTTGAACAACTAAAACAACCGAACCGTCTTTTTCAAGTAATTCTTCACCTGGAGTTACGGAAGCTGGCTCTGTTCCAGATGTTCCATTTAGAGTATCAAGATATTGGACATAAATTGTTGCTGGATCTGATCCTTCAGCTTCTACTATTTCAATAACTTTTACGGAAATACCAGAAAGTTGACCAACAAAAACCTTATCTTTAAAGTTAGAAACGTCAGTTGGTAAAGAAACACCTGGTGTTGTAGCATCAGTTGGATCAGTATTAAGTTTAATATATCTGTAACGATTATTAAAAGTAAGAGCAGCAGACTCAAGTGAAGCACCTTCTTTAAAAAGATTAGTGCCAAGCGTTTTAATTTCTTCTTGTATAATAGATTGAAGTTGATTCAATTCTCTACTTTGAAGTGCCTTACCGCTTTTAAATAATACTTTATGGAACCCTTTGTCTGGGTCAAAGTCGTCTTTATAAATTTGGGCTTCTAAATTTTTAGTATAGTTTACGGTCATGAACACTCATCCAATTGAATAACTATTTTAATATCTTCTGTCTGATTAGCAACTCTAGTTACTGCAGACCTATTATCTATATACAGTATTTCACCTGTAAATGGATCAACCTCTGATGCTATAAGTGGATTGCCTACAGTACCCTGTCCTGGTCCGCTCATTTCTGTCAAAGTTTCATTTGCTACAAATCCGACATAACCGGTTGAATCATTTTGATGGAATAGAATTGTATTACCATTAGTTTGATCGACGTATGCTTTTGCACCACTTGTGGCACCAACAATAACCTCATCTGTTGTAAATGCAACTGTTTGTGTCGCAAGAGTCATAGATTGTAACGCACCACCAGTAAGATTAGTCCACTGAGTACCTTGAGCAGAATCTTTAATTCCTCTGATAATACCAATCTGTCTATAATCTTGATTAAGCAACCAGTCAGATGTGTTTCCATCAACTCTTACACCAATCATCATAGAACCACATTTAAGATCAGAAGATGCATCCCCACCAATACCTAATCCACTGGACATAACAGCTCTCACTTCGCCATTTGTTCCATTAGAATCAGTAAGAGTTATTTGTGCTCCTCTTAATCCGTGAACATAGTTTAAAGTAGTACCTGAGGAATCAGGATTATATTCTGCTTTTACAATTGTTCCTGAAGGAGAATCTAAAGTAAAATCTACAAGTGTTGGATAATTAACACCATTAATATTAACTGACGGATTAGTATAACCAGAACCGCCTGCTGTTACTTCAAACGCTGTAATCATACCAGGCTTGGCGGTATTCTGAATTTCATACTGTTTTATTTCATTACCAGTAGAATTTGAATCTGTGGCTAAAATACGATCAATGGGCATATGATCATTAGTCATAAATAAAGTAGCATCTAGTGCACTAATAGTATAAAGAAACTTCCAAACGTATCCATCAGATGTTTCAAATGGATCATTATTAGAACCTGTAGGCTGAACAGTCGAAGCTACCGCTGAACCAGTTGCATCCGTTCCCTGTCTTAAACAAATATAGACATCATGATTATTATTTGCAACATAGAAAAACTCAGAGCCATAGTCTGTTAAATCTTTTTTATCATCATACGCAACATATGTAGAACCAGTAGACCAAGATTTACGAGGAACAACTAATGAAGCTGCTGCAACCCGATGAATAGATTGAAGACCATTTCGGAATTCGTTTTGAATCCTAATATTATCTTTAGCTGTTGGTGCTGAATCTGCAGCATTCCATGGATTAGATCGAGACACGCCAATATAATAGTTTTCCGTAGTATTATTAATACTACGAATGGTCCCAATCATGAGTTCCTTTTTAAAGTTTTGTGTTACAATTGTCGACATGCTCTACCTATTAAATTATTGCGTCTTTTAAATATGACATATTCTTATTTCTTAATTCTTGAATAGTCACATTTCTCATACTTTGGTTGTCACCATAATTAAAACTATTTATATCAAAAACTGCATTGGAATCATACTTAATCCACTCATATATACTGTTAAATTTATGTGAAAGGTTAAATTTTACACTTATAGCACCCGTTCCAGTCTTTTTAAAGTTTATATCTAACATACCATATGAATCAAGAATATCATCAACTCTTAATACTGGAGCTGAAGCTGATACAACGGCAGTAGAATGATTAGCAGCATCTAAATCTCCACCTATGCAAAAGTGATCACCACCAAAAGAATCTCCTAATCCAGGAAGAGCGATATCAAGCTTAGTTGAAGAATAGTCGCCAGTTAAATACATTCTTGAAATATATGTTTTACTGTCACCTCTTGTAATTTGAGCAAGAGTTTTATTTAACTCGGCTGGAATATTTATCTGAATTAAAGTTGATGATGTGGTTGGTGTATGTGTGTCTAATGTTTTAATCAAAGCAGGTGCCGCTTCAAATATACTATATGGTTCTCCTGGTACTTCTGTAAGCCCAGGTTGGTATTTAATATTCTCACTTTTTAATGTTGGTGATAAATCTATTGCAGCTATGTTAATTTCTTTATTACTATATAATCCAGCATCTACAGAATTTTTAACAGAAAGACCCGGACCTTCTAATGCTCTACCATAACTATCTTCAATAAACCACCCTTCACTATCAGTATAATCTAATATGTTTGCATACTGAAATCTTCTAGTATTTGATCCACATACATATTCTTTATGTCCATCCATCACAAGAATGTCACTATTACCCATATCGGTTTTACTAATAATACGAGTATCTATAGCCAACTTCGGTAAAGCACTATCAGTTTCAATTCTTAAATTTAGTGGAGTTGCATCTGAAAGAATGCCAACAGGCTTATATGTTGGATTAGTATAAAGCTGTGCTTCAGCATGTAAATAAAATCCAGCAGGATGTACAAACTTTTTATATAATTGTTCCCAGTCTTTTAATGGTACTGTGGTCTTTATAAGATGAGATAATACCTGATGTAATCTACCATCTTGCATTTTCTTAGATGATTTAGGTCCGAGTATTGATAATGGATCATCTAATGTAAAAATTTTATCTTTTGGGTATTCAACTTCTGCTGATGTATCAAAGAATCCTCTAAAGAAACCTTCTGCAGAATAAAGAGAACCCTTTACTCTAAAAAACTTTGCAAGATTTTTTAATATTTCTCTTGGATTAGAAACAAATTGTGACGATAGACTAAGACCAATTTCATCAAATAGATTATCAAGATATTTTAAATCTGTTTTTCCAATATCTCTTATTTCATATAAATCTTTTATCGTGTTGCCAAAATTGCCATCACTATCTAAAGCGTCATAGTAAGTTTCTAAAAACTGAATGAGATTAGGATAATCAGCAGCAAAATATTCTGGCAGAATATCTCTTACATAGTCAGCTCTAATTGATGTATGATTTCTATCTTCAGACATTATATTACAGCGCTACCTTTGTGTCTTGCTCATTCTTTAGTGGTTGCATTCTTAATTTTGCAGTGTCCAATCTTAGTACATAATTTCTAAGAGGAGAAATCATACTTTGATCAAGAGGTGTTGAACTAAATGTAATATAAGGAGTTCCAGTTGATATAGAGACTGGAGCAAAGCCATTTAAATTAACACTACCCTTTTGATAATTATAACTACCAATATCTTCTACGATTACAGTACCTGTAGTTGATACAACTTGCAATATATTTGAATTTAATTTATTCTTAATAGTACAACGAACTGAATCATCGCCATAAGTAAACATTGAAGATTCAATACTATAGTCTTGCGCTTCAGCAGGAATTAACATTACTGGAAAATATATATTATAATTTTTAGGAGAACCAACGGTCACATTTAATCTCTGCTGAACTTTAAGATCCATTTTTGCAGAAAGTATGGCTCTATTTAAATCACTAACTTCTGTTAATACTTCTGATCTACTAAAAGATGAATTAAAACTATTTAAAGTATTTGTAAAATATTCTTGTAGAAAATTTGTAATAGTTGTTTGGATAGCAGAACCTGTATCGTTAGTTAAACTAGGATCATAATTAAAATTACCTGTTATTTCTAAATATGTTTCTTCAGGAGTGACATATTTATTTGAAATTGACATAACCGAAAGTTGATTTGTAAAATTAGTTTCAATACTATTTTGAGTTGCGGTTTTTACAGCTTCTGATGTCCCATCTTGATATTGAAGACTGATATAAACTTTTCCATAATCAATAGGTACATTATCTTCGCCACCCCATACTGCAACATCTTTTATAACAGGAAAGTTAGATAGAATCATTGCTCTATAATCTGCAGATGTTACTAATCTCTTCTGAGCTGCAAATTGAAGTGGTGCTAATTTACGAATGGATTCTATTGATTCTTTCTCATAACCTTCTGTAGAAGATTTTTGTGTTTGAATATTAATAGGATAGTTTACATCATTTAAGACATAACTATTTGCGCTTTTAAAACCAGTACACCCATTTGCATCTGTTCCCCTTGAAGAAAAATATCTGACTACAACTTTACTGCCGACGGCAGGAGATTTACCGAAACTTTTACCATCACCAAAATTAATCTCATAGTAGCCTTT
>Ga0213868_10003514_pt1 | contig 14583 bp, 10 predicted proteins | sample PICome_9_FD_160087 | JGI IMG/M metagenome (GOLD analysis project Ga0213868, IMG submission 160087) | Coastal seawater microbial communities near Pivers Island, North Carolina, United States - PICO127 | ecosystem: Environmental > Aquatic > Marine > Coastal | place: USA: North Carolina...
TTAGTACACAAAGCAACGCCCAACCGATGAAACGCAATCCTAAACAGAAGTATTTCCATTTATAACCATCCATCATTTCTTTACTTTTTCTTAGCGCGTCCATTGAACCAATGGTGTCATCTTCTGCTAAAATATAAAAGGTTTGTGAGTAAGCAATAGCTGCAATTATTCCAGGAATTATTAACAACAATGCCCAAAGAATAATAAAGACAACCATTAAAAGATAGGCGCCTAAGGTAGTGCCATAATTCCTAAAACCTTCAAAAATTTGTTCTAGTCGTGCGTTTTCTCCTCTAGATAAACTCAAAGAAAATATACTAATACCAACCGATATGGGGCCAGCAATAAAAAGGAATAGAACGTCCCCAATAGTAGGAATAAGTTGAATAGATCCAACTATTATAATATATACCAAAAAAGTACCCACTGCTAGTCCCCAGTTTCCAGAAAGTGATGCTCTAGCCTCAGCCATTAATTCTTTATTTTCTTTTACCATTTTGTTTTTTTAGAGTTATTTAATTTAACATATGTTTAAGCCAATATAGTAAAAAATATGAAGCTATTTAAATCATAGACTTTTTATTGTTTTTCCTCTAGAATAAGTGCAGGAATGGCTAAGGTTTTGAAAAGATCGTTATAAGCTTTCATTTCAGTATTAATGATGTCATTTCTTTCATCTACATACACTTTCCAATCGTTCATTAAATCATCAAACCGTTCTTTAGCTCCATTAGTAACCTTTGGGTTTGCTTGGTCTATATAGCTTTTTAACTGAATTAATTGAGCATTTAACTTATTGTTAAAATTAATAACATCTTGGAATGTTTTTTGCTTTGCCTGTATTAGGTTTTCTTCCCAGCTATTAATGCGCTTAGTTAATTCCTTCCCTTTTTCTAACAAAGAATCTGCTTTTTTTGAGTCATTTAAAAGCTTTGCATAGTGGCTAAGCTGTGTTTTAGCAGAACGCATTTGATTCACAGATTCATGCATTTCTTTGACAGTATTTTCTATAGAAACTAGCATCTTTTGTTGTGCTACAAAATCTTCAGCACTTGAAAGAACTTTTGGGTTTGGAAGAATAGTTGCCTCAGTTTCAGACACAACATCTCCTAATGTCATTCTTAAAGTATATTTTCCGGGAGCCACGCTAGAGCCAGCCAAGCCACCAAAAATGAACACTTTATGTATAGATGGTAATGGGGCTCTTCTAAAATCCCATGTAAAACGGTTAACTCCTTTTTTTGAAGGTAAGATCTGAGGTTTTGAGGGGCCTCCTGGCCATGATTTAAAATTAGATTTTTTCTTATTGGTATAGGTTCTTATCACCTTATCATTTTCCAAAACTTCTAAGGTTAGCGTTAAGGAGTCAATATTGTTTTTTAAATAATAATCAAAGGTAACTCCACTTCTAGGGTTTTGCCCTTGTCCAACAGCTTTCGAGTTTCCTCCGAAGATCCGATAGGTATCTTTAGGGGTTACCATTTCAATAGCTTTTGAATACCTACTGTTATTTTGAAGCGCCCCTAAATCATCCAAAATCCAAAACCCTCTTCCCGATGTTGCAGCCACTAAATCATTATCTTGGATAATTAGATCGTTGATAGCTACTACCGGTAAATTTAATTTTAGCCGCTGCCAAAATGCACCATCATCGTTTGAAACATATAATCCAGTTTCTGTTCCAGCATACAATAATCCTTGTTGCTTTTTATCAGCCCTAACTACTCTTGCAAAACCATTAGGGTCATTTAAACCTTTTACAATTTTAGTCCAAGTTTGCCCATAATCGTTGGTTTTAAAGATGTGTGAGTTTAAGTCCATAGACTTATACCTCATAATTACCACATAGGCAGTTGCAGGGTTGTGTTGAGAAATGTCTATACTATTTATGATACCATCTTTAATTCCAGGGGGTGTAATATTCTCCCAGCTTTCTCCACCATTCTTTGTAATGTGTAAAAGGCCGTCATCGCTACCAGCATATAAAACACCTTCTTCGTGCTGAGATTCTACTAAAGCTGTAAGCGTATTATAATTTTCTCCACCAGCAGCTTCGTTTGTATATGGAGCCCCTCCTGGGCCATGTTTCTCTACCTCATTTTTGGTAAGATCTGGGCTTACTATGGTCCAATTAATCCCTTGATTAGTAGTTTTAAAAACAACGTTTCCAGCATGATAAACTGTAGCTCTATTATGAGGAGATGTAATTATTGGAGCATTCCAATTGTATCGATATTTTGAATCTTTTGGCGCTATACTTAAGCCTAATTCTGGATACTCTTTAATTGATTTTTGTTCTCTTGATGTTCTTGACCAAGTACTAATATTTCCTTGATAGGTACCTCCATATACCAATTCAGGAGCATCTGGATCAAAAGCAATAAACGCACTTTCTCCTCCAGCTACAGAATACCAATCTTTCCAGTCGATACCCCCATCATTGGTTCGGCTAGCAATACCAATAGCAGAATTATCTTGCTGCCCACCATATACATTGTAAGGCACTAAGTTGTCTGTAATTACTCTATAAAATTGAGATGTTGCTTGGTTTTGTTGAGTACTCCAGCTTTTTCCTCCGTTGAAGGAGATATTAGCTCCACCATCATTAGAATTGATAAGATTTTTGTTATCGGTTGGGTTTATCCATAAATGATGATTGTCTCCATGCGGAACAGGAATATTTGAAAAACTTTTTCCTCCATCTATAGACTTCATAACGGGTGCATTTAAAACATAGACTGTATTTTCATTTTGTGGGTCAGCAAATATTTCCATGTAATACCAAGATCTAGCAATATTAACTCGATTACTATTTACTTGTTTCCATGTTTTTCCTGCATTATCTGAACGGTATACCCCCCCTTTTTTACCAGCGGCTTCAATGACGGCGAAAACTCGATCGGGATTTGCTCTAGAAACAGAAATTCCAGATTTTCCAAAATCTTTTGGTAAGCCTAATTTCATCTTTGTCCATGTAGTTCCTGCATCTATAGACTTAAATAATCCAGAATTTTCACCACCAGATTCCATCACCCAAGGATATCTTTGGTGCTGCCACATAGAGGCGTATAATATACGAGGGTTTGTCATGTCCATTGATAAAGAAGAAGCACCAGTGGTATTATTTACAGAAAGAATATTTTTCCATGTTTTTCCTCCATCTGTAGTTTTGTAAATTCCTCTCTCTTTTGAAGGAGCGTATTGTGATCCTTGTGCAGTAACATATATGATATTTGGATTGGTTGGATGAATAACAACATCAGAGATATGACGCGTTTTATCTAGTCCAAGATGAGACCATGTTTTTCCTGCATCCATAGATTTGTATACGCCATCTCCCATTGAAGTCATAACTCCTCTAGCAGCATGTTCTCCCATACCTACAACAACAATATTAGGATCGCTTTCAGCAACAGCAATAGCACCAACAGAGCCTGTCTTAAAAAACCCATCAGAGATATTTTTCCAAGTAATTCCATCATCAGTAGTTTTAAAAACCCCACCACCTGTTGATCCCATATAGTAGGTGTGAGGTTTGCCAATAACTCCCGTTGAAGTAACGCTTCTACCGCCTCTAAATGGCCCAATATTTCTCCATTTTAAACCATGATATAAAGAGTCAGTTATAGCTATAACAGGAGTTTTTATTTTCTTTTTCCTTTTTTGTGAGTTTACGTTAATTGGTAAAATAAGAAGACAGATAAAAATAAGTTTGATTGTTTTCATGAAATTAATATTGGGAAGTTGTTATTGAAGGTATAAATTGGTTTTAGAAACTAAAGTTACAAATAAAATACAAATAGAAAATCTAACTATTGACTTTGTAGTTTATACTTATTTTTTTAAAAGAGTTAGATAATAGTAATTAATTGCATCAGAATTACTTTCAATGATATCTAATTTTTGGTCATTGTTTAAGTCAGCAAGAATGATGTCGTAGGTATAAAAATCTTTTTTATTTAATATAATTTTTTTCCAAGAGGTCCCCTTTTTATAATTTAAAAAAACAGTGTTTGGTTCTCCAGAATTACCGATAACAATATCAATATTTCCATTATTATTAATATCTCCAAAGTCTAATGAATAGGAGTTGCTTGAGGAAGAATCAAACATAATTTTTCTTTGATAACTCATTTCACTATCCCCAAAATAAATCATATTTGGTTCATTAATGTTGGCTGTAATAACATCTAAAAATCCGTCTTTGTCAATATCAGCAACACCCACAGATCTTGTTTCATCAGATCCGCTACCAAAAGGAATTTTTGTAGAAAATTCCTCTTTTCCATTATTTAAATAGATAAAGTTTTGTTGCTTGTTTCTGTTAGCTACTATTAAATCTTTGTACCCATCCTTATTAATATCAACAACATCAACATCTATGGTAGCGTCTTTGATTGAACCAAATTTGATACACTTAAAAAACTTCCCTTTACCATTATTAAAGCATATTTCATTTTCTTTTCCTCGATTAGTAATTAGAATATCAATATCTCCATCGGCGTCTATATCTGTTGTTTTTACATTTCTAGTTGAGGAGTAAGGTTCACCAAAACCATTAGCGCTTCTTAAAAATTTCCCAACTCCATCATTAAAATAAATTGCATTTGGAGCCATGTCATTTCCTACTATTATGTCTAGATCTCCGTCAGAATCTATATCTGCCAATTCTGTTGCATAGCTAGTCTCTTTATTATTATCTAGGCTTTTAGCTACCGTAAATTTTCCGAACCCGTTGTTGATGAATATATTATTAGCCTGAGGCCAATGCCTACCATTTGCAACAACAATATCTATATCTCCGTCATTATCTATATCTCCTGCACTTACCGAAGCAGATTTATTCGATTCAACCCCAAGAACTAACCTAGAATTTGATTTGAAATGAATTTCTTGCCCCATTAATGTAAACGAAGCAAATACACAGATATAAATTAGAATATTTTTCATCACTTTTATTTTATGGCATCTATTCTATAAGTAACCCTACCTTTATTCATAAAGCTATTTTATTAATTTTTTTCTATTGTGTAAAATCAGCTAAATTTTAATTGAGACCTTTAATTAAATGGTATGAAAATTCTATGATTTCTTTGTAATTTTCTTTGCTTATTTTTTCATCAATTCCATGAAAACGAGTCCTTGTTTCTGGGCTCAATCTAATAGGATAAAACCGGTACACATCATCTGAAATATCATAAAAATAACGAGCATCAGTTCCGCCTCCAACTAAACCAGGAACTACGATACTGTTAGGGAACATACTTCTAATTGTTTTCTCTAATACTTTATAGGCTTCAGAGTTAATTTCTGAAACCGGTGAAGGATTGGTTAAAAAACCAACAGGGGCAACTTTTATTTTATTAGAGATGGTGCTTTGAACATGTTTTTGAACAGACTCAATGGTTTCCCCTGGAAGAATTCTAAAATTGATAGTTGCCTTAGCAACAGTGGGGATCACATTATTTTTAACTCCACCACCTATAATAGTTGGGGCTGTAGTTGTATGAGCATTTAAGGCTTCTAAAATGGTATTTTTAAATAACCAAGGATTGGCAAATGCTAGTTTACTAAAAAAAGGCATTTCTGCACCCATATACTCAAATTGGTAATTAACAGGGGCCACCATTTTATAAGGCAATTGATTATTTTCAAGGTCTACGATAGCTTGAGCTAACATTCCAATAGTATTTTCTTTTGGTGGTTGAGAGCTGTGTCCACCTTTGGTTTCTACTGTTAGTTCAAAAGAAGCAAAGCCTTTTTCGGCTAAATTTACCATGGCAACAGTTTTATCAACCCCTGGAACCAATCCTTCTGCTAAAAACCCACCTTCGTCCAGCGTCATAGCTGCTTGAACTCCGTTAGATTTTAAGTATGAAGCTATTTTTGAAGCTCCATTAGCGCCTCCAACTTCTTCATCATGACCAAAAGCAAGGTAAATTGTTCGTGTTGGTGTAAATGACTCTTCCAAAAGCTTTTCAACTGCTTCCAGCAATCCAATTAGAGTGCCTTTGTCGTCAATGGCTCCTCGTCCAATAATTGATGATTCAGATATTCTACCTTCAAATGGGCCAGCCTCCCAATCATTTAAAGTGGGCTTATCTACAGGAACAACATCTTGATGTGACATCAATATTATTGGTTTTTTTGATGGATCTGACCCTTTCCATGTATAAAGAAGACTATAGGTACTAATTTTTTTAAGCGAAAGTTTTTCATGAGTTAACGGGAAAGCTTTTTCAAGAAAACGATGAAAACCAAAAAAAGCTGTTGAATCAGGGATTGCATTTTCACTATAAGAAATTGTAGGGTATTTCAACCCTTTTGAAAGATTTTGAAAGACATCATTAGGGAGTGCTATTTTTTCTAGATTTTCTGATGCTACTTGTTTAGACTTTAGCATTAGGGTGTTAAAAAGTAAAACACCTATAATAATGATAGCAGCAGTGACAATTAAACGAATTATTTTTTTCATAAATAGTAGTTGTTACATTATAAGATTCATTTTATTTTATAAATTCTTTATAATCTTTTGACGGATCATAATCATTGTTTGTTTTTATCGAATACAATTCACTTCTTGGGTCTTTAGACGAGATTATTGGAAAAAAAAGCTGAATATACCAAGGTTCTTTTAATTGATTCCAAGCGCCAAATTTAGAGGGGTATTTTCTAGTAATTTTAGCCGTTCCAAAAATAACATCCCAAATAAAGAGAAGGTTGCCATAATTTCCATTAGGGTTTGAAACACCATCTTCTGATGTTAAACCATGATGGGCAAAATGGGTACTTGGCGTAGAAATTGTTCGCTCAATAACCCATGCTAAGGGACCCAATATCTTATAGCGATAAAGAAATCTATCCCATTTAGTTTCGCTATGAGCTAATAGTATAACAATTAATTTTATGGGCAGATAAAATAAGTATACATACCCCATTCCTAAGTAGATTAAAACAGCTGAAAACCAAATTCCCGGCATAAATGCATAATATAATACTGCGTTTCTATAGGTAACAAGCACTCCCATTTCCTCTACCACATGATGAGGTCTATGAAGCTTCCACATTTTTTTGTTTATATGCGATAGCCTATGCCACCAATATTGAGTCATATCGTCTAGAATAAGGAATGCTATAATATGCCACCAAAATGACGAGTTAATATAGTAATCCTCTAATCCAGGAAAACTAGCTCCCATAAACCAAAGAACAAATAGAAATACTCCTGGTTGAATGAATGTAGGCAAAATAACGAGGCTAAGTAGCTCTATAGAAAAGTCATTTTTTGTTCTTCTGTCATCAAAATACAATCCACCTAAAGATTCAAAAATCCCCAATAAAAATAATACTGTTACAGGGATTAACTTACTTAAGGCGTCATTTTCCATAATTATTAGTTGCTTTTACTTTATTGAGTTAAAAAACATTGTTTTTAGAGGGTTTTTTCAATGTAAGGGTCTTTTCCTCTGATTTTTCAAATAAATAGGAGGCCCTTAACCTCTTCAAGAACCCTTAGGCCTAAATTTTAAATCTTTTTCTAAGCCTTCTATCATCTTACCAGCAATATCTTTATTAGAGATTCCTTCAATGCCTTCAAGGCCAGGGGATGAGTTAACTTCAAGAAGTAGGGGCCCTTTTACACCTCTAATGATATCGACTCCTGCTACCTTTAGTCCCAATGTTTTAGTTGCTAGTAAGGCAACCTTTTTCTCTTCTGGTGTTATTTTTACACTTGAACCTGTGCCTCCCAAATGGATGTTTGCTCTAAATTCTCCCGGAGCAGCAGTTCTCATCATGCTGCTAATTACTTTTCCATTTATAACAAAACAACGAATGTCTTCACCTTTAGCTTCTTTAATAAATTCTTGAACCAAGATGTTTGCTTTTAGGCTTTTAAAAGCATTAATTAAACTTTCTGCTGCTTTTTTTGTTTCAGCTAATACAACCCCTTTTCCTTGCGTTCCTTCTAAAAGCTTAACAATTAATGGGGCTCCACCAACCATGTCTATTAACTCATCTGTGTCTAAAGGAGAGTTAGCAAAGCCTGTTGTTGGAATAGGCAGCCCTTTATTAATGAGCATTTGCAATGAAAACAACTTGTCTCTAGATTTTGTAATTGAAGACGCTGTATTTAGAGTGTATACACCCATGGCTTCAAAATGACGAGTTAAAGCGCACCCATAAAAAGTCATACTTGGTTTTATTCTTGGAATAATTGCATCAAAATCATCTAAAACTCTTCCTCCACGATAATGTACCTCAGGTTTTTTACCATCTAATTTAATGTAGCAATCTTTTATGTTTAAAAATTCTATATTATGCCCTTTTTGCTGACCAGCTTCTACAATTCTTCGGTTACTATATAAATTTGGGTTGCTAGCAAGAAGACCAATTTTTAGCCCAGAATTCTTCACTACTTTTGAATGATAATGTTGTTTAAGCAAATCATGAGTTGGTTCACCCAATAAAAATGAAGATTCAGGATCAACTAGCATTTTTCCAGACATTGCTTGCCTACCTAAAAGCATTCTATGCCCCATAGAATCTCTATTAGTTAATGTAAGTTCAACCTCCCAAGTGTTTTCTGCTATAGATAAAATTGTTTTAATTACATACCTAAGTTCACTATTTCCACTAGAACTTTTAACTCTTCTTTTATCAAAAACAGGGGCTTCACAATGAACAACAGTTCTTCCATCGTCTTGAATAGGGTGAACATCAAAACTAGCCCATAAAACGTTGCTTTTTTTAAAAGTAGTAATATTAATTGCATGTAAAGCAGAGGTTTTGGCGCCTGAATCTATTCTGGCTTTTATTGTTGGTATATTTATTTGTGGAAAGCTACACCATTCAACACTTCCTATAATTATTTTTCCCGAACTCATTTATTTTGGTATAATCTTTTGTGATGTATTTTCTATATTTCTTATTGTTTTGAGCAACACACTAAATTAGTAAATAAAAATCTAATAGTTTTAAGGTTTTTTTGGCAGCTTGTTATCTGGTGAGAAAATTTAATTAACGTATAATCAAGTTTTTATCATTTTAATTCCATCGGAAATAAGGGGGTTTAATTTTGGATGTAACACTATTAACTTCTCTAGATAGTCATGAATTGATTTTATTAGAGAGGGGTTATTTGCAACTTCCATAATTTCTAGAAGCAGCAGCCATTCTGAAGGATACTGGACTGTTATTTTTTTAAATAAATCTTCTAGAAATTTAGAATCATTTTTCTTTTCTTTTCTATAATTTCGAACCACACCATAATATTTTTCTAGTTTTATGACAGCCTTATTTTTTGTAGGCTTAATTGTTAAGGTTGTAGATTCACCATACAAATTTGGGAATGAATTGCTATCTGCGGCACCGGCAAAAGCAGAGACTATATCCTTTCCAACAATCATATCATAAATTCCGTCTTCAGGTAAAAACAAATATTCATCTTTGTAAGTAATAGTACAGTCTTTCAATCGTATTAAAATTAGTTTTCCTTGAGCATTTCTAATACCAGTAATGTTTAATCCCTCTACTTTTATGCCGCTTTCAAATTCAAATGAAAGCCATTTCCCATCATAAAAATGATAGGTTTTTAAATCATTTGGCCCCATGTCTTCAATGGCAAGATCAATATTTTTTAACTTTCCTAATGGAGAACTTATTCCATTTTTATGGTAGTTTATTCCATGACCGATTAATTCTTTCTCTCTGTATGCTAGTGCGGAAGGCCCCTTGGTTTGATAAAAGACAACCTTATTATTTTCATCTAATATTATTTTGGAAAACTTGCCAGATACTTGTAGCCCGGTTGTTAACTCTATGCTTCCAACCATTTGAGACTCTATCAGTTTCTGAATTCCTTCTCTTCCTCCTCTACGCAGACTTAAGCTATCTGCAAATTCTTCAAGAACTTCCATTAAATGAGGAAAACTTGGAGTTACATATAGTTGTGGTTGTGGCTTGGTAACATCAAAAGGTTGTTGTGCAGCAGCCAATGTATAGGGTATTTTTTTCACATCACTTTTTAAGCAAGAAATACTCTCTCCAATTGAAGACAATAGTCCAGCACCGTATATTTTGGGATTGTTAAGATCTCCAATTAATCCATATTCAACTGTCCACCATTGTAAGTTTCTCATTTTTGCCATCTCCGAGAGCTCTACTTTCTTACTTTGAAGGCTATGAATCTCCATCTCTACAGCATGAATTACTTTTTCACTTATACCCTCAGCTTCTTTTAGAATAGATAATTTCCTAACAGCTTCGTATAAATCCATATCATGTTTAGACAGAATTGCTTTAGATCCAATATCTCCTAATCTTCTTAAATATTCTGCATATTCAGGATTTGCAATGATGGGCGCATGTCCAGCAGATTCATGAATAATATCGGGTGCAGGAGTATACTCAATATTTTCAAGTTGCCTTATGTCTGAAGCAATAACCAGCACTTTATATGCCTGGAATTCCATGAATGCATTAGGAGGTATAAATCCATCTACCGCTACTGCAGCCCAACCAATTTCTTTAAGGATTCTATTCATCCCATACATGTTTGGAATTTCTTCAATACTAACACCAGTTTTTTCTAAGCCAGATAAATATGATGAGTGAGCTACTTCTGTTAAATACCTTAATAAACGACTCATTACATATCTCCAAACAGCCTGGTTGATTGGAGAATAATCTTCGTAATTTTGGGGCTTGATAAACTGTTTAAGGTGCTTGGGCAGTCTATCAATTAATTCATTACTTCTATAGTCTTGTTTATTTGACATTCGATTTTTTTAATTTTAAAGTATATAAATTACTAAAAAACCCAAATAGGTACCTAAAGCATTTCCTAAAGATCCTATTAAAATTGCGGGTACTATTAATTCTTTTCTGTTAAAAGATTCTGCTAAAGCGATGGCTGTAGTACTACCGCCCACATTGGCTTGACTTACAATAGCAATCATTTCCCAATCACGATATATAAACCCACCAACTAAGATAATAATTACACCGTGAAATACTACCGAAAACCCTGCAAACAAGAGCAGGATAACCCCAAGGTCTTTAAGGTCTATTACAGCAGCAAGTTCGCAATATGCGCCAATGACCGCTAAAAATAGAAATACTAAATACAACCCTAAATTATGGCTTCCTTTTAATTTGGAGACAAATGTTGTTTGAGCTAACAAGATTCCAATGGTTGAAATGGTTATGATAGATGGAACTTGAGGAACATATATTTTTAATTCAACAGATACAAAGTAAGCACCTACCCCTAAAAAAACCAACCACATAAGTGATGTTAAATTGATGCTTTCATCTTCAATAAATTCTTCATTTTCCTGGTATCTTTTTATTCTTGCTTTACTTGGCCAGAAACGAGAAAGAAATATGGGAAACGCCAGAGTTACAATAATCCATAGAGTGGTAATTACATTGTCTACGGCTATGGTCCCTGCATACAAAGCACCTTTTTTTTGAAATCCATACTCTAAGGCAATTGCATTAAAATTTATACTGCCACCAGTATATGTTCCTGTGAGCATTCCCGCAATAATTTTACCATCTTCACCTAAAGTGTTCTCGGGGGATAATACATACCATGAGATAAGAATGCCTAACGCGGTTGCAAAAGACCCTAAGATGAATAAGCCAATCATTGGGATTCCTGCTCTTTTGATAGACGATAAATTGATATTTAGTAATAAGTAAAAAATAGAAATCGGAGCAACATAGGTAAAAATACCTTCATACAATGGAATGCTTGTTGATGCAGATGGAATCACTTTCAAGTTGGCTAGGATAGCTGTAAAAATGATAATTAGTAACGCTGCTCCAAGATGTTTGCCAAGTTTAGTTTTACCAACATAAACACCTAAAATAACCACAAGGCTTAATACAGTTAAAACATATATTGGATTGTTTATAAAACCCATAAATAAGATGATTGATTCGTATTGTTGAAATATTAATTAATTGAGAATAATATTATAAATATCTAATTTAATAAAATTCAAATCAAACTAGAAGATTTCATTTGAATTTAAAAATTAGTACACTAGGTAAATAAATTATGAATACTAAAAATCATTCAATTTATCAGCCCAATAGGCTTTCCATCTAAATTCCATTCATCTTTAATTTCTAGTCCTAAATGCTGCATAGCAGAAACGGCAACATCAATAATATTCACCTGAGTTTGAATTTTTCCTTTTGCAGCACTTTTTCCAGACACTATGTAGAATATTGTAGTATGTTCTGGAGTGTCTTTTCCGTGGGTTTTTTCACTCCCCCCATGATCTGTAGAGATTATAATTAGCCAATTTTCATTTAGATGATTATCTCTTTTTTCTAAAGAGGATATTATTTTACCAACGTTTATGTCAGCGTTTTCAATAGTAGAAAGGTATTCTTTATTTTCTGGATGAAAACCAGAACTGTGCCCCGCATGATCAACATCATCTAGATGAATAAACATAGCATCAACATCACTATGCAACAATACTTTTACCGCTTCTTTAGTAACTTTTTCATCACTATCAAAATCTAAGGCAATATCGGCATCTCCATTTTGAAGGATTGTATGAAGTGGGCTCCAATGAGTAATGGAATAGGTTTTTAAATTTGAATTAAATGTTTTTACTCTATTAAAAAAGTGTGGAAATTCATCAATATTTGGATCTAAGTATTTATTGCTTAACACGTTATGTTTGGCGTGCCAAACACCAGTTAGCATTCCTGTCCAGCAACTACCGCTATAACTAATATCATCAGTTTTAGCTTGAAAAGAAAAGGCTCCGTTTTTCCATAGCTTGTCTATGTTAGGAGTAGTGGCACTCAAAAGAGCGTCAGGTCTACAGCCATCTATTCCAATAATTAAAACTTTGTTCTGTATCGGTTTAGTACACGAATACAAAAGGATAATAGTTACTATTAGACATCGAAAAACGGTAGTTTTCATAGTTCTTATTTTAAACTTATTTCAAAAAAACAGACATCAGCATTGTGATAATGCGGAGGTAATTTTAACGTATTTTTTAGTTTTTTTACTCCAAGAAAGTTAAACCCACAACTTTTATAATGCTTAATTAACCGATCATTTTTCCCACAAGTATCAAGTCTTATAAAGCTAATATTCTTATCAAGCGCAAATTTTTTTGCCCAATCAACAATATTCTCAATAAAATTATTACCTCTAAATTCTGGGTTTGTGGCTATTCTATGAATATATAATGAACAATTATTTTCTTTGTCTTCCCAGATGTCAATATCATTAAATGTAATGGCCCAAATACATGCAATTCTATTTTCAATGATTAATTTAAATTGCCTGTTTTCATTAATTTCATTGATAATTAATTTTTCTTCAAATCTAGGCCAACAATTACCAGGGAATTTTATTTTTTGAAACTCAGTTGCTAAGCTGTAGAGTATAAAAATTTCTGATAGATCTTCTATGTTACTGTTTGTTATTGAAACAGTTAAATTCATTGTTATTTTTTAAATTCTTTTGAATTTGATTTCATTATTAAGTAAGGAGTTCCTGTGGCTATAGAAATCCAAAAAGCATAATTTTGAATCGCTAAATTTTTTAAAAATAGTGAAAGAAAATATCCAATGATGATCATAAAAGCCATCCCAAACATAGCATTTTTAAAAACTGTTGCTATTCCTTTAATATCATACTTTTCTTTTTCTTTTTTAGACATTGTATTATAGCCAGCTATTAAAAAATACATTTTACCATATTTTATTAATACTCCTAAAACAATAAAAATAATTGCTGTTAAAATCATTTTGTAAAAGGTTATTTTCTATAATCTAATGCTGGAGGTCTATTGCCTAAAAGGGGCTTATAAATAAAATCTTTGCCTCTTCTTTTGTTAAATTCAACGGTTGCTTTTTTTATTAACTCTTTATTTTGAAATAAGTCTATGGCAGTAGCGGTGAGTGTTTTTGCAGCTACCATCATTCCTTTTTGCCCTATTGTGGTTCCACCAGCAGCTACAGCTTGCCAACTGTGAGCAGAAGTTCCTGGAACCCAAGTTGCCGTTCCAAAACCAACAGTGGGTACTACAAAACTTACATCCCCTACATCTGTAGAACCATAGGCACGTGCTTCTTCTTTGTAAGGTTGTATACTTAAAGCCCTATCAATATCAGCTTCTTTTTGCCCCAAACTTAATGCTATTTTATCAGCAAATTCTTTTTCTTCTGGAGAATAAGTAATACCCCCAATAGAAGTTAAATTATCATGAACTAGCTTTTGAAGAGTAAGATTAGGCAGTAGCTCATGAACACCATTTACTATTTCATATTTCATGGTAGTACCTGTTCCAAGAGCAGCACCTTCACCAGCCTTTACAATTCTATTAAAAATACTACGAACAACTTCTCTGCTATAATGTCTAGAATAATAATACACTTCAGCAAAATCTGGAACAACATTTGGTGCTTTTCCTCCATCTGTAATTACATAATGAATTCTTGCTTCTTGTGGAACATGTTCACGCATCATATTTACCATTGCATTCATGGCCTCAACACCATCTAAAGAAGATCTTCCTTTTTCTGGAGCTCCAGCTGCAT
>Ga0213868_10003516_pt1 | contig 14576 bp, 15 predicted proteins | sample PICome_9_FD_160087 | JGI IMG/M metagenome (GOLD analysis project Ga0213868, IMG submission 160087) | Coastal seawater microbial communities near Pivers Island, North Carolina, United States - PICO127 | ecosystem: Environmental > Aquatic > Marine > Coastal | place: USA: North Carolina...
ATCGAATAGAGGGTTCTTAGAAAAAGCTAGTTATATTAGCAACTTAAGACTGAATAGGCGGCGGGGGCGGCGGGCCATGTAACAAAAAACTACAGATCAATCGGCACAGCTTCTCACAAGTCGACACCGATTCCACTCAAACCCCATTCCCCCTACCCGCCATAGCAACGAATAGAGGGCTTAGTAAGCACGACGATTAGCCTAGGGCTCAGCAGGTATCCGAAATTCACCCAGCGCCAGCGGGATCACCGCTCTCTCTGGGCACATCCAATTGCGGTATCCACGCATAGGGATAACGATACGCTCTGTAGATTCGATGGCTGGGCGTATCATCGTCGGTGAAGAATGGGCTCACGAATTCCCACACCAACTCCTTCTCTTCGGTAAGCTCAAAGATTCGACCATTCATGCCTTCATTGATCATCGTATTACCGTTAGGAAGACGCTGCGCATTACTCACATACCAACTGTAGAACTGAAATCTTTCCGTTCCGCTTAGTGAGTACTCCCAGACGACCTCAAACGTTATGGGGTTTATTTCCAGCACACGGGAACTGTCTCGCGTCATCGAATTGGTACCACTAGGAGCTGCAGGGTTGGCATTTCCGTACCCCCCTACTCCGCTATTATCGAAAACCAGCAAATTACCCGCGCCAGGAAGTCCCTCGGGAATAAGATGTGGGTTGTGCTGACCAATTATCTGGCCCAGTTCAGCTAGCGGCTCCGAATCCGTGTAGTCGGGCCCCATGCGCCAAACGATGCTGCCATCGCGCGCAATGATGGCGATGATGTTTGCCGTTCTGCTGCTGATTATTATGTGATCAGGATGAAACCGCTCATCGCCGACGTCATACCATGGGTTGGGACCCAGATAGTTCGCCGAATTAACATGCAGCCAGTCAGCACTCTGTCGGGCATCGTTAAAGGCTACCGATCTGTAGATAGCATTGCGCGCATCTTCAGAGAAACCCATCTCATCTATATGGTCGCTGGCCAGCCACTCCCACAACACCTCGCCATCCCAGGAGACCTCATACAGGTAATCGTCTTCCACTCGCTTGTCAGACACAGCAGGGTTTATTAGATTCTTGTTACCGAGAATCAAGGTGTTGCCGCTGGATGACTGAGGGATTAGTTCCGGCGAATAATAGCCAACGGGATTACCCGTGCGCTGCCAGTCATGATGCTGACGCGCTGCCCAGACTGCAGAGGCATCGTCGTCTTGCTCCGCTTCATCATCACTTGTTGGAGCCGCCAGCATGTCGAGGCGATCGAAGCGCCATACTTCTTCACCTTCCCAGTTATACTCAATCAGTGCGATAGATTCCTGGTAGGGAGCACGATATTCACTCCCGCCCATCACATAGCCATCGGGAAACATGCGAAAAGGGCCCATGCCTGCAAGCCCAGGCCAGCGCCGGACTATATTTCCATTCATGTCGATCAGGACAGCCCCATCACCGTCTACGGCATCGAGCAGCGTGAAGCCACTCCAGGTCTTATCGGGTTGATAGATCGTCGTCCCGGTGGGATATACGGATACCACGGCATTGATCAGAGGAGAAGCAAATCCAATCATTGCCGCAGCCACTACAAATATCTTTAGTTGGCGTCGAGGCATTTCGAACTCCTTATTCAGTTATTCTAATTTTTGGCTATTCGGTCTAAAAACGTCATCTGCTCATTGGATATGACATGGGGTCAACACCCAGTCGAGCTATATCACTTGAATTTTACGACGAAACCAAGATAACAGGCTCTCGGCAATCATTGTATGGGTAAGGGAATCCATGTGTTTATGTACAGGAAAGTTCTGCATATCCAGACCTTCACATCCAGAAAAGATGCGGAATATAGACATTGGGAACGCAGTCGCACAGCATTGGTATCACTGCTTATTAAAACAAGGCTTGGAAAACCATAGAGAGAGGATGCAACGATGAGACTAAATAATTGGATAAACGCCACGCTCTTGAGCCTAGTGCTACAGACCTCCCTCGGCAGTGTCGCCGAGGACGCCTCAGCCACCGCCGCCCCGACGATCAACACTCCCATTCTCACCCTTCTAGAAAACCCCGTTGCCAGAGCGATAGTGGAGAAACACCTGCCTAATTTAGTGAAGGCACTCGATGAAGACTACGATGCGGCGGACTTTCTTGGAGACTCGTCACTAAAAGAGCTCCCCATAGACGATAATCACGTCATAGGCTTCGACGAAGACTTACTCCTCACCTTGGAGAGAGAGCTAAATGGCGCAGCTGCCGGTTAGTTGGAATCCGACATACTGCGATTTCTGTAGAGATTATTGTGCAGGCGACCCATGAATTGATCGACTTGCTCTAGCTTCACCGCGTCGAATAGCGTGTCCATCTCCATTCTCGCGTGCATGAATGATGCACTCTGTTTCTGGATCAGCTCATCCACGCTAACCGCATTCATGCTCCCGGCGTCATCCTGAGCCATGCGAATATGTTTGACGATAGTATCGAGAACGAGATCCTTGTCAGCTTCCGTAAGGCTGCCTGTAGTACGAGACAGCTCATCGGCATAACCGTTCTTCAACTGCGCATCGGTAGGCCCGCTCTGCTGCGCATCTATTACACCCAGCTCGGCGGCAGACAGCAATGGTTCAAGACGCGAGCGAATATACTCATAGCCGCTAATCGCCAGCAGCTCCGTGCTGCTGGCCTGGCTCTGCGCAACTCGCAGACTCAGCTCTGCGCGCTCGCTCAACACCTCTATCAATGCCGCTTCAACCTGATTGCGTTTGATGGGCTGCGTCGCAAGGCTCTGAAGAAATTCGCCATATTGTACATCCATCTGTACACGCGCTGTCTGTTCAAATTGCGTCCCCGCCTGACTGCGCAGAATCATATCGCGCACCGATTGCGGCACTCCGGTGTCCGTGCTCGTGCCCTGAGCGAGACTCGTACTCGCACAGAAAAGCGCCATAAGCGAAACCAAAGAAAGTGGCAGAGTTCTTTTCATAAGTAGATAAAACATAATGATCCCATTCATTAAAGTCTAGATTAGTTATTCAGTGGCTTTACAAAACTAAGGACAAAGCGATCTGTCTGCCCTTTTATATCGGAGTCGAAGACGATCATAGAACGATCGTCATTAGGATTTCGAAGCGCATCACTACTCTCTCCGAATTGAAATCCGACACTCTCAACTTCGCTGCGCGCTAGAGACTCCACCATTCGATGCAGGTCGAACACGTCCTCACTATCCATGGCTGCCTCGCCCGCATGCTCAACCACAACGAAGCGAGAGCCGGGCTTTAAAGCCTGATAGATCTGATCCAGAAAATAATTCGCGTTCGCGGGTCTGCCTACGGGCACATACTTTTCGCCGTTATACCGTTTCGGAATTACATAGATGTCATGTAGCGCCATCACTATGATAGCCCCATCCAATGTCTCTGTCCCTAGATCGAGATTGATGCCGCTGCGGGTATGGCGCAGAATGTTTCCCGGATCTCGGCTATCGAAGCGGTCTGTAAGACCATTAATACCCCAGGCTTCGAACCCGTCGTTGTTGTGCAGCCAGGCCTCACCCTCGCTGCCGACGACGCTGGCAAGCAACTCACTGTAGTAACCACCGCTACCGAAAATATCGACGACCTTGGCGCCAGGTTCTAAATGCAACAGGGGAATCACCGCCTCGGGTCTGCTACGACTGTCTCTGGCAATATCGGCCTGCAGCCTGCCCTCCTTGCTCATCGCCGCAAGAACCGCCGCTTCGTCTATCTCGGCGGCACATAGCAAAGGGGCGCTTAGCACAGTCGAAGCCAGAATCAGTACAGACCAAAGTTGTCGCTTAGCACAATACATAACTGCTGATGTTCCTAGTCCTCGTCGCGTAGTTCAAATCGAATATTCAAATACACTATAGAATCGGTTTGCTTGATACCGTGGGGCACGCCCGGCGGGACGAAGACAACATCTCCAGCCTTAATCAAGCGTTCGTGGCCACCGCGAATCCCGCTTCCCCTATACTCACCTGGGCTGGAGCCGGCTTCCTGATCTATCAGCTCACCACCGGTAGCGACGATGCCCGAGCCTTCGCGTATTACCCATATCTCGCTGATGCGCCCGTGTTGCAGCGCCGTCTCGGCACCTTTGATATGCCTGACATTGACACTAAAAATTCCGCCTTCGAGCATGCGCTTGGTCGCGATACCTGCGTCCTTCAGATGCGCAGCCGCAGCTTCAAGCTCGGACAGCGACATATCGACAGCGCTGTCCTTCGGCGCTAATGGCGCACCGGCGACCTGTCCATAGGCCTGGCCTGAGAGCAGCGCAAACAGTAGTAACGAGCATCGAAAAGACTTCATGGCCTTGCCCCGTATTCGCTTAAGTTCAAGCCAGTCTACTCCACGATTCTAAACGGGTGCAAATTGGCCGTTAGAACCCAGTGTGCGCCTAATCATCAACAGTCCCGCAACCTGCACGGCAACCGCAAGCAGAATGACCAGTGCTGAGCCGGAGATACCTGCTACGACGAAGGATCCTAGACTAATTACGCCATTGAACAGTGCATAGGGTAGCTGTGTTCTAAAATGATCTATCTGCGGGCAGCTCGCGCCTGTCGAGGAGAGGATTGTCGTTTCGGAAATCGGCGAGCTGTGATCACCAAACAGGCCGCCGGACAACACGGCGCCTATGCAGACATGCAGCGGTGCGTCGATAGCCACAGCCGTGGGAATTACCAGAGGCAACATGATAGCGAAGGTACCCCAGGACGAGCCCGTTGCGAATGAGATGATCGCAGACAATATAAAGACAACCGCAGGCAATAACCAATGGGGCAAGCCCGCCTGTGCAACGGCGGCGATATACTCCGCTGCACCTAACATTCTGCCTATGTCGCTCAAGGCCCAGGCAAGCAGCAAGGTGACAGCAACGAGGGTCATTCCCGTCATGCCCTTGAGATAGACCTCTACACTGCTTAGCACTTCACGCACCTTGAGCATGGCCATGAGCACAATCAAGAGAGTTGCCGCTGCCAGATAGGCCGTAGAAAGGCCTGCCCTGAAATCTGTGCCAGATACCTGCGCGAACGGAAAGCCCAGGGGTACCAGCATTATTGCTAGCACTGTCGCTAGCACCAACAAGGGCGCCCACACCAGTACGGGCCTGGCATTTAGATGCGTGAACGCCTGATACTGGGCCTCTGTCTTTTCCTCTTCTTTATCCTCTTCCTCTTCATTATTCTCTGCCCCTAACCTTACTTCGGCGGCAGTCGTCGCCGACTCTATTCTCCCCTGCTCCGCGGCATGCTCGGCCTTCGCCATCGCGCCAAAGTCAAAACGCAGCAGGGTGAGCAGCGGCACCATCATTACCGCCAGCCAGGCATAGAACTGGAAGGGAATCGTGCGCACGAAGGCGGTAAACTCACTCTCATCGATACCGAGCGCGGCATATTCCTGATAGATAAGACTCATTATGTACACGCCCCAACCGATGAAAGGCACCAGAATGGCAACCGGTGACGAGGTGGAGTCGATGATAAACGCCAGTTTCTGTCTGGAGATCTTCAGCCTGTCCATTAACGGTCTGAACACCGGGCCAACTATCAGGGGCGTACCGAGGTCGGAAAAGAATATCGCAATACCACCAAACCAGGCCGCAATCTGAGCCTGCAACTTCGACTTCACCCAGCGATTAATCGAGGCGGCGAAGGCAGTACCACCACCGCTGTGCTCCACCAAAGCCACGAAGCCGCCGATAAACGCTAGCAAGATCAATACGCCAGCGTTATAGCTATCGGTAAGTTCCGGTATCAGATGTTCCTTCACCATGATCCCCGCTCCCGCTAGGGGGTTCGGTCCGTTCAGCATTAATACGCCGACGAACACGCCGCTGAACAAGCCTACGATTACATTGCGCGTATAAAGCGAGAGGCTAAGGGCCAGAGCGATGGGTATTAACGAGCTGATGTCGGCAGAAGGCATTTGATAGTTTCACCCTACTGGGTATAGACGGCCGGTGACGACCTCATGGAACGATATAAAAAGGGGCAGGACCAGTATGAACAAGCGACCTGCTCCCATGTTTCAATTGTAATGCTTCGACTACTGCCGAGTACCGGTCACGGCAAAGTCACCAAAATCGCTGGCAAATGCGCCATTCAGGGAATTGCCCTCTATAACACCGCTAAAGCTCAATCGTAGAAATTGCCCACCCGCATCAACCTCAAGAACAAAGCTAACTTCGTTGCCTTCTACGACGATGCCATCCACAATCTGATCGCCCATTTCGCTGGCCATTACACCAGTACCATCATCGGCGATAGTCCAAACCGAAGCCTGATCCCCCAGCGGGCTCGTTGCCATGGTGTCCCAAGTGCCTACGAAGGGATTGCCGCCGCCCGTGGCGCAGGCAGTCAAAGCCACTAAAAATATTGCAGCGACTGTATTTCTAATTATTCTTAACATAGCTAACTCCCTTATTTTTGAATTGGCTTCACGCCATCATTTCTAATTTTTTATAGCTGTCATTAGCGTGTCAGAGGGCCCTGCGGTTTGAAATGAATAGTTGGCTGAGAATAGCCCGGGGGTGGTGCCGACAAGCGCGGCCAAGAAGACCCACCTTTATCAATCTGTCGAATACCGGCATTGGCGATCGGATCATTCTGCCGCATCAGATAAACATATCTTTCTCTGGCCACCGCAACCGCGTCAAGGTACGCAAGCTGCAGCTCACCAATTGCCTGCAACTGCATGGACAATGACTGGTGCTCGCTGGCTAGCGCTATCATTTCCTGCTGAAGCAGCTCGATCGACCCTGCAGCCTTCTCCCGAACTGCTCTCTCTGTTCGCTCCTCCGGCGAGATAAAGGCATCGCGAATACGAGCAAACAGACCTGTTCTCGCGGTTCCCTGCGCCATCTCGTCGGCAACTTCCTGCCGGTATCTTCCCCAAAATGCGGGCTCACAAGCATGCCGATAGCTGCCAGGCTGCCCATCGACTTTAGGTTTGCAGTCTATATCTAGGTCGTTCGAGCTATTTAGCGTATTGAACAAGGCATAGAGCGCAATTTCATTCTGCTCAAGCTGCTGTAGAAGCAGCTCTGGCGTCATTGCCAGCACCTGGGCTTCGTTCTGTTCTTTCTGCGAGATAACACCCTCTAGCTCAGCGCCCGACCCGGGCTCAGAGCTAGATGACTGTGCATAAACTGGCATGGAAAAGGAAAAACCGACCAAGGCCATTGCCACTATCAATTGATTTGCTCGAATAAACAGGCTCTGGCTCATTATTACTCAGCTCGGTAACTGTTTAAGTAAAGTTGAGCACCAGTATAGCCCCAACTATACAGCTATGCAGCATGAGCAAGGGCCCGCATGTCGAGAATCGATAGCCTGGAACTGATGACCTAGAACTGATAGTTCAGCGAGAGCTGCGCTGTCCGGTCCTGGGTATTGAAGCCATCCACGACCTGATAGTCCTTATCCAGCAGATTACCGATGCGCAGTCGCAGCTCAAAGTCCTCGCTCAACTGGTAGCCGGCAATGACATTGAGCACGCCGAAGCCACCCACTTTCGAGTTACCGAAGCTGACCGGATCGATATCCAGATGCTCGCCCTGCGCTAACAGATTCAGGGTCAGATCGAGCACCCCAAAGTCGCGGGCCAGATTAATCGATAGCGTCTGCTCTGGCCGCCGCAGCAGGCCTACTCCGGTGCTGCGATTCTCGTGCTCTAACAGGGTTAATGCTGCATCCAGCCCCCATCCCGAAACGCTGGTGCTAACCGTTGCTTCAAGGCCATCGATGCGCGCCTGTTGAATATTCGCCAGAGAAGTAAAGCTGGCATCGGTGGCAATCAGGTCATCGATGTCATTACGAAAGATATTCAGCTGCCAGCTCGCACCCAGGGCCGAAGCCTGCAGGCCAAGCTCAAGACTCTGCGCTGTCTCTGGATCGAGATTCGGATTAGCGAAGAAGAAGAAGGCCGGAAAATCCACATACAGATCGATCAGATTCGGCGCCTTGAAGGCCGTGCCATAACTCACCCACGCACGAACCGAATCCGTAAGATCGCGACCGATAGCGACACTACCGGTGCTGTGATCACCGAAACGTTCGTTGTCGTCGTTGCGCAGCGAGAGCGTAAAATCCAATGCAGCGCCTTCGTGAATATACACGCCAAACACGCCATCGTTATCACGCGAGGTATCGGTCTGCAGCGCACCGAAGGTTGCGTAACGCAGTTCCTGCTCCTGACGATCGACGCCAAAGGACAGCAGGTTTCTAGCATCGAAGCTGTAATTGTTCTGCCAGCTAAGCCTTCTGTTCTCGCTAGCGCTGTTGGTTAGTCCGAAAGAACCCGCATCAGCATTGTCTTCCTTAAACTGCTCAATAATCAGGCTAGAATCCCAGCTCTCCGAAAGTGCCGCCGTCAGTGTGGTACTAAATTGCTGGCTATCGGTATTTACCACGCCATCGTCGTAATCCGATCGCGCATCGAAGCTGGAATAGGTAGAGGAAAGACTGAAGCGTTCACCGAACTGATGTGTCAGGGACAGGGAATATGAATCATTTTCATAACCATCATCATCTGCGCTTCCACGCTCACTAAAATCGATACCATCGGTCTGCTGCCTGGAGACATTCAACGACAAGGCCGTATTCCTCATTCGACCCTGTAGGCCCAGGTTGGCATCGCTGCTGTTTTGCGTGCCTGCCATCACCTTCAATGAACCATTGAAGTCCTCACCGACCTGCGGCTTTGTAATGATGTTCAGCACACCGCCTATGGCCTCAGAACCATAGACACTAGAGCGTGGTCCACGCACAATCTCGACACGCTCTATCTGATTCAGGGGGATAAATTCCAGACGACCGGCAGGCCCGGTACTGGTAGTCATCTGCACCCCATCGACCAAGATCAGGGTATGGTCAGATTCGGTTCCGCGCAGAAACAGACTAGTCTGTGCACCCAGTCCACCCGCTGGCGAGAACTGCATACCCGGAACGCCAGCTAATAATTCAGCAAGATTTTGCGCAGAAGAGCGCCTGATACGATCCTTGTCTATGACGGTAGTAGCGGCCAAGACAGTGCCTATGCTCTGCTCCACCCGATTAGCCGCCACTATGATTTCTTCTGGGCCTGTACCGCGCGGTGTCTGTGCTTGAGCTAGAGACGCGCTCAAACAAACGCCCACTACGAGGGATGAGTTTTTTAGTAGTTTCATTAATAGTTCCTCGATGAAAATAAAATTTCATGAGGGAGAGACAAGAAGTAGAGGGCAGTATGCCTAGGCAAGAAACCAACTACCGATGAGCCCTCCGCTGCATCGTTATCATCACCGCATAGCGATGACGTAGTCTGTTTCAGGCCGGTATCGGACTCACCTATTCGAAGCGACTAACGCTCGAACAAACTCACCGTTGCGGGGGCAGTGTCGGATTCGAACCGAACTTCCCGTTTACCCAATGCAGAATCACTTCCACAATTGGCACCTGACGCAGGTCGCATCACTGTAGGGCATACGCGGGGGAAGGGTCAAGCCTTGCTTCACAGGATACGCAGATACACGCCCATTACTTCATGGGCTGGTAATTTAGATGCTTTCCTACAGATGAAATTAAAATACCATATTAGGTATGTAGACTATTTTTAGTGTGAGGACAATCTACAGACCCAAAAGAGCATCTAGGAGCCTTCCAAAGCGCCAATAAATGTTCTAAAAAATATGGAACATGGAAAGACATCGTCAGTATTTTTGGCCCACAGGGCCTGAGGGTAATCAAGGCTCTCTGAGTCCTTAAATCTTATATTTCCATTTTACTGTGCCGCGAGCCAGTCGTCATTGGATACATCGGCGAAGAGTGGCGAAGACAAAAACCGCTCACCTGTATCAGGCAGCATAACCACAAATGTTTTTCCGACCGGAGCTGATTTGGCGAGTTTTTGCGCCGCCGCCATGGTGCCGCCGGCGGAGATTCCACAAAATATCCCCTCCTTTGAGGCCAGTTGCTGAGCCGTTTCTATCGCCTCCTAATCTGACACCTGAACCAGTTCATCCACTACAGACTTATCTAACACGCCGGGTATAAAAAACGGTGTATGGAAAATATGAGTACTTCTGGGTATGTAAAACTGCCTAAATACCAACCGTTTAAAAATTGATATACTCAAGCATACTCACAAATTCTTACCTATTACAGATAAAAGCGGGTAATTTCATTTTTAAACCACAAAAAATAATTGTGTTTTCCTACAAAAACAATCTAAGAAGTTAATAATAAAGGAAAAGGAAGTGGCATTCCCTAGGGGTTTCGAACCCTTAGGGATACCTTTTACCGCGCATACCATAGCCAAAGCGAAGCCAGTATTACCAGAAGCTGCTTGATGACTGTTTGCCGTGGCTTCAGCGCTCCCTTTATTCTCTGCATCATCAATGACCGCGATTACCAACCTGTCCTTCACCGAGGCTAGCGGATTGAATGCTTTCAATTTAGCATAGTCATGCTGATTGGCCGGCGCCAATCGCTGTAGTTTCACAACTGGTATATTACCGATTGTCTCAAGAATATGATTATAAATTATCGCTTATCATTTACTCTGCAAAGGCACAGTAGCCTATCGTTAAAACAGGAGCCGACAACGAGCGCTCACATCTCTGAAGCCTGTAGCTTAGTCGTCCGACCTGGCTCGCAATATTCGATTCCAGATAGTCTTGTCCGTAGTTTCGATAAGCTCGCGCAGCAGTAGGCGAAAGTTTAAATTACTCTGCGCCTCCTTCTCGATCTTATCGATGTATTCGACTCCGTGAAGTTCTACCAACTCTTCCAGGGGCCCCTCTGCAAGACTCTGAATGACACTATCGGAAGTTGTGGTAGAGATGATCTGCAGCATGGCTGCCCAGTTCAGATCCGGGAAGTCCATTTCCATATCCGCGAATTTTTCGATCGCCCAATAACAAGGATGGTGCTCGTCATTAGCGCCGTCGCTATCGTGAACTTCAATGTAGGCATCGACCCACGCGTTGATTTCTTCCATTTCCATGCTGCAATATCTCTTTTAAATTGTCTTGCTAACCTATTCTGTGCAGAGCACAGATTTTGTTACCGGATGGATCGCGCAAGTAAGCAAGATACAGCGAACCGGTTGTTCCCTCTCTCGCTCCGGGTGGATCCTCGCAGTCTGTCCCGCCATTTGCCAAACCGGCTGCGTGCCAGGCATCTGCCGCGTCCGTGCTAGCGGCACTGAAACCAAGAGTGCTGCCATTACCCGCGCATGCAGGCTCGCCATCTATGGGCTTGCTGATAGAGAAAATACCGGTCTTCGTCATCCAGAACACGCGGCCCTTATCATCAATAACACCAGGCGCATAGCCTAGCGCACCCAATATGGCATCATAGAATGTCTTCGATTTTTCGATGTCATCGGCACCGAGCATTACGTGACTAAACATGTGTTGTTCCTTAATTTACGATTGAGTTACTACCAACGAAGATATACCGCTGAATAGGCATAGAATCATACCTAGCCAAAAGCCTGTCAGCCAGTAATCACTGTAAATTGTGTGGCAATGGCGACTGGAAAAGCCTGCCTGCCACTAGTCTGTCAGCTGGGGAAGCTGCTGCAGAAACTCATCGATATTACGCAGACAACGCAGGTCGAAAAATAGCTGGCCGTCCGAAACGCGCCCTACCACCGGCTTGGGCAATGAACGAAACCCCAGAGACAGCCGGTGCAACGCCTCGTCGGTCTTGCCCTTCTCGGCAATGGGCGTAAGACAGAGCGCGCGACTCTCCATTAGATCCAGGGGTAATGCACCACTGCCAATCTGACTCTTACAGGCCTGCACCGCCGCCGTCGCCCTGCCCTTCAGGCGCTCAGCTACCGGGCCTAGCACCGCTGTCGCAACTTCTTCTATCTCCGCTAGCGGCCGCGCCAGATCGGCTAGCATGGGCAGCCGGGAATCGAGTCGCTGTGGGTCTTTATAGATATTGATCACCGCCAATAATGCCGCCATGGTGATCTTGTCTACCCGCAGCGCACGCTTGAGAGGATTACGCTTCACGCGCTCAATCAGATCGCGCCTGCCCACGATAATACCCGCCTGAGGCCCCCCCAGCAGCTTATCGCCGCTGAAGGTAATCAAATCCGCACCCATGTCGATGCTGTCCTTCACCGTCGGCTCATGGGGCAGATTGAACTGCCGCAAGTCAACCAATGAGCCACTACCGAGATCCGAAACAAAGGGAATATCCCTCTCTCTGGCCAGCTCGCTCAGATCCGATTCGGCAACGGAATTGGTGAAACCTCTAATCTCATAGTTACTGGTATGCACCTTCATCAAGAGGCCAGTATCGTCATTTATCGCCTCTGCATAATCCTTCAGGTGAGTTCGGTTAGTCGTACCCACTTCCCGCAGCTTGCAGCTAGCGCTGGCCATAACATCAGGTATGCGAAAGGCACCGCCTATCTCCACCAGTTCGCCACGAGAAATGATGACTTCCTTATGCAAAGCCAGCGTGTTCAATACCAGTAACACGGCGGCGGCATTGTTATTAACCACCGTCGCCGCCTCCGCCCCCGTCATCTCGCAGATCGCCTGCTCCAGATGAGAATCTCTATCGCCGCGCTTTCCAGTGTGTAAATCGTATTCCAGATTGGTCGCATTCGTCGCGGCCGTCACCATGGCCTCCACCGCCTCGGCTGGAAGGCTGGCGCGACCGAGGTTGGTGTGTACCACCGTGCCCGTCAGATTGAACACCGGTATCAGGGAGCTGGAATATTGAGCCTGAACGGCCGCGGATATCTTCCCACAGAACGCATCAAAAAAATCAGTAGACGATAGCCAGGCTATAGACTCATCATCGCCACCAAGTATGGCCTCGCGCAGGTCAGCAATCTGACGTCTGCCTTCATCCTTTATACTTTTCTGGCCGAACTTGTCGATTTGTGATGACAAATTTTTCGACTGCAATAATTTATCTATTGCGGGAAGGTTTTTAAGTAGATTTACGCTCGAATTCATGGTTTTACTGCACATTCAGATTAGACTACGCGAGAAACGGCGATATCAATCTACGGAAATTTTACGTCAAGCGCAATCGCAACACACTCTCTGCCATGCATTTGATGTATATCTTGCCATAGTCTACAAGCCAATATTAAACTAAACTTCAGGCTGTTAGAGTAAATTTGATTGTGAGGGTAATACTGTGATTGAGCCAATTTTAAAAAATAATCATAGATATTTTTTTAGCCAAGGAAAACGAAGTGAGTATTAAAACGTCAAATGCGGCAACCCAAAATCATTTAGTCAAAGTGAACCCATAGAAAATGTCCAAGAATCAACAAATTTTGGTTACAAACCATTTCCACCCAGAGACAATTGACCTATTGGATAAGAAGTTCTCCACGCACCACCTTTGGAAGCTGGCAGACAAAGACAAGCTCGATTTGATTTCTAGCCTCCAGGGAAAATGTCAGGCTGTAGCCACCGCATCCTGGGTTTGCGATGAAGCGATCTACAAACTGACGTCACTACAATTAATATCCTGTTTCGGGGTTGGGGTTGACGCAATCGACTTTAACAAGACTAAGGAAATGCAAGTTCGTGTTACTAACACACCCGATGTACTGAATGACTCGGTGGCGGATATAGCTATAGCCCTGATCTTGGCATGTACGCGCAATCTAGTGAGTGCTGACAAATTCGTCCGCTCCAAAAAATGGCAGGCGGGCCCCTTGCCTTTTGGCCAAAGCATAAGGAACAAGACCCTGGGCATTGCGGGCTTCGGAAGAATCGGCGAAGAAATAGCCAAGCGCGCAGAAACATTCGGACTAAAGATTGCTTACCACAACCGAAACCCTAAAGACGTGCCATTCACCTACCATGGGAGTATCACCGAATTGGCAGCAGCCTCGGACATTCTTCTGTGTATGCTGCCCGGTGGCAAAGACACCAAAAATGCCATCAATGCGCCAGTGCTAAAGGAGTTAGGCCCTACTGGAACCTTTATTAACGTTGGTCGCGGCTCCAGCGTCGATGAAGACGCACTAGTACTTGCCTTACAGCAGCGGCAGATCCAGGCGGCCGGCCTGGATGTCTATGCCGACGAACCTAACGTCCCCGAGGCGCTGCTAGCGATGGATAACGTAGTGCTGCTACCCCACATTGGCAGTGCTACCGTTGAAACCAGAAGAGCGATGGGCCAACTGGTAATCGATAATATTGAGGCGTTCTTCGCTGACAAGCCACTTCTTACCGAGGTGGTCTAAGGTGTATCTGCAGGAGAACGTAGAGACCTACTGCCCCTATTGCGGCGAGGCCATCCAGCTGCTTGTAGATTGCTCGATTCCCGAGCAAGAATACATCGAGGACTGTCAGGTCTGTTGCCGCCCCATACAGATTAGGGCGGAGGTAGATTCTGCAGGCATTCCCGCCATCACGGTGAACAACGAAACTGAATAACAGAAAAGTGGACTTCCCAGGGTTTGCTAGACACCAAATAGCGTTAAAATGTAACTCTATGAGAGGTGTTTATGAAAGGCAAACGTTATACAGAAGAATTCAAGAAAGAAGCTGTCAACAGGTCACTGAAAGAGG
>Ga0213868_10003518_pt1 | contig 14572 bp, 15 predicted proteins | sample PICome_9_FD_160087 | JGI IMG/M metagenome (GOLD analysis project Ga0213868, IMG submission 160087) | Coastal seawater microbial communities near Pivers Island, North Carolina, United States - PICO127 | ecosystem: Environmental > Aquatic > Marine > Coastal | place: USA: North Carolina...
TAAGTCGAACTTTTTAATAATTTAAATAACATTTGCTATGAAATTTAAAAATTTAATTCACGTAATGGCGGTTACAATTATTTTTTTCAACTGCTCGAGCAGTAGTAATGATGATTTAACCGAACAAGCTCCAGAATTACCTATTGGTAAAATTACTTATGATGCTAATGTAAAAGCAATTATTAGTAATAACTGCACAAATTGCCATGGAAGTCCAGCATCAAATGGTGCGCCAACCTCATACAGCACATACACTCAAGTAAAAAATTCAATTGAAAACATATTAGGTCGCATTAATAATGCATCAAGCCCAATGCCACAAAGTGGACTAATGACACAGTCATTAAGAGATGATATTCAACAATGGAAGGATGACGGGTTATTAGAAAATTAATATCTGTTTTGAATTCAGGTAACATTTTTTTAGTGCAATAAAGCAAAAAGGAACCTTATGAAATATTTAATAATCACAGTATTCTCATTAATTAGCTTGTTTAGCTTTTCTCAGAATAAATTTATCACTAGAAACGGAATTGTTTCTTTTGAAGCATCTTTACCTTCGTTTGAAGAAGTAAAAGCTACAAACAAATCTGTAACAGCCATTATTAATACTGAAAACGGAGAGTTTGCGGCGTTAGTCCTTGTTAAGGGATTTCGCTTTAAAAATGCATTAATGGAGGAGCATTTTAATGAAAATTATGTTGAATCAGACAAATATCCGAAAGCAACATTTAAAGGTAAGATTAGTGATTTTGATATAGAAACACTCAAAGCCTCAAAAACAAAGATGACTTATAATGGTACTCTAGAGTTTCACGGTAAAACTAAAACATTAGAAAATTTACCTTTAACTTTATCAAAAGATGAAGCTTATAATATTATACTTTCTGGTACGTTTGAAGTAAACGTTGACGATTTTGATATTAAAATCCCTAAAGTGGTTAGTTCTAAATTGTCTAAGACAGTAATTGTTACATTCCATTTTATTCTAAATAAAAAATAAGAATGGCTAAAGCATAAAAAAAGCCTTCATTTTTCAATGAAGGCTTTTTTTATCTTATTAGAGTAATTTAAATCTTTACAAATCTTTTTGTTATGGACTTACCTAAGGTATTAGAAGAAATCTTCATAAGGTAAACACCAGTATTCCAATTAGCAATATCTAGGCTATTTGATAATTTGATAGCTTCTTTTAAAACAATACGTTTTCCTAAAACGTCAAATACCTCTATAGTAACATCGCCTGTAATCTTACTAGGAATGTCAATTTTTATAGCTGAAGAAGCAGGATTCGGATATAAATTAATTGCATTTAGAATATCTTCAAAAGTTTGTACATTTAAAGTGCCTTCAGCAACAACAGTTATTGTCCCAAACATATTCCCAGGATGCGGTTGGCAAACATAATTACTAGTTCCAACAGTAATGAATTTATGCGAAAATGTGTTTCCTTGTATACCAGAAAATGCACTCTCGAAAGTTTCACCAGAAGTGCTTTTCACATTGTGACTACTTCCATTTGCAGACCAAGTCCAAATTACGGTATCACCAACTTCTATTGTTCTACTAGAATTAGCATTTCCCGTTGCCGATGGCGTTGAATTAAAACTCCAATCAATATTGATTGTCTCATTAGTTTGCGCCCCCAAACTTATGGTAGCGGATAATAATAAAGTAAAAAGTAATTTTTTTAACATAGCATTAGATTTTATAAATTTTTTAATAAAAATAACATAAAAACACTACTAAAACTAAAAAACAGCACTATTTACTCAAATACATTTTCCGTCTAGAATATAAATCATAGAACTCATCGTCTTTTAAGCTATCAATAAATAGAATACTTTCTCCAGTACTTTTCATTTCTGGTCCTAATTTTTTATTGACATTATGAAACTTATCAAACGAAAACACGGGTTGTTTAATAGCATAGCCTTCTAACTTAGGTTGGAAATTAAAATCTTTCACCTTCTTTTCGCCTAACATCACTTTCGTTGCATAGTTTACATAGGGCTCACCATACGCTTTAGCTATAAACGGTACGGTTCTAGAAGCCCTTGGGTTTGCTTCAATAATATAAACGGTATCATTTTTAATAGCAAACTGAATATTTATTAAACCGACTGTTTTTAATGCTAAAGCAATGGTTTTTGTATGATCTATAATCTGTTGCATCACTAAAGGCCCAAGATTAAATGGTGGTAATAAAGAGTTACTATCTCCGGAGTGAACACCACAAGGTTCAATATGTTCCATTATACCAATAATGTAAACATCCTCACCGTCGCAAATTGCATCAGCCTCTGCTTCAATAGCGCCATCTAAATAGTGGTCTAGTAATAATTGGTTCCCCGGCATTCTGCCTAATAAATCAACAACATGCTTTTCTAACTCTTCTTTATTAATAACAATTTTCATACCCTGACCACCAAGTACGTATGAAGGACGCACTAAAATTGGAAAATCCAACACATCAGCAATAGTAGAAGCTTCATCAGCTGTGGTTGCTATATCAAATTCAGGATAAGGAATATTATTTTCTTTTAAAAGTTTTGAAAACAAACCTCTGTCTTCGGCTAAATCAAGAGCCTCAAAACTAGTTCCTAATATCTTAATACCATATTTGGTTAATTTTTCGGCCAATTTTAAAGCGGTTTGCCCTCCAAGTTGCACGATAACACCTTCAGGTTTTTCATGCTTAATGATATCGTAAATATGTTCCCAGAAAACAGGTTCAAAATATAATTTATCGGCAGTATCAAAATCTGTTGATACCGTTTCAGGATTACAATTAATCATAATGGTTTCATAACCACATTCAGCGGCAGCTAAAACGCCATGAACACAACAATAATCGAACTCTATACCTTGACCTATTCTATTTGGTCCAGATCCTAAAACGATAACTTTTTTCTTATCAGTAACTACACTTTCATTATCTGCATAACGATTACCATCCGCAGTTTCCATATCACTTTCAAAAGTGGAATAATAATACGGTGTTTTAGCTTCAAATTCAGCCGCGCAAGTATCAACTAGTTTATAAACTCGATTTACACCTAACGCTTCACGTTTATTATACACTTCACTTTCTAAACATCCCAGCATATGCGCTATTTGTCTGTCTCCATAACCTTTTTGCTTAGCTTCTAGCAATAAGTCCTTTTCAATAGTATTTACAGTGAACGTCGAAATTTCATTTCTTAAGAAATGTAACTCCTCATATTGCTTTAAAAACCACATGTCTATTTTTGTGATTTCATGAATTCTACTTAATGGAATCCCCATAGCAATAGCATCATAAATAATAAATACCCTGTCCCATGAGGCATATGTGAGTTTTTCTATGACTTGTTCGTAATTTTTATTTTCTTTTGCATCGGCACCCAGCCCATTACGACTAATTTCAAGAGATTGTGTTGCTTTATGCAGCGCCTCTTGGAATGATCGTCCGATACCCATAACTTCTCCAACAGATTTCATTTGAAGTCCTAATCGTCTATCCGAGCCTTCAAACTTATCAAAGTTCCAACGCGGTATTTTTACGATAACATAATCTAAAGTAGGCTCAAATAATGCCGAAGTTGATTTTGTTATTTGATTATTTAATTCATCCAAATGGTAACCTAATGCTAATTTAGCTGCAATTTTTGCAATTGGATATCCCGTAGCCTTACTTGCTAATGCAGAAGAACGCGATACACGAGGGTTAATTTCAATAGCGATAATATCTTCCTTTTCATCAGGAGAAATAGCAAATTGCACATTACATCCACCTGCAAAATCACCAATACTGCGCATCATATGTATCGCCATATCACGCATTCTTTGATACGTTCTGTCACTTAATGTCATTGCTGGCGCTACAGTAATAGAATCTCCAGTATGAATACCAATCGGATCCATATTTTCAATAGAACAGATAATCACAACATTATCATTTGAATCTCTAAGCAACTCCAACTCATATTCTTTCCATCCAATTAGAGCCTTATCAATCATAACTTCATGAATTGGAGAAATCTCTAATCCACGCGTTAATAATTCATCAAAATCTTCTTCTTTATAAACAAAAGAAGCTCCGGCTCCACCTAAAGTAAATGAAGCTCTAATTATCAAAGGAAATCCGAATTCCTGTGCAATTTCTTTACCCTTTAAAAATGAATTAGCAGTAGCTTGAGGCGCCATTGGAATACCAATTTTAAGCATCAATTCTCTAAACTGCTCTCTATCTTCAGTAATGTTTATAGCATCAATATCAACACCTATAATTTCAACGTCAAAATCTTCCCAAATTCCTTTTTCATCAGCCTCAATACATAAATTTAAAGCTGTCTGACCACCCATAGTTGGTAAAACCGCATCAATTTGAGGATGCTCTTTTAAAATTTTAATAATGGATTTTGTATTTAATGGTAACAGGTATACATGATCTGCCATTGTAGGATCAGTCATGATGGTTGCAGGATTCGAATTGATTAAAATAGTTTCAATTCCATCTTCTCTTAGAGAACGTAAGGCCTGAGTTCCTGAATAATCAAATTCACATGCTTGTCCGATTACAATAGGACCTGAACCAATAATTAATATCGATTTTAGTTTTGGATTTTTTGGCATTTTTACTGGTTATATGTTGTACTTTAATGTGTTGCAAAAATAGTAATCAGTAGACACAAAAAAAGGCGTTACACTTAAGTAACACCTTTTAATTATCAACAATTGTTAATCATTATTTCTTATGTCTATTTTCAGATGACACAGATAATTTTTTTCTTCCTTTAGCTCTTCTACGTGCTAATACCTTTCTACCGTTAGCAGAAGCCATTCTTTCTCTGAAACCATGTTTATTTCTTCTCTTTCTTTTTGATGGCTGAAACGTTCTTTTTGGCATGTTCTTATTTTTTTAAATCTGAATTGTAATTTTTCGAATAGAGGCTCTATTAAAACCGAGGGCAAATATACAAAGCCTTTATTACTTTGCAAATCATTTTTTGAAAAATATTTGAATTATTTATTAAGTCAACAAAAGCTATGTAAGACCTTTATTTATTTGGTATAACCGTATATTTTGTTAAAAATCTATATGCACATTTTAATAAAAATTTAGTTTCTTTGCAATCATAAAACTATAAATTAGTTTGTTTTACATGTAAACCTTACTATTTACCATTCAAAATTTCACTATTATGTACAATAAAATCATAAAACTTATAATTGCATTTGGAATAATTGCCTTTGCCGTTTATCAATTTACTGAAGGCTATATTGGAAATGGTATTGCACTTATATTTTTATCTCTAATTTTTATATTTCTGTATTTTAAGAATGAATTTATCCTAATCGCTTTTTTAAGATTACGAAAACAAGATTTTGAAGGTGCTAAAAAATGGCTAAATAAAATCAAGAATCCTGAAACAGCTTTAGTAACTAAACAGCAAGGATATTTCAACTATCTGCATGGTATCATGGTTTCTCAAGATAATATGAATGAAGCTGAAAAGTATTTCAAAAAAGCAATTTCTTTAGGTTTATCAATGGATAATGATTTAGCTATGGCAAAGTTAAACTTGGCTGGTATTGCTTTTTCTAAACGAAGAAAGCAGGAAGCTCAAAAACTACTTACCGAAGCTCAAAAACTAGACAAACAAGGAATGCTTACAGATCAAATTAAAATGATGAAGCAAAATATGAAACGTGCTGTTGGCCCAAGTCAGCACTACGGATCTAGTGGCTCTGTGAGAGCTCAAAAAAGAAGAGGATAATAGTATTTAATTACTTTCCATGCTAGTTTAAACCATAATACCCCTCTTTAGGTATTTCTACATAATATGGTTTTTTTGATTTATTATTAAGGTGTGGCTCGCGCAACCACGGATTATGAAGTTTTAATATTTTATAGTTGATCCCGAAGCTTTGTGCAAACTGTGTAAAATCTGTAACTGCAGAATCCACCTCTACTTTATATGTTGGGATATTAGTATATAAATCTTTTTCTCTGAAATTGAAACCGTATTTTTTGGGGTTAGATAAAATCTCTTTCAATGCTACGATCCTGAATAAATAACGCCCTGTTTCTTCACCTAAAAGCAAATCGTAATACCCTTCAACACCTTGTTCTTTTAATCGTCTTGACACCCCTGCATTTCCAGCGTTATATCCGGCTGCAGCTAATGTCCAAGACCCTAATTTCGATTTAGACTTTAAAAGATATTTACAAGCTACTTCTGTAGCCTTTTGAAGATTATAACGCTCATCTACATTTTTATTAACTTCTAAACCGTTTTCTCTACCAGTGGCTGGCATGATTTGCCAAACACCTCTAGCCCCTGCAGGAGAAACTGCGTTTGTTAAACCACTTTCTATAACCGCTAAATATTTAAAATCGTCTGGAACGCCATTTTTTGCTAAAATAGGTTCAATAATTGAGAAATATTTTTTAGCACGTTTAAACATCAATAATCCGTTAGATTGCCAATACGTATTAACTAATAACTCTCTATCCATACGCTCTAAAATATCTGGGTTTTCTAGTGGCATAGGTTCGCCAGCAAAATTTAGATCATCCGGCACTTGAAGCGCATAAACATTATAATCGTTTATCAATTTTGTTTCAAAATTTTCATCTGTAGGGGCATCTTGGAGGGCATAAATAAATAATGTACATAAACTTAATAATCCTACAAACGCCAATACTTTCTGTAATATCTTCATTTTAATAAGTTTTTTTATAAAATTAAAAAAAATAGTTTAGCTACCTAAAAGTAGTTTAGGTAAATTTTCGTTAAACCATTTATATTTATTGATAATTGCAATATGCGAACCGTTTTTAACAACAATACAGTTTTTAATATATTTAATAGGAAATACGGGATCTTTATCACCATGAATATGAGTAATATCAGGAATAACTTCTTTCTGCTCCCAGCACACCATTTCTTTTATTGCCCAACTTAAGTACTTACTATCGTTAACGGATAGATATTTTTTATAAAGCTCCACTCGCTTTATTATATTTTCACCAAACGCATACTTCTCAAAGATTTCAATTTTACTTGCTAATTGTGTTGGAATAAATATGTAAGCCTTAGTCGCTTTAGCTAATAGCATTTTTTTTGGCAACTCATTCATAGACTTAACGCTAGATACAATAATAAGTTTTCTAACTTTAATGTGTTTACTTATTTCTTGTACCAAAACGCCTCCAAACGACACACCCAGCAAAATACTATTTATGTGCTTAATATGTTTGGAAAGCCTCAATGCATAATCACTGAGGCTTTCATTATCAATAGGAATAATCCACTCCAATAAATGAATTTTAAATTGGTTTTCAGGCAATTTAATATGTTCAAAAATCTTAGGACTTGCTGCCATTCCTGGCATTAAATAAACATGTATTATCTCTTGAACCATAAGGTATTAACCTTTAATTTGCTTTATTTTATCGATTCTTTTTTGTACTTTTGCACAAAGTTAGAGAAATAGTACTCACTATTTTAGATTCCTAAGAAATAAAACAAAAATTTACTATGGTTGGAGCTGCAGAATTAATTGACAATGATTTTCTACGTCAATTTGAAATTAAAATTGATGATGACTTAGCAAAAATTGAATACTCTTTACAGGAGCGAAAGATTTTTTTAACCAAACTAATTATTCCAGATAGCGTAAAAGATGAAGGTTTTAAAAAGGAGTTTTTATCACTTGTTTTTGAACAAATAGAATCGCGTAATTTAAGTGTTATGCCGACATGTCCGGAAATAGCAAAGTTTGTAAGAGGTAACAGAAAGTACAAACGAATGCTTCCTGTTGGGGTTAGAATATAAGTTTCTTTTAATAGAGAATAAAAAAGCCGAAACTTTACAGTTTCGGCTTTTTTATTCTCTATTAATTATTTTATTGTTTATCGTAAACCAAGGTTAAATCTTTGGCTTCTAAAACCTCTGTAAAATCTTCATTGTAAATTTTAATTCTACCCTCAAAAACTAAATAGATTTGATTGCCTTCAATTATCGCTTCACTTTCTCCAATCGTAATAACTGAATCCTTAACTGTGTATTCTGTCGCTAAACTGATGACACCTTCAGTATCACAAGATATATCAAAACGAAATTCATTAGTAGTCTCGTTTAATAAAGCAATTCCTATATCAGGGTTAAACGTTGTATTTAAAGACACAATACCATTATTATCAAAAAACAATGTTTCATTACGCGAGCAATCAATCTCATTTAAAAGATTCGAACTTACCGTACCGTCGTTATTAATATCAAATCCTCCTTCAATATTCCAAGCTGTTAATTTCCAAACACCTATAATAGATGAATTATTTGAATCTTGTATATCGTCCTTAGAACAACTAGTAGAGGATACTAGAATAAATGCGATACATAGGTTTAAAATTAATTTATTCATATTGGGGCATGATTAATTAATTGTAAAAGTATACGTAGAAGTTAGATTTGCACAATAAATAAGCTAAATGACTTAAATTCAAGGTTTATTCGTCGAAAACTAAAAGAAACTATCTTGACAACACCTCTAAAAACTCAAATCGCACCAATCCATCATCTTCAATTTCAGTGAGCTCTACCTGATGCAATGTATTAACTAATTCAGGATTCCAAGGCGTCTTTGTTTTTACATAATTTTCAGTAAAACCATGAATATAACCTTCCTTATTTTCGCTTTCAAACAAAACCGTTCTCGTAGTTCCCATTTGACTTTCATAAAACGCACGACGCTTTTTCACGGACAATCCCCGTAACATTTTACTTCGTTTACTTCTTATATTATTTGGCACTACACCATTCATATCTGCTGCTTCAGTATTGTCTCTTTCAGAATACTTAAACACGTGTAAATATGATATATCTAACTCAGTTAAAAAATTATAAGTTTCTAAAAAAAGATCATCTGTTTCTCCTGGAAATCCAACAATCAAATCAACACCAATACATGCATGGGGCATCACTTCTTTTATTTTAGCAACTCTATCGATATACAATTCGCGCATATAACGACGCTTCATTTTTTTAAGAATAATGTTGCTTCCTGATTGCAGCGGAATATGAAAATGAGGCACAAAAGCTCTAGATTTCGAAACCAAGTCAATCGTTTCATTTTTCAACAGATTCGGCTCTATAGATGAAATTCGTAAACGCTCAATACCTGCTACTTTATCTAATTCAGTCACTAAATCTAAAAAAGTATGTTCGTGCTTTTTATTGCCAAATTCTCCTTTACCGTAGTCGCCAATATTAACACCGGTAAGTACAATTTCCTTTATGTTTTGTTTTGAAATGGCTTTGGCATTTTCCAAAACATTATCCATTGTATCGCTACGGGAAATCCCTCTAGCTAAAGGAATAGTGCAATATGTACATTTATAATCACAACCATCTTGTACTTTTAAAAAAGCTCGTGTTCTATCACCTATGGAATAACTCCCCACATAAAAATCAGCTTCTTCTATTTCACAGGAATGTACTTCTCCTAAATCATTTTTAGACAAGTCGTTTAGATAATCTGTGATTTTGAATTTCTCAGTAGCTCCAAGTACTAAATCAACACCATTAACATCTGCCAACTCTTGTGGTTTTAACTGCGCATAACAACCAACGGCAGCAACAAAAGCTTCCGGATTAGCTTTTTGAGCTTGCTTTACAACAGTCTTAAAACGCTTGTCTGCATTTTCGGTAACCGAACAGGTATTTATAACATAAATATCAGCTTTTTCAGAAAAATCAACGCGATCAAAACCTTCATTATTAAAATCTCTAGCAATAGTAGAAGTTTCTGAAAAATTCAGTTTACAACCTAAAGTATAAAATGCGACTTTTTTATTCATTGTATTTTCTTTTCCGTGAAGACGGAAATCTCATTATATTTACCTTCTTTGATTAAAAGATTGCAAATTTACAACTAATTAGTTACATGATAAAACCAATTTTAAGACAAATAATTAGCTATTTATCAATTAGTTGTATACTTATTTTATTATTTTCTTGTGTTAACAAATCAAACACTAACAAAGATCATCTCGTGTTTCGTTATAACGAACATGCCAACATAAACACCTTAGATCCAGCCTTTTCAAGAACACTCCAAGATACTTGGGTTTGCAATCAGCTATTTAATGGCTTAGTACAATTAGATAGTGATTTGAATATTCTTCCATCCATTGCAAAAGATTGGACCATTTCTGAAGACGGACTAATATATACTTTCAATTTACGAAACGATGTTTACTTTCATAAACATAAACTATTTGGTAAAGACTCTACCAGAATCGTAGTTGCGAAGGACTTTACCTATAGTTTAAACCGTTTAAAAGACGAAAAAATTGCGGCTCCTGGAAGTTGGGTTTTAAATAAGGTTGATAGTTTTAAAGCTGTTAACGACACTATTTTTGAGATTAGCTTAAAACAACCTTTTCCTGCATTTATAGGTTTATTAAGCATGAAGTATTGCTCTGTAATCCCCAGAGAGGTTGCCGAATTTTATGGCACTGATTTTAGATCGCACCCTATTGGTACAGGCCCATTTAAACTTAAGCGTTGGGAAGAAAATATTAAACTCGTTTTCAGGAAAAACAATCATTACTTTGAAAAAGACGAAACAGGTAAACCGCTGCCGTATCTAGAAGCTGTGGCCATTACATTTTTACCAGATAAACAAAGTGAATTTTTACAATTTACTCAAGGAAATATTGATTTTTTAAACAGTTTGGATGCTTCATATAAAGATGAGTTGTTAACTGCGGATGGAAAACTTAGAGGTAAATACGCCGAAACAGTTGACATGATAAGAGGCCCCTATTTAAACACTGAATATTTAGGTTTTTACTTAGGTTCTCAAACACCGGAAATTCAATCAGAATTGATACGAAAAGCTATAAATTACGGTTTTGACAGGAAGAAGATGATGATCTATTTAAGAAATGGTATTGGAAATCCTGCCAATGGTGGCTTTATTCCAAAAGGACTTCCTGGACATAATCCATCAATTGGTTTTACCTATAAACCTGAGAAAGCAAAACAATTGGTTGAACAATTTAAAAATGAAAGCGGTATCACAAATCCTGAAATCACTTTAGTTACATCAAGTAATTATTTAAGTTTTTGTGAATTTATACAACGTGAACTTGAAAAAACTGGACTAACAATTAATGTTGATGTGATGCCAGAAGCAACTTTAAGATCAGCTAGATCAAACGGAAAAGTTGATATGTTTAGAAGTTCTTGGATTGCTGATTATTTGGATGCTGAAAACTATCTGTCTATTTTTTATAGCAAAAATTTTGCTCCTGATGGCTCTAATTACTTTCACTACAAAAGCACCCAATTTGACAGCTTATACAACAAAGCTTTTACAGTAACAGATATTGAAAAACGAAAGCATTTATACACGACTATGGATTCTTTAGTGATGCAAAAAACGATTATGGTGCCTTTATATTATGATGAAGTGATACGGTTTACTCGAAAAAATGTAAAAGGGTTGGGAACTAACCCTATTAATTTATTGGATTTGAGGTATGTGCAGAAAGATTAGTTTTCTTCTATTTTTTTACCATTTGACTGTATTCAGTAGATAAATCGTAAAATCGTTTTCAATTAAAGTAGATTAATAAAATTCCTAAAATACACTTTCTTATTTTTTATCAAACAATATCCAGTTTTAGCAAACTAGCAAGTTATATGCTCTCGACCAGAAGATAGCGAATGAGCGCGTTAGGGATTGAAGCGATATCCTTTTTGCTAAATTTTGAAACGTTATGCACTAATTAAAATTAGGAATTTAATAAAAATAAGATTCCGAAATAAATTCGGGACTGCTTCGCAGAAAGATATAGTGAAAAGCGCGACCCTTGTGGTAACGCCCAAATACTATTCTCTTCGATATTTTTTTGTTTCTTCAAAAACATGCTCTAGAATAGCTTTGTCTTGATCTGAAAACTCAATTTTACGTCTTGCCATAACGACGCCGGCAACTTCAAATGCTTTTTTGGTTAAATAGGTTGTGAAACCACTATTACCACCCCAACTAAAGCTAGGTACAAAGTTACGCGGGAATCCGCTACCAAAAATATTAGCACTAACGCCAACAACGGTGCCTGTGTTAAACATGGTGTTTATACCACATTTACTATGGTCACCCATCATAAGACCGCAAAACTGCAGGCCTGTTTTAGCAAAACCTTCGGTTTGGTAATCCCACAAGCGCACTTCGGCGTAATTGTTTTTTAAGTTGGAATTGTTGGTGTCTGCACCTAAATTACACCATTCGCCTATAACAGAATTTCCTAAAAACCCATCGTGACCTTTATTGGAATAACCAAAAATAACTGAGTTGTTTACCTCTCCACCAACTTTACTATGAGGTCCTACGGTTGTTGGACCATAAATTTTTGCTCCTAATTTTATGCCTGCACCTTCGCAAAGCGCCAATGGACCACGGATGATGGCGCCTTCCATTATCTCAGCATTTTTACCAATATAAATAGGACCACTACTAGCGTTAAGTGTTGTGAATTCTAATTTCGCACCTTCTTCAAGAAAAATATTCTCGGGTGCTATAATGTTGTTACTTGTTGGAATAGATTGTGATGTTTTTTCTTTTGTAATTAAAGTGAAATCTTCATGAATGGCTTCTCCGTTTTTAGAAAAAATATCCCAAGTGTTTTCTATTTTGATGATATCTTCAGCAAATTCAATAGCCTCATAGTCCTCAAAATTAATGTCGTCTTGGGCTTCCTTAGTAAAAAACGCTATAACATCTTCATCTTTAAAAATGGCTTGATTCGCTTTTAAGTCTCTAATCATTTCTACCAACTCTAAATTTGGAAGATAAGATGCATTAACCATAACGTTTTCATCCATTTCAACCATAGGATACTTATCTGATAAATAATCCTCAGTAACCGTAGTGGTCGTTGTTTTTAAATAGAATTCCCACTTTTCTCTAATGGTTAAAATACCAACACGAATATCGGCTACCGGTCTTGTAAATGTAAAAGGCAATAAATTATTACGCGATGGACCATCAAAAAGGATATAATTCATAAAACAAAAAAATTAAAAGTTGAAAGTTAAAAGTTTATCCTCTTATCTTAGAACTAATGATTGAAAATAAATTCATGTAAAAATAAAAAAGCCTTTCTACAGTAGAAAGGCTTTTTATAAATATCTTTTAGTCTAAACTTATTTTTTAAATTTAGCGTATTTAGTTTTGAACTTATCAATACGACCAGCTGTATCTACTAATTTAGATTTACCAGTGTAGTATGGATGTGATGTTCTAGAAATCTCCATTTTTACTAATGGGTATTCAACGCCATCAACTTCAAGAGTTTCGTTAGTATCTGCTGTAGACTTTGTTAAAAACACATCTTCATTAGACATATCTTTAAACGCTACTAATCTATAATTTTCTGGATGTATACCTTTTCTCATCGCTATATGCTTTTTATTCTTTTCAATTTTGGAAGTGCAAATTTAAGTAATTTTTATAAATTCACAATACTTTTTATTATTTTTTATTTTGATTCCCTTTTTCATAGGAATGACAATTTCAACTGAAACCTCAAGGCCATGTCTTGAGGAATTCTTTTTCATTAAAATGTAACGTTTTACTATCTTTGGTTACTAACTAAACAACTAACAAATTAATTTTAATATTATGGAAAAATCTATTAAATCTTTAGCTACAAATTGGGGCTTATATTTAGGTATTGTTCTGGCATCATTAACAGTATTAGGTTATATGAACCTTGACTTATTTACCAAATGGTGGTTTGGTATCGGTATGCTTATACTAATAATTGTGTTCGGAATTATTTCTGCAATGAAATCTAGAGGTCTTTCAGAAGGCTTTATAAGTTTTAAAGAAGCTTTTACATCCTACTTTATCACTATTGCTTTAGGCTTAGTTATTAGTACTGTTGTAAGTTTAATCATATTTACTTTTATTGATCCAGATGCTGCAATCACTTTGAAAGAAAAGATCTTAAATTCAACTGTAGAAATGATGGAAAATTTTGGGGCACCAGCTGAAGCTATTGATGAAACTGTAGAAAAGATGGAAGCTGAAGAGAGTATGTTTGCAATTGGAAAAGTTGTTCAATCCTTGGCGTTTCAGCTTATAGGTTATAGTGTAGTTGGTTTAATTGTAGCATTAGTTGTTAAAAAAAATAACCAAGAGGCGGAATAATTTCAGTATTTTTGAATATTATATTGAAACTATTCTAAATGTATATATCTGTAGTTATACCACTACTCAACGAAGAAGAATCTTTAACAGAATTACATGATTGGATTGCAAAAGTTATGCAATCCAATCATTTTTCTTATGAAATCATTTTTATAGATGATGGTAGCACAGATGGTTCATGGGAAATCATTTCACAATTATCCACAAAAAATAAGCACGTAAAAGGTATTCGTTTTTTAAAGAATTTTGGTAAATCCCAGGCACTTCATGCAGGATTTGAAATCGCTAAAGGCGATGTTGTAATTACTATGGATGCCGATTTACAGGATAATCCAGATGAAATCCCAGAGCTTTATAA
>Ga0213868_10003519_pt1 | contig 14571 bp, 13 predicted proteins | sample PICome_9_FD_160087 | JGI IMG/M metagenome (GOLD analysis project Ga0213868, IMG submission 160087) | Coastal seawater microbial communities near Pivers Island, North Carolina, United States - PICO127 | ecosystem: Environmental > Aquatic > Marine > Coastal | place: USA: North Carolina...
ATACCTTCTACCGCATGCTGTGAGAACCCATCTGTGGCACCATGGACAGGTCCTCTCCGGAACCCACCTCCAGCAGCCCACTGGCTAAACCCATAGGTGTTGTAATCTCGGCCAGCTTTGGCGGGATTGGTCAGCCAGTCACGGAATTGGATCACCGGCAATCGGCCCATTTCACTGCCCGAATGCACAATGGTAGTGATTACTGCCGTCAGCAATTGGGATAGCAGGATATCCCATAGGTTGAAACGCCCAGTGGGCTATCTCCTCCTCAGTGAATCGGGCCTGCTCAACATCGCCAGGCTAGAGCCGAGCCGTCCCCGCTCTTTGTTTGAGCCACTCGTGAATCGTGTCGTTCTGATCCACCGAAAGCTTTTTCTTTCCTTCTCGCATCTCGTCAGCAGCGATCCGTTTTGAGAGCGGGCTGCTCAAAGGGGCACCACTCGTCACGGCTGGACCAGATTCGCCCCCCGTTCGCATCAGCAGGACGAGACGCAAATCAAGATCACCTCCTCTAACACCGTCTTTACCGTGACAGTGGAAACACGCCACCTTTAAAATCGGGCGGACCTCGCGTTCGAAGGTTAGTTCAGCCATGCTTGAGTCGACAAGCAAGCTCCAAACGAACCCTCCCAGTTGGGCAAGTCGTCGGGGAAAGAGTCTTCATTGCATGAGCCAACCTTCAGAAACTATCTAAATTGGCGACCGTCTTGGGGTAGAATAGCGCCTCGCCCCTTCGCGATGAACTGACCAAAGAACTCTCGTTGTCTCGCGGGCAGCACAGTAGCTAATGGTGATGTAAGGCTAATACTGTTCATCGAGCCGCCCCGACGGCGGTTGACCTCATTGGGACCTCAGCCCATGCTAGTCCATGGTTTTTACCTGCAAAGCCTGTGGCGCCGCTCTAAAAGAGTCCGATATCAGTTTCGACACGGGCATCGCAATTTGCGAGCATTGTCAGGCGGTCATGAGCTTCGCCGAGGACCTTAATGTTTCCTCTGCCCAGGACTTGCCCAGCTTAGTGAAAGCCAAAGTAGGGCGGCCGGAGAACGTCGACATTGAAGACACACCGCTGAGGTTGCGGCTATCGCGTCGGTGGTACCATCCAGGCTTGTTCTTCCTGCTCTTCTTCTGCATCGCTTGGAATGCGTTTCTGATAGGCTGGTACACCATGGGTTCCCAAATGGGAGAGGATGGGGTCATCGGGCTCATCATGTTCATCTTTCCCATTGGGCATGTCGCCGTCGGGGTGAGCCTCGCCTATGGAGTGATCGCCGGCTTCCTTAATCGCACGACGGTCGAGGTCAGTGCCAGCGAACTCTCGATTCGGCACGGTCCTATTCCTTGGAAGGGAAACCAGCGGCTTGCGGCCAGCGATATTTCGCAGATCTATTGCAAGGCGTCCAAGGCAGCTGTCCGACGAGAAGCTGCCGCGGTTCTACAGCCGACACTCTACGCCAAGCTCAAGGACGACCGTCGGATCAAGCTGTTGAGCAAGATGGGTGAACTGGAAACGCTTCGTTATCTAGAACAACGCCTGGAAGAACGTCTTGGGATAAATGATCGATCGGTGCCGGGTGAGTACACGAGTTAGACCGGGCAGATCTAGAGGAATTAAGCTTCCGTTAGATGACCTTCTTTCCTCAGCCACGATTCGGTCCGGCGCATGCCCTCTTCGATAAGAACACGAGGTTCGTATCCCAGAAGAGCTTTCGCCTTGTCACCCGGGTAAGAGCTTTCCATGGCAAAGAATCGCAAGCGTTCCTCAGTCACAGGTAGTCCAAGATCTAACATTTTGTTAATAGGTCGCAACATCCGGGCGGTCCATGCAGGGGCCTCGACGCGACTCGAGCGGCCGACCATGCGACCAAAGTAGTCGTAGAAGTCCGACATGGGAATTTCTGGGTCACAGATATTGAACGCCTGGCCTGGTGCCTTTGGTGACGTTCCTGCTAGCAGTAAGGCGTCGACCAGATTGTCAATGAAGGTTGGGAACGCATGGCCACGACCGTCGCCAAAGATAAGGGGGCGTCGACCTTGCACTTTGGCCAACGCACCCAGTGTCCAAGTGGGTGAGCTTGGACCGTAGACCATGCCGGGTCTAATGACGGTGAACTTCACCCCCAGTTTCTCTGCCAATTCGAAGCCGCGTTCTTCGGCTAGGGCCTTCGTGCGACCATAGGGATCGTCTTGCTCGGTATCGAGTGCGGTCGTCTCGTCGATCACGCCGTTACTGGGAAAGCCGTACGCAGCGATCGAACTGACATAAATCACACGCTCTACGTCATTAATCGCGGCGAGATGGAGAAGGTTCTCTGTGGCCGTAACGTTGAGGTCGTGAGCATCATCGATGGACTGCGTTTGTCCCATCCACCCGGCCAGGTGAAAGAGCACCGTATGCCCGCGAATGAGCTTCCACATGCCTTGCTGGTCGAGAAGATCGCAGCGTTCCAGGCGCAGATTCGGGAACTTGCGGAGGTGCTCTACTTTCGTGAGATCGCGCCCCATGGCTGTGACGTGGGAACCGGCTTGAGCAAGCCTTTCAGCAAGGTGGGAACCAATAAAACCGGTGGCGCCAGTGACGAGCACGGGTTGGTTACACCACTGGTGTCGAGGCGAGGGCATCGGTTCAACCTTGGTAGAAATCTTGTAGCTATTCAACTGAACACGATAATAAATATCGCCTGATTTTCATTATCATAAAATTATAAATATTGGAACGCATCGATGACGTTTTAATCAAAAATGAGAGACGAAGTTGGTGCGTTGAAGGGAATCGCCGATCTTGCTAGGTTTGCCCCGTGAACTGCCGTCTAGCCCTGCTCTTGGTCCTGCTCGCCCTCAATCCTCTGTCGGGCGAAATGGCGATCGAACCCCTCGCAGAAGGGGGCTCTCCCACGGGTAGTTTTACTCGAATGACCAATGACGCGACAGGGATTGACCTCGTCTATTGCTTCCCCCAGGAGGCTCCTTTCGCCCTCATGACGGATCATTATTCTGGAAATGGCCTCTGTATTGGCGACGTCGATGGGGATGGCTTGCCTGATCTCTTTCTCACACACTACGACCAGGGAAATAGGCTCTATCGCAATTTAGGGAACTGGAACTTTGCCGAGGTCACTAAGTCAGCTGGCGTAGGAGGAGGCGGAGCCTGGTGTGCTGGACCTAGCTTTGCCGACATTGATAGTGACGGCGATCTTGACCTACATGTCTGTGTGTTCAATGGACCAAACTTGCTCTATCAAAACGACGGAAACGGCTCTTTTTCCGAAATCTCCGCCCAAGCGGGGCTAAATTTCCGTGGGCCTAGTGTCATGATGGCCTTTGCCGATTACGACTTGGATGGCGATTTGGACGGCTACCTGGTGACTCATCGGATGCCACTTAAAGACGAGGCGAAACCGCCTCGCAATTCTAAAGAAGCATTCGATCGTGGGATTATTGAGGTCCTAAATGAGAATGGCAAGCGCCGGGCAGTCGTCCCACCGAAGTATCGCGATCTCTTTATGATCATGGACAAAGGCGAAGGCAGGATCGAACTCGCCACAGCAGGCCACGAGGATATACTCTATCAGAATGATGGCACCGGAAAGTTTAAGAATGTAAGTATCAAGGCGGGAATTGTCGGCAATGACATCGGGCTCGCGGCGACTTGGTGGGATGCCAATAGCGATGGCTACCCCGATCTTTACGTCAGCAACGATTACAAAGGCCCTGATCATTTCTATGTAAACCAGAAGGACGGCACGTTTAAAGACATGACCCGCACCGCGTTACCGCACCTTCCCTGGCTCTCGATGGGCAGCGATTTCTCGGACATCAATCGTGATGGTCGCATGGACTTCATGGCCACGGACATGGCGGCGACAACCCATTATCAGCAGAAGATTTCTATGGGAGACATGGAGAAAGATCAGTGGTTTCTCAATCTCTCGGAGCCACGACAGATGATGCGAAACGCGGTCTACCTGAATGTAGGGTCCTTACGTTTTACTGAAGCGGCCTTCCTCAGCGGGCTAGCGTCAACCGACTGGACGTGGTCGCCAAAGTTCGGCGATCTGGACAATGACGGCTGGGAAGATCTGTTCGTCACCAATGGAATGTCGCGAGACTTCATGAACAGTGATCTTGCTAGAAAGACACCGTCTCGCTGGCGAAGCGATGCCTGGGGAAAGACGCCCATCCTGAAACAGAAGAATCTCGCATTCCGCAACACCGGTGACCTTCATTTTGAGAAGAAAGGCGAAGCCTGGGGCTTGGATCAACTCGCTGCCAGCTATGGGGCAGCCTATGGCGATATTGATAGGGATGGGGACCTCGATCTCGTCGTGGTCAATTTTGACGAAGCTGTGTCAGTCTTTCGAAATGACATCAATGATAACAATCGCCTGACTGTCGCGCTTCGGTTCGATGAAGGGAATCGTTACGGAATTGGTGCCCAAGTCGAGGTCGAGACCGCCTCGGGAAAGCAGACAAAGCAGCTTTCACTCGCCCGTGGATTCATGTCTGCCAATGAGCCGATACTTCATTTCGGATTGGGGAATGAATCTAAAGTCAACCAGCTAACTGTGCGCTGGAAGGGACAGGAGGCCACCTACAAGAACCTCCTTGCCAATCAGCGTCTTACGATTCGAGGCAATTTCGTTCCAGGAAAAGCCACCGTAAGGAGCCCCAGCCTATATACGCAGGTCAACCTGCCTCAAATGCCTGCTGCTCATATCGAGAAGCCCTATAACGATTACGCTAGGCAACCGCTCCTTCCGATGAAGCACTCCCAAATGGGTCCTTGTCTTGCCATGGCAGATGTGAACGGTGATGGCATTGATGATTTCTACCTTGGTGGAGCAGCTGGGCAATCGGGGCAACTGACGTTGATCACCGGGAAGTCAATGCCAGTCATGACGAAGCCGTTTGAAGAACACGCTGCTCAAGAAGACATGGGGGCCTTGTTCTTCGATGCGGATGGCGACGGAGACCAGGATCTCTACGTCGTCTCCGGAGGTGTGGAATGCGAGCCTGGAAGCCCGTTGCTCAAAGACCGTCTCTATCAGAATGACGGTAAAGGAAACTTCAGTGATGTTTCCAAACGCCTACCTGGCAACACGTATTCTGGAAGCGGTGTTGCAGCTGCGGACATGGACCACGACGGCGACCTCGATCTCTTTGTTGGTTCTCGGATCCTTCCTGGAAGCTATCCCGAGGCGCCAAGGAGCCAGTTGCTCATCAACGAGAACGGCACGTTTACCGACCGTGGAATTAAGTTAGATACCGGCATGGTGACCGGTGCTCTGTGGACAGACCTGAACGATGATGGATGGCAAGACTTGGTCGTCGCGCAGGATTGGGGGCCGTTGAAATGCTGGCTCAACGAGAAAGGCACACTGAAAGACATCACGGAATCGAGTGGCCTTGCAGAATGGACCGGATGGTGGCGAGGCCTGGCCAGCCGCGATCTCGATGGCGATGGTGATCTTGATCTCGTCGCCACCAATTTGGGTCTGAATACCAAGTATAAAGCTTCTGCCGAGCATCCCTTGCACCTCTACTATGGTGACTTGGCCGGTACGGGACAGAAACGCCTTGTCGAGGCGGGTTACGAGGCGGACACCCTGTATCCGAAGCGTGGTAAGAGTTGTTCAACACGTGCCATGCCGACCTTGGGAAAACGATTCACCAGCTACCATCAATTTGCTAGTGCCACTCTTACAGAAATCTATGGGCAACGGCTCAATGAAGCGGTAGAGAAGTCCGTGACCACGTTGACCTCTGGGGCCTTCCTCAACGACGGCGACGATCATTTTAGCTGGATGCCCTTCCCTCGAGTCGCGCAGCTCTCGCCGGGCTACGGCATTGCGGTTGCGGAATTGAATGGGGATACCCGCCCTGATGTCTATTTCGTGCAGAATAACTTCCAACCTCAGGCCGAGACAGGGCGTTTTGATAGCGGCCTCAGCCAAGTGCTCTATGGGAACGGCGATGGGACCTTTGAAGTTCCAGCGGAGCCGATAGGATTGATCGTTTCTGGTGATGCGACCGCACTTGTGATGACCGACTGGAATCGCAACGGCGGAGCCGATTGGCTTGTAGGGCAGAACGATGGTCCTGTGCTCGCTTTCCAACGGGCTAAAGGCACGCCGGCAACCCTGATGGTGCGTTTGCGAGGATCGTTGATAGCGGGCAGTCGGGTGCAGGTCGTTTCCAAGACCGGCTTGACGCAGACTGCCGAACTTCAACAAGGCGGCGGGTATCTTTCACAGAGCGCCTCCATGCTGAGTTTCGGCGCCGTAGGAGATGGTGCCAAAGTGCGCATCCGGTGGCCAGATGGACGGACCACGGAGGCAAGCGTGACCAAACCGTTCATGACATTCACTGCTCCTTGATCATGAAATACCTCCTAGCCTGTCTCGCTCTTGTCACTAGCGCTTGTAGTACGACCACAGAACCCAAGGTGCCTTTGCTAAAAGTGGATTATGTAGGCCCTGGTACTTTTCGGTGGGGCACGCATGAGGGCTATTCGCTTCTATCATTCACCCAAGACACGGTCATGCCGCGGATCGCTAGCGATGGCACCTTCTATCTGGACAACTTCCAGTTGGCGATCAGCGAGGACGACGAGTCTGGGCGAAGTGGCCAAGTCCTTCCAGAACGATACATCCCTCTTGCCGGTGATGGTGGCATCGTCGATTTCTCGGCCTTCACAAGTGATGGCCGCGTGGTGGTGACACGCCAACACTGTGGACGGGACTATGCGCTCGATGTGTTGCAATTGCGGCGTGAGGGGTTGGAGTTGATTGATCACGATCGGGTGGAGTTAATGGGCGATCCAGAACCGCAGGACATTGTCGTCTTCGGAAAAGTTTACTTCAAACAAGATCCAATCACCGACCTTGTTGAGGCCAAACACCGTTTCTTCCGTGCCGGAGTCCATTATCCAAAGCTGGCCCTCCAGTTTCTCAGACAGCTTGAGGATCGCGCCGAGGATGATCGCAATCCCGTTCTCGGAGCCGAAACGCTCAATTATCGAGAACGATTCGAATTGTTGGAGGAAATACCTCCAATCACAGAGGAGAATTCGTGAGTGGAATTGCCTTTGCTCAGCCCTTCAGTTAGGGTATCCACCACCGCCTAACCAATTCTAAAGATCATGTTTGATGCCAAATCCCTTCTCGATTCGCTTGTGACCGGAGTCTCCGAGTTCGGAGACAAGCTTCAGAATATTCAGCCCGGCGAGACCTTGGAGAAAGCTCGTGATGTCGCGGGTGATGCCCTCGACCAAGCCACCAGTGGAGTGAAGGATGTGGCTAGCAAAGCCGTCGATGTCACGGGAGTGGATGAAAAGTTGGATGCTGTTGTAGGGAAAGTGAGTGGCGGTCGAACGATAGAAGTTTTGCTAGAGCAGGCCAAGGATATTTTAGCAGAGAACAAACTCGCTGCCGGAGTCGCTCTCGGAAGTCTTGGCGCGCTTCTTCTCGGCACCAAGAACGGCCGCAAAGTGTCAAAGAACGCTGCCAAGATTGGCGGAGTCGCTCTGATTGGCGGCCTTGCTTACAGGGCGTTAGAGAATTTTAGAGGGGGCAAGTCGTTGCTTTCGGATCGGGATGAACCGGAAGCCGCCCCCGCTGACAGTGACTTTGCTAGCAAGAAACTAACGGACGATCAAGCCCTCCTCTTGGTTCGCTCCATGATCGCCGCGGCCGCCGCGGATTCCCAAATCGATGAAGCTGAGCGCATGCGTATCACGCTTGGTTTGCGTGAAGTTGGCCTCGATTCCGCCGCGGCCGACTTTCTCGAGAGTGAATTTAAGAATCCAGTTTCTGTCGACGTGCTCGCTGCAGGAGCCGATACCCCTGAGCTCGCCAGCCAGGTTTACACCGCAGCTAGGCTCACTATCGAGCCCGACACCGTTGCGGAACAGTCCTTCCTCACCCAACTGGGGAAGGCACTCTCGTTGGAAGCTAGCATGGTCGAACACCTCGATGCCGTAGCTGCTTCTGCCAAGGCTGCCTAGTTTCGAGTCGACGGTGGTCGGGGCTGGAGGAGGAATATCCTTGGCCCTACGTAGCCGATCGTCAGAATGAGTTGATGCAGCATTGCTTAACCATTCTCCTGGTTCTCTCGACGATCGGCATTGTTTGGGCTAACGGCGACCCCAAGGTGTATCGGCCTGTGCGATGCGAGTTGGTACCCTTGCCGAATCATCAAGTCTCATTTCGAATCGACGGGATGGAGATGACCCGTTGGCACTACGGGCCCGACTATCCCCGGCCCTTCTTCTACCCATTCAATGGCCCGTCCGGTGTCTCGTTGACGCGCATGGGGCATCCAGGAGCCAGTGATCATGACCATCATCGGTCTGTCTGGTTTGCATTCCATAAGGTGAATGACGATCTCAACTTCTGGGCGGACGGGACGGGAACACAGATTCGGCAGAAACAATGGTTTGCTTACAAAGATGGGGATGACGAAGCCATCATGGCGTGCGCGTTAGGGTACTTTGATAAAGAAGGTGCGGAGGTCATGGAACAAACCACCGTGGCCGCTATTCGGCCAGGCGTAGATGGCTATGAATTGGAGCTCCAGATTTCGCTGCACCCGCCTGAGAACCTTGAGACAGTGGAACTCCGGAAGACGAACTTTGGCCCGCTAGCGGTCAGGGTTGCCAAAAGTCTATCCGAACACTTTGGTGGCGGCCAGTTGACGAATAGCGAGGGTGCTCTTGGCGAGCCAGACATCTTTGGTAAGCCTGCGCGCTGGGTGGATTACTCTGGACCGGTCGTCGTTGGTTCAGGCCAGGAGCGGAACATCAGTAAGGAAGGGATCACCTACATCGATCACCCAACAAACCTTAGGCACCCTACGAAATGGCACGTCCGCTCCGATGGATGGATGGGTGCCTCCGTGTGCATGGATACTGGTATCACCATGACAGCGGAAAAGCCTTTGGTATTAAGATACCTGCTCATTGCGCACAGCGGTGGTTGTGATGCTGCCTTAGCAAACGCATCAGCGAAGGCATTTGCCGAACGGCCTCTCTTCGAGGTCGGCAAACGTCGTACGAAGCATCGCCCATGGGAAGTTTGGCGGAAGACAGTAGAGCGTGAATGATCGGACAGACACCAAAGGAAACCGACTAAACCCAAACGAAGACTATTGATATGCCTAACGTCACTTCAATCCACCTGGCTCCGGGTTCTCGTCTTCCCATGAAATCGATCTCGAGGGTCGTGGTGGAGGCTGGGCGTGGTCTCGTAGGAGACCGTTATCATGGCACTAGGCATCGCCATGTGAGTGTACAATCGCTCATGTCACTCATAGAAGCTAGCAAGCTACTAGGGCTACCCATTGAGGCTTCCGCGACTCGACGAAACATCACGATCACGGCTGGCGAAGTTCCAAGAGAACCCGGCCACCACATCACGATCGGCTCTGTGGAACTGGAAGTCGTGCGCGTGGCCGCACCGTGTCGGTTGCTAGATGACGTGATTGGTGCAGGAGCAGCCCGTTCGCTCCACAACCGGGCGGGATCCATTTGTCGTGTGCTCAGCGGCGGCACTATCCAGGTCGGTGATACCGTTAGCCTCTAATAGCCTTGATAGGTCTAGCCCATCGGCTTACTACGCTTCGCCGTGGGGTTGAAAGCAAGCGCTAGGTCGACCCATTACGCGATGTCCTGTTTCCGGATCAACGCATCGAGATCCACGTAAACGTAGCCGCGCATGGGCTTTCCCGGACAGTCCATGAAATGGCAGCCTACAGCCTTCACGTTTCAGGGCGGCTTCGTAGGCTTCTGGGCTGTTCCTTGCAGAGCCGGTCGTGTTCCACGCTGACCTACATCTTGCCGTCAACCATGTAGCAAAGCGTTCCCATCATCTTCTTGGTCTCGTGCAACGCGCCCGGCTTTGACAAGGCCGTTGCCACACGTTCAGCTAAGTCCTCATCAGAAACCATGGCGATAGACGTTGATCGTAACGCGCTACCAAACGCAACGGGAAACCGGACCGATGAATGCTGGGTTAGGGCCTTTCTTAAAAGGAAATGGTAAGGGGCGATTCGAAGCAGTCTGGCCGCAGCAAAGCGGCCTCCTCTTTCGGGACGACACCCGAAGTGTTGTGCAAGTGCCAGCGAATGGAAAGAACTTGCTCGTATTTGGCGTTAACGATGGACGCCCCCGGGTTTACGCCAAGTAGACAATCGCTTTACAAGGCCGATGCTCGTCGCTTGGCGGCGTAGCGATTGAGCACTTCGTCGACGGTCACACCAAGCAAGATGATAAAGCCCATGACCGACCATTTGAGTGCGTCGGGCACTCCTAAGAAGAATACGGCGGTGGTGGTGAGCTGTACCAAGGCCGTGCCACAGATGACTCCAGCGATGGCACCTTCGCCTCCACGCAAGCTACACCCACCCAATACCGCTCCTGAGATGGCCCAGAGCTCGTAGAAATTTCCAAACTTGGATGGCGTTGCTCCATTCGAGTCGAGCACAAACATGATCCCGCCGAAACCTGCTAAGAGAGAGCAGATCATGTAGGCAAAGATCTTCATCCGGTCCGTGTTGATACCACTGAACTTGGCCGCTTGTTCATTACGACCGAGTGCTAGCAGGTAACGTCCAAAGGTCGTCATATTGAGAAGCACCGCCGCGACAATCCCAATCACGATGGTCCAAACGAACGGCATGGGAATGGCACCAAAAAGTTCGCCTTTAACCATGGTTTCACGAAGGCCCGTGAACTCATTGCCAAATCCTTTGGTCTGATCATTGGCCACCGTTCGGGCCAAGCCTCGGTAGATGAGCAGCCCGCACAGTGTCACGACAAACGGTTGCAATCGCACCTTCGTGATCAGGAGGCCATGGATTAGCCCAATCAATACGGATATCGCCAGAACAATTCCAATGACCACAATCACGGGTGCCCCAGGCATCTTGTCTATCAAGAGCATCGGAAACAACACCCCGGTGAGCCCAATGAGAGACCCGATAGAAAGATCGATGCCGCCCGTGATGATGACAAACGACACTCCGATGGCAATGATCCCATAGAGCCCGGCATAGCGGAGCATGTTCGTGACATTACCACTACTCCAAAACGTCCGGTGGACTAGGCCTGTGATGATGAAGATCGCGACAAGCAGTGCGAAGATCGTCAGCGTCTTCTGATTTCCTCGGATGAGGCGTTTGAGGAAGGATTCTTGCGTGGTTTCCATGGGTAAATCAGTTGGTTCCGGTCGCGAGTTGCATGACCCGTTCTTCATTCATGTCCTCGCCCGTGAGTTCTCCGGCTAGCCTGCCTTCGTGCATGACAAGGATGCGGTCCGCGACGCGAAGTACTTCCTCCATTTCACTGGAAATGAAGAGCACTGCCGCACCTTCCTTGGCCATTTCCTCGATGACCTCATAGATCTCGCTTTTAGAGCCGACATCAATGCCTCGTGTGGGCTCATCAAGTAAGAAGACCTTTGGCCCTAACGAAATCCATTTGGCAAGCACAACCTTCTGCTGGTTGCCACCTGACAGAAGTCCTACCTCTTGCGAAATGGTAGGTGTTTTGACACTGAGTTTCTCTTTGGCTTCGGTGGCCACTTGGTCATGACGGCCTTGCTGAACAAAGCCATAGTTCTGGTAGCGGTCGAGTCCAGCCATCACCACGTTGTCGCGAATCGGCATCTCAACAATGATACCATGCTGTTTGCGATCCTCGGGAACGTAAGCAATGCCCGTCGCAATGGCATCGCGAGGGCTATCGATCTTGACTGGCTGGCCGGCCACTTCGATTGCACCTCCTAACAAACGATCAATTCCGAAGATCGCCTGTGACAGCTCGGTACGTCCAGCGCCCACGAGCCCCGCCATGGCAACAATTTCACCCGCGCGCAGTTCGAAGCTCACTTTCTCTTCAGGTGCATGAGCAATCTGCACATCCTGCAACTTCAGTAGGACATCGCCAGCCGTGCCATGTTCCTTGTCGTGTAGGTTCAGTTCGCGACCAACCATGAGCGCGACCATGCGATCGTGATCGATTTCCTCGCGCGGTAGCTCGCCACTATTCTTTCCATCCCGCAAGACAATGACGCGGTCAGAAATTTCTTTCACCTCCGCCAGACGATGAGAAATGAAGACAATGCACAACCCTTTCGCGCGAAGATCCCTAACCAACTTAAAGAGCACTTCCGTTTCGTGCTGGGTTAGGCTGCTTGTGGGCTCGTCCATGATGAGAAGCCGAGCATCCTGAGAAAGGGCCTTGGCAATCTCTACCATCTGCTGATGCCCAATAGAGAGATCACTCACCCGCGTGTCTGGAGTGAAGGTCATGCCTAACTGGCCGATCAGTTCAGCGGTACGCCGTCTGATCTCCGCGTGATCGATCAGACGTAACTTGGTCAGCGGTTCACGCCCAAGAAAGATATTCGCACCGACAGAAAGGTTGTCCGAAAGATTTAGCTCTTGGTGAATGAAAACCACCCCGAGTTCGGACGCGCGGTTCACACTCGGGATACTGACCGCTTTCCCGTCAACGTGGATCTCGCCCTCACTGGGGATATGAACACCTGCCAGGCACTTCATCAAGGTGCTCTTGCCCGCACCGTTCTCGCCCATCACGGCGACGACTTCTCCAGGGTAGAACGATGCGCTAACGTTGTTCAACGCATGGACGGCGAGGAATCGCTTATGGATTCCGAGCGCCTCGATGAGCGGCGTCTTTTCCAAGAGGATTAACCTTCTTTCAACTCGTCGATCAAGCCTGAGCGACGTTGCTGTGCATTCAACACATCGAGATTCCCCACGAAGATCATCAATTTGCCACCATCTGGCATACGCTCTTTGACAAGCTTTCCTAACATACGGCCAGCTTCGTAGTTGTTCGTTCCTAGGTAGAACCTTCGGTTGCTGTCAGGCGCGTCACTATCGTGGCAGACCAACGGCATGGCGGCAGCAACTTTGTTGATGATGTCGGTCTGATTGGCCGGATCAAGAGAACTGAGAGCCACGCCGTCGTACCCGCCCTTGGTCAGCACGTCCTCAAGGATACGATTCTGTTCGGCAGCCTCGCCAGTGGGTGGGGCTTGGAAATCCACCGCCACGCCAAAGTCCTGTTGGGCCTTGAAACAGCCTGCCCGAGCATACTCCCAGAATGGATCAGGATTGTTGATGATGAACGCGAACCGAGTATCTCCCGAAGGCGCGGGCGCGGCCTTGGCTAGAGCACCGATACGCTGATACTCTTTCAAACGCGTCCAGTGAGCGTCCACGTTGTCCTTCACAATCGTCTTCGCCTCGATATCGATTTCCTTGTCGTCAGGAATGACGAATTTCTTCCCATCCACGATGTCCTTGAGGTACTTGACCGATTGATAACCAAATTCGTAAGGCTGCTGGACGATCGTTCCTTCAATGGTGCCGTCGATGATCCCTTGAAGCGCAGCCTCGTCTTCGTCGAATGAGAAGATCTTCACCTCATCATTGTCAGCAGCTTGGATAGCTTCCAGGCACGCCGGGGCGTTGTACGCCCAAAGGCCAACCATTCCATCCACATCCGGATAGCGTACCAGCGTATTCTCGGCATTGGCTTTAGCAGCAGCACGATCCGCCCCATCCGTGCGAGTACCCAGAATCGTAAATTTGCCTGCTTGGAGCGTATCCGCGCCACCACCGCCCTCACCGCTGCCACCGCAACTGATCAAAAGGAAACTCGCTGTGAGTAGGCCAAAGAAACTGATTAGGGTTTTCATAAAGCGCATTCTGCGTAACCGTCCTTCGAATGCAAGCCCAAGGTCAGGGGTCTTGCCCGCTCTCCCGCAGGCTGCGCGTAGCAGGTGGGCACCCCCCCCCCAACCCTGGAGGGCGAGACTCCGTCCGCACCATAATCTTCGGCCCACCTCGTGGATCGAGTAAGCGTTCGTGGAAGAATGTTGTCTTCGCGTGGCCACCTGAGGCCAGAGTAGCCCTGCCACCCCCCCGCTCCGGCACGACTTTGAAATCGCGCCCAGCCTGATTGCTAAACACTGGTCCCTGTGCAATCACCACCATCAGCCGAAAATCGATTTCCGGGTCGGCTAAAGGCGCACGGTATCCCCTCTTCTCACGGTGAATTCCGTTTGGCCGTAGGGATTGATGAACCGCGCCTGGTGAGTGGGCATTTCCCAAGCCCTCCCTTGATTGAACCAACGAGACTCTCGGCCTCATTCACATCAAGGATCTGATCACATTGATCGGGAAGAAGGACGCCGATCTGAGCTCGATCGGGCGCGATCTGGTGTCGGTGCCGGAGATGATGCCGCTCGACCGGTTGCTGAAGTTCTTTTTGAACCGGCACGCGCATCTCGCGCTCGTGGTGGACGAGTTTGGCGGCGCCCTCGGAATCGTGACGCTGGACAATGTGCTCGAAGAGCTCGTGGGCGAAATCTAGGACGAATTCGACGAGGACGAGCGGGAGTTTCTGCGCGTCACCGACGACGAATTTCTCGTGGAAGGAACGCTCGGGCTTTATGAGCTCACCGATCACGCCGATCTCGATCTCGAGAGTGCGGATGTGAGCACGGTGGGAGGCTACGTGACGCACATTATGGGGCACTT
>Ga0213868_10003521_pt1 | contig 14558 bp, 8 predicted proteins | sample PICome_9_FD_160087 | JGI IMG/M metagenome (GOLD analysis project Ga0213868, IMG submission 160087) | Coastal seawater microbial communities near Pivers Island, North Carolina, United States - PICO127 | ecosystem: Environmental > Aquatic > Marine > Coastal | place: USA: North Carolina | collected...
AAGCGATTCATCTTGGTGTTTTGACATTGTGACTCCAAAGGATTCCAGAAGTGCGTGTTTCACCTCCTCTTACGGTCGTTTTATAAGAGGGACTGGAAGTGTTATTTACACTGGATCGAAACAGTTGGAACAGTTCAAGTTACTACCACCAGAAGAGAGGACATTTGATAGTGAATGGTCACAGGGTTTAGATTTGGTTGATAATTTACGATACTTTTCTGGTGTGGAAATTGGTCGATTGTTTGGTTTTCCAATGGATGCAATCGTCGATGGTAATAATACGAGTACCTTTCGATTTCCACCCGATTGTACGGAAAGACAACAATGGAAGTTATTAGGCAATTCCATCAATGTTCATGTAGCTGCAAAAATGGCATATATTGGATTATCTGTAATGCTTGCTGGTCACGAAGAATAGAAGGAACATAAAGTCATGTGATTAAGAAACATATAATACATTATACATCTTCTTCTGTATTTGCATCAAGAAACAAAGCTCTACACATTGGGCACTCATCACTTTTCAACAACCAGGGTAAGACACAGTCCTTGTGATACTCGTGTATGCAATGTTTGTTTAGAGATTTGACAATTTCTTCCCCCGTGATGAAGCATTGATAACAAATTGGACAAGATTTTTCCTCCTCCATGGTGGATGAATCAAGAGAAGAGGATTCATGTTCTGTTACTTTGTCTTGGGATATATTGGCATTGACTTCTGTGATTAGAATCTTGGCAATGACGTGTTTCTTCCTTTCCATTTCTCGTTCCTTGGCAACCTGCGAGTCTTCGATTGCAATAGAGTGTCTTGAATGACTTAATGACACATCTGAAATTTCTTGAATTCGTCTTCTATGATACTTTCGAGCAAATATGAGACATAAAATTGCAATTGAGACAATCAAGGTTAATGCTGCAATAAGTGAATCATTGTTCTCTTTTGAGACTGGTAAGCAGTCTCCTCCGTCATAGCCACACAATTTTGAATTGTAAGGGAAGAAATTATCACATATTCCATTTCCTAATTTACTCGGTATTGCAGCGGGGCATTGGGGAAACGACGCATTAAAGTCTGTACAGTCTCCATTATCAAAATTACAGGATTTGATATTCAACTCAGGGTCGCAAATCCCGTTTCCCAGTACGATGCCTTGTTCATGAAGTGCTTCGAGTATTTGACATTCTTCTTGTTGTATTGTCTCCATGATGTTTAATCAAATATTGTGTGTGCTGTATAACTGGAAACAGAACCTCTCTAGTAATGGTAGGCACCGAATAGAAGGTATGTATGGCGAAAAGTTGAGAAGACCAGGAACCAAGAGGAAAATTCCTTCGATCGACCGGAACTTGCAGCCGACACGGTTACCAGAATCAGAACGCTTTTGGGGGGAGTGTGTTGGGAACCATTAAAAAAAAACAAAGAATTCAAACTCCTTGAAACGCACATACTACATACTTCTCTTCTATTCAATTTTGTTGCAATTGTTTTACTCAAGACAACCAGAATGAAATCCATAGGATTCATCACATTCAATGCTTTCTACTTCACACAAATCACTACGAATGCCTTTCATCTACCCTTGACACAAACACCTACCAGTAGCATCACATCGTCGTCAAAATCGGCGATGTACGCAACAGGAATGGGCATGGGTGTCTCATCCTCAAAAAAGAAGGGGAAGAAAGGATCAGCGCCAGCATCTTTTGATGTATCAAAAGCTTGTCAAAAATCCGAAAAACTGTACGATGAACTCATGAAAGAATCTGCCAAACTGATCCATCGTGAGGAAGATGATGAGTTTGACACTATTACCGCCGAATACGTCATCACGGCACGTATTTCTCCTTCTGCGACAAAGGAAAGATTGATCCCAGGTGCTACATCAATATCGGATTGGGTTCCTGTAGCTCAACTATGTTTGAAGCGTCACATTGATGATCCTAATTTTGATGCTTCTGTGAGAGAATGTGAAAAGGTCAAGACGGCAGTGTCCTTTTATTGTCGTGAGATCTCATACTTTGCATCATTGGGGGCAAGTATATTCAAATCGGTTCCTAGAAACGCCATTGAATATTCTGCAGAACCTGTGGACTCTTTTTATAAGTTTGTGTATGAGGATGTCATTGAAGGAAAGAAGGTAAAACAGAACAGTATGACGAAAGCAGAAGCAAGGACTATTTTGCAGTTGGAAGAAGGTTGCAATGACAGTGGTGAAATCAAGAGATCTTATCGCAAGATGACATTTTCTTTGCATCCAGATAGATTCGTTGGTGAATCTCGTTCAGAAGAGGAGATCAAGCAAGCATCTGATGATTTTGCCAAAGTGAAGGAGGCATATGATGTCCTTAACTCTGGAGTAAGGTCAAATAATGAGAACAATGGAAAGTCATTGTCATGGTATGAAAGTTTAGGTGGTAGATCTAGAACTGATTTTAGTGGACCTTTGAATTTATTACCTTTGGAAAAGGCCAAAGAAGACTTTATTCAGCAAGATTACAAAGCTGCTGTCTGCGGATTAAACCCTGAAACAGTGATGACATTTGTTACTCGAAATCAGGCTTCTATAAGATAAAATTTCACTTTTTAGACTATCTACAATCATCGATACGTCTCTTGATTCACTGCAATTCAGAAAGAAGAAGTTTAGGAACTTACTCAACTTGTCAGATTCTCTTTTTCTCTCTCCTACTGGCCGCGTGGTGCTGGTGGCGCGTGGCGCGCACCTCGAACAAAGTCGATACAAATTCAACCAAATAGCAAACGATAAGTGCGAAATAAGTTGGTTTGAACACATTCTCTGACTGCTCGGATTAGTGTGTGAGTACTTTTGAGGAAAGTTAGATAATCTTGACAATGGGATTCTTTAAAAAGATCACCGGATCAAAGAAAAAACCTTCGGTTAAGAAGGAAGATCAGGCAATGAAGACTTCCGCTTCAACGCCGACCAGATCTATCTCTGATAAAAATCCATCGACAAGTACGCCTAAAAGTAGTGATAAGAAGAGTCCATTTAAAAGGATTGGTCGAGTATTCGGTCGTAAGAAAGAAATCAAACTTAAATCGCCAGATGTAAAAGAAGGATCCGGCGATGGTAAACAGACACAGCATTTTTACACGACAAATACGGACGGGTACGAAGTTATCCTTGAGGGGAAACAGTTGGAGTTTCAATCTGATCCTTTGTTCTACGAAGATGGAAATCAAAGAAATGGAACTACAGAAATACCATGTAACGCAACTACATTCTGTGCTGAGGATGCATGTGCACCTCTGTCTGATTTCCCAACCTTTTTGTCTCTTTTGTTTGCTCCCAACATGGATGAAATTAAAAAGTTTGTGTTTGGTGACACAACTAAAAACAAGCAAATCATTTCTCCCCCTCCTGGCGAAAAAATGGAGTCCAAGACCAAGGCATCGATGGAAGTTTCACCACCCTTGGCAGAAGTTGTTTCTCAGTCGGCCTCGAGTAGCTTGCCATTTGATGAAGGTTTGAATAGAAGTGTATCCATAATGGATGAAGATGAAAGCACCATCGATAACGATGGTATGACAGTCGATCAAGCATCATCTTATATGAGTCAACCTGAAGATAAATCAAAACAAAAGGCTGTTCCGATTCCAATGAATAAGAAAGATGCACCTACATATCGAAGTCCAAAGAATGGTAACATCAATTATTCATCTTCCAAGTCAACTCCTGATTTATCAGATGAAGAAATGTATGATTCTGCGTTTACTTTGCGTTTTCTTAGGGTGTGTTCTTTTGAGTGTTGTATTTTTTTGTAATGGATTCTTCAATATCCGATATTCTCATCACTGCTTTCTCTTTATTAGGAAATTTCAAATGTTGGGATTATTCTGACATATTACAAAGTAGATGAGAGGGGTGTATCATCCAGTGACACAGTGAATCTTACAATTAAACCAGGATTAGCTCGTGGATCGCGACTTCTTGAACCGAAGCTGTGTTGGTCTGGCATTGAAAAGTCAACGTCAAAGGAAACTATCATTAGTCTTTTGGAAATATTATCTATTCATACATCTCTAGATCCAAATAGTGAAGACGACTATACTAATTTCTTCACAATTACCACACAGGATGGAGACGTTTATTCGTTTGAATCACCTACCTTACAAGAAAGAAATCATGTGGCTCATGGATTGAAAAATACTGTTTCTTGGTTGAGTTATCAGCTCGGAATGGGAAAGATGGCGACAGGTACTCAGTTGGTTACTGAATTAGATGAAGAGGAAGGCGAACAAAGTGGGGAGCTGCCGTCATTGAAAACGGCTAATAAAGCAATGAATGATTTAACAAATCTGTTCCTTGATTAGAGATCACTGACTCGAGTCTAATTTATTAAAATGTACATTTTACAACAATATTGTCTTCTTGGTGTTCACAGCCAACGATAAGGATTACAACCAACATCTTCGAGAAGAGTACCAATTTTGTATTCATCGCGAGTACTTTCAATCCACTCGATAAGGATTACAACCAACATCTTCGAGAAGAGTACCAATTTTGTATTCATCGCGAGTACTTTCAATCCACTCGATAAGTCCTTTTTCATTGATACTTTTGTATCGATCAAGGACTGTCAAAAACTTGTTTCGAATCCTTAGCTGCAATAGTCGATCCGTTTCTTGTTGCACGTCGAATTGAACTTTAAACAATTGTATGTAAACATACAATATATCTCCAAGTCTGAAAAAGTGGCCACACTTGAAAAGTATTTCATTTGGAAAAACAAGGAGAATGTCAAGGATCGCTATCCACAAAGGCTCTGAAAAGCTAGTGCCCCAATGCAGTATGGATATGTTAAATGGGGCGCCGCTTGATTCTGGAATAAACGCATATAAAGATGGATATCGAATAAATTGACGTCCGTTTTCACTTTCCTGTTTAGGGCGCGCAGTTGCATCTCGATTTAAAACATCTATCAATTCTGGTATGTTTTTGATTGCGACTATAGGGGAACGTTTTACAAAATCCATTACAATCTGCTGTTGTACTTGCAGCGTTTGCATATCCATCAGTTTTATTGCAAATCGGATTTGGTCATCTATCGGCGTAGAAAAATTTCTCCAGAACTGATGCAGCTCAGTTATTGCCCCGATCAAGTGATCATTAATGAAATTGATCTCTAAGTTCATCTTTTCAGGATTCATAGCATACAAGTGAAGCAGTAGGCCTGGCAAAACATTTTTATTCCAGCATATGGAAGGGGATTTGTAATCAATTACTAGTTTGGAAACAATAAGGAGACATTCTTTATTATAACCACCGAGCATCAAAAGGAGAAGTACCCAATCACTACAATGTTCTGTTGATATAGGAAAATATACTGAATCTTCTGGCCACGTTCGACTTCCATGAGATAAAGCAAGATGTGTAAGAGGTCTGACTCCAGTTATATACGAATTCATATATAGTATCCTGCCAACACTGCATGATGAGGGATGTAGCCTCCGAAGCAGGAAAAAGCTCAAAACCGCACCGTAAAATTCCGGCGGTATTTTGTTATCGACCAAGTATTTGATAATCAGAGCCTGGTACTCTCTGACAATATCATGAGGCAAGTTACGTATAAAATGATGAAGAATGCTGTCGAACATTGACTGAATTTGGGGTGATGGATTCGAATGTCCCAAAATAAATGCATCCAATAAATCAACATTCGATGCATTCACATATAGTGCGGGCAGCAGTTGAAGGATAACTGAAAACAATACATCCTTCATTTTCGTTTGTACAGCTAATTCTTTCAAGAGGATGACTACCAGTTTAGAGTCAAGACGAGACACGTTTGTACTTCGAATTAGTTCGCTCAAACTAATTTTTTCTTCTGAATGAGTCAGTAAGATTATGCCGTCTGCAGTGTACAATTGCCCATTTAAACCATTTACTGGGATATTAAGTATCGAAGTTGTCTCACCAGGGGTTTCTTCGTTTTCATCAAAAACGATCCATTCTTCGTTTACCCTATGTTTTTCGTAACTTTTATTTCCTTGATTTTCGGTTTGTATAGGACTATTATGCAAGGAAGCTTCTTCATACAACCAAGTGCAAAACGAATTGGGCTTTGTATCATTATTTGCTAGATGGGCCTTGACTCGCCCATATAAGTTCTTGATAACTTCATTACGTTTCATGCTGTGACCAACTGACCATTTATCGATTGCCTTTTGTGATGTAAATTTCGCAAAACATTCATAAGAACTACCGTATTCGTTGACAGAACCTTCTAATCTTTGAAGGATTGCCGTTACTACCTTCGATGAAATACCACAACAACAGAGAAATCGAACCAACGAATAATCTGGTGCTGCTTGCACGGCTAGCATGGCGATAGTCTCACATGGCGATTTCACTAAACCAATCCACTAATACATGATTCATTCAACTGTTAGTTTTCTGCCTTCAAAATCCGATTTGAAATCATAAACAAAAACTTACATCATTCATTCTCATAACTAGTTTGTCGGATCCAGTAAATTTTGCTCCTGCAGCTCCACAATTGACGTCAACTTTTTCTGTGTAAGGTAATAAAAAGGAAGTTAATGTTTCAATCTTATTATTCGTGTCACATTTTCCCCAATAGCGCCAATTACTAAGAAGAGCAATTGCAGCTCTAAAAGAGGACAGAGACAAAACAGTCGAGGTGGTCGGTTGAATTGTGTAAAAATAGATCGTTACTCTTGATTCATTTTCGAGATGATGTGACGCTTGGACTGGATTTCTACATACAACATTATGTATTACATCCAAGCACAAATTTCTGAGGTCAACGAAACGTTCTATTGCTATGCACATGTTAATCGATTTCATGTGCATCAAGCTCATCAACTGAAAATCAACAGAATCCATATTACTTGGATAGAGACCCAATTCATCATAGTACTTTAAGGCAAAAATATATGCTTTTAAAATATCATCACTTTCAAGCAACAAAGCATTGGACTGGTGATAATTATAACGATAAGGTGAGCAAACGCATTCGCGGCTATAATGACAAGAAACGGTTTACTTACAAGACAAGGAATTGCATAGTCCAAAACAAGTTTGCGATGCTTAAGTTCTGTCAGTGCAGCCAGCCACTGAAACTCGGTGGAGAATCCATTTTGTTCTTTTCTCATTGATTCTTTGCTATCCACCAATGTCTCGCTCAGTAGACGCCTAGCGCAAGAGCGTCTTTCAGAATCCTGTGATTTTAAATCATAAAAGAGAAGATCTGCTGCTCGCTTTACAGCATCGTCATCCAAATCTCCTCGTATGCTTCTCTTAACGTGATCGAGCAAAGGATTGGATAATTTGAGAAGTTTTTCGGCATTTTCACTTCGTTTTCCGTAAGCACGCAAAAGAAGAAAGCATGAGGCACTAGAAGGGAGCCTATCAATAACAGATGGGTACACGGATATGATTGGAATCAGCCAAGCATACGCTCTCTCAATTCTACTTCTACTGGTATTTCCAATCGTTTTCAGAACAAAGTCAGGTCTTAAACAATTTATTAATCCAGCTGACAACTGAAATACATCACAAGAATGTAGCAATAATTTCATAGATGCTTGCGGTGGTTTTCTTGCAACGCCACGAGGATTCAGTAATATGACAGATTTTTTTGCTTCCTTCAGTAAATGGTTTATGCGCTCCTCCTCTGCTGCCTCCAGTTCTCTTTGCTTTTGCAACTCAATGTCTAGAACTCTCATTCGTTTCTCCTCTTGTCTAGCAGAGTATCGAGTACCTTTGGGGGGATTGATGATTGCGTTGCTAGATTTAGCGACCTTGGATACTTTCTGTTCTTGAGGGAGGAACAGAGTCTCTGCAATTTTATATTCGTCTTTTCGGGCCTTGTATTCGCATTCTTCCATTTTTATGCGTTGCGACTCATCGCAATCTACAGTAGGAAATGTAAATCGATTGGTGATTATCATTTTCATGAGTACATGTAAAGTAGGACATGCATCCCACATGACATCAGCAATATTTGTAGACTTGCCACAAATCACTAAGGCAATCACCATCACTCTCCACCATAATCCAGGACACGCAATTTTTATTCCTTCAACTTCATTTTGAGTCTGATAATGTTTTTCGCTAAGCCCAAACAATCGCCAAACAATATACTCATCGTTGATATGTAACGTGGCGCCATGATCAATTGAACATGCATACAACATGTGCTCAATTACACTCAGGATATCAGAACCTGCCATCTGACGTTTTTTATCATTTGCACACTTGAGCAGAATATTTATTAACTCATCGTCGACAACTCGACCATTGGCAATACACAGACTCATTCTCTTAGAATATTCTTCGGCTTTGAGGCCTCTCGTTTGGTCCTTGTAAAAGGTAAATCTGTGCATGGCTGTTGAATTTGATTCCATAACAAACATTAGGCATAATAAAACCTCCATCTCATCTTGGTACTTAGGTGACTTCATCTCTCCCGTTAAAATTGAATCAAAATTTGGTGGTATAGGTTGTTTAGAACGATGAAGTATCGAATTCACTTCACCTCCAAGCGTATATGATCTTAGATACCAATTCAATATGATCTTTTTACTTTCTAAAATTTGCTGCATGAACGAATCTGATGGTATCGGCTGTCCGTTTTCGTTACATGACTCAAGTAAATCTCTAGGAGTCATCCATAAAATCGCATACAACACTACATGGGATATTGCTCTTCGCGTAGTAAAGAGACCTTCAAGATTTTTTTCTGACAGCATTTCACTAATCAATACCTGTCCATCATACTTATCGTTAAGTTGGACAACAACTTTGTTCAACAATATGCATAAACGGATGACTTGATCATCTTCTGTTGAAGACTGCTCATGATACCATCTGTTTAAGATTGATACGATTGATTTGGCAAGAGCGATGTGAACAACTCTTACAGAAACGATTTTGAATATTGCTTTCAGTAAGTCAAAGCTCCTATCGTCGCCAATATCTTTCGATGAATCTACATCATCGTCTGTTTCCAGATTATCATTCAATGTATACAAAATAATTTCTTCCGTTACAGCTAAGGTTGGTATCCTTTGAATCAGATTTATCAAATTATCCGTATGCATTTGAAATTGATTTTGTTTCAATGGCATGGTCAATATAGAATTAAGAGCTCTGGCATCTTCTGGAAGTAGTGGATCTACCTTTTTTATGCTAGCGACTAAAGATGAAAAGAGAGTTCTACCAAGGCCAGAAACGGCTGGTGATTGTAACCACTTCTCAAGTTGAGCTGCAACTAAGCTTCTTACATGTGGAACAACTAAATATGATTGCAGTGAAGTAAGCAAGCTTGAATTTTGTTTCGTTTTCTCGCTCAATCGCGCTTCGAGTGCTATACCGATCATTTGATGAGCGCGTTCCCTGATGGAACCGATATATCGAATAGAGTGATCGAAATTTTCAACGGTATCCGGCTTCCACCAAAATTTGCTATGTTTATGCATGCCGCATCCTGACGTTGTTTTCTCGCCCTCTATCATCGTTGTCGATGTCAGTGGGACAGCTAAAGATGCCATTAATTCCTCCTCCTCAATTTCTTCGTCACCTGAAGACGAAGACTCATTATCATGTTTCATTCTGATATCATGATATTCAGCTTTACCTACGGATCCCGCTATATTTTTTAACGTAGATTTGTCTTCGTCAGAATCAGAGTCATGTTGATCATCATTCGAAGCAGCCTGTATGAGACGTTCATAGCTCTTGCTATTCGATAATAAAGAATTTGCACCTTGTAAAAAGGACTCAAATCCTGCATGAAACGCATTTGCCTCGTCCAATTTATCTATGTGATGTTCGCCTTCGTCCTTCAAAACTGAAGATATGATGGACACAAAACCTTCACATCGTTTGTCGTCGACCCAAATTCTGGATCCAAAGCAATCTTCTGCATAAAGTTGCGCAAAGATAGCTGGCCAATATTCCAAATAGCTAAATGATATTTGAAAAATAATGGCTGCGAGAACGGAAAAATTAAAATCCACAGGAATTATTCTGTGCTCATTTGAAAATGAAGTTCTTGAAACTTCTAATTCCCTCGATGAATTGGTGCAAAGTATTTTCTTTGGACTTTGCTCTATGGACGTTGCTGAAGAATTAGACAATGAGCGTTTCCGTGATTTGGAGACATCGGATGTGATTTGATCTTTTGTATCAGAATTGAATGCAGGTATATTTTTTTGTGAAAATCCCCCAGTGTGTCCTTTCCTCAAGGGTATTGCCGAAAAATCATCTATATTTTTGGGTTTTGTGGACAACATTGAGATGAAAACAGCAAACAATGCAGAGTCTTCGAATATTGCAGACAGGGCAGGTATTTCATCATTGGGAGGGAAAGTATCAGAAATTCTACGTTGCATGTATTGTCTATGAAAAGAATAAAATTGTGAGTAAAAACGGAAACGGACACTGCATCAATCCCAACCTGACTGTGTAGAAAACGAAATCACCCACCTATCCTTGTCGAGATAGCCCATGAATCCAATTATAGAAGTCAACAAATCAGCTACAAGATTAGGACTTTGAATGATGCTCGTATTATATCCTATATCTTTAATGGATGATATGCATTGTTTGATGGATGGAAACTCGTCCATGATCTGATCGAAAGGGAATCAATTTCAAGCGTGATCCGAGAGAAATGAATGAGGAGAGGTCGAAAGGGATGGACTTTTTATTACTGGTTACCACAGAAAGAATGAATGTAAGAGTAAAAAGTAAAAAGTGCAGGTAACCATGAATAGCTAACCATGAACCATGAAAACAATACTGGGAGCTCCTCTTGTGCTCTTACTCTCTCCAGAAATTAGGTTCCAATATTTTTAAAGAAAGTAATTTAACATGGTATTAGCTGAATTGGGAGGGAAACTGCGAGAGTCCTTGCGAAAGCTTCAGAATTCCTCGTCGGGCATTGATACCGCGGCGTTGAACGATTTGCTATCTGAAATATCTCGGGCTCTTATTGAATCAGATGTAAATGTCAATCTTGTCATGACACTGCGTGAAAATATTAAAAATCGTGTGGGTGAGGCGGTAGAGAAACACGAACAAAGTCAATCCGCCAATAGTGCCATTCAAAACGTGAAGAAGCTAGTACAAAAGGCAGTCATGGATGAACTAACTTCGCTCTTAACTCCTGAAAAAACCAAACCCTTTAAAATGAAACGAAATAAACCAAATATAATTCTATTTGTGGGATTGCAAGGTGCTGGAAAAACTACCTCCATTGCCAAGTTTGCTAATTTTTACTCACGCAAGGGGTGGAAAACAGCCATGGTTTGTGCAGATACATTTCGAGCAGGAGCATTTGATCAGTTGAAACAAAATGCAACAAAGCTTCGTATCCCCTTTTATGGTAGTTATACAGAGGCTGATCCTGTCGCTATTGCAGAAGATGGAGTGGAACAGTTTGTCAAGCAAAAATACGAAGTTATTATTGTTGATACGAGTGGTAGGCATCGACAGGAAGGGGCTCTTTTTGAAGAGATGCAAGAGATTTCTGCTTCCATTCGTCCAGATAATACTATCTTTGTCATGGATGCCACTCAAGGTCAAGCAGTGTATGATCAAGCATTGGCATTTCAGGAGGCGGTTGACGTTGGAAGTGTCATTGTTACCAAATTAGATGGGCATGCGAAAGGTGGTGGAGCATTGTCCGCTGTGGCTGCCACACAGAGTCCTATATTGTTCTTAGGAAGTGGTGAAAAGTTTGATGATTTTGAACTCTTTAATGCCCAATCCTTTGTATCAAAGCTTTTGGGAATGGGTGATGTCCGTGGCTTCTTGGATGAAATGAAAGAAGTACATGACACTCAAGATCAAGAGGAGTTGAAGAAAAAGATGGAAAAGGGAGAATTCACACTCAGAGATATGTACAAGCAGTTTCAACAGACTTTAACGATGTCTCCCATGAGTAAGTTGATGGGTGGCAATAATGGTGATGAGGAGAGCAAAAGACTGAAAAAATTCATGTACATGATGGATAGCATGACAGATGCCGAGTTGGATGGGAAAGTAGATATGCACAACAAACGTGGCGACGATTCTTCGATCGAATCAAGAATCATCCGTATTGCCAAAGGCTCAGGGACCCATCCAAACGAAGTCAAATTACTTCTGCAAACTCACAAGCAAATGGAGGGTATGGTGTCCAAGATGGGCAAATCCGGTATGTTAGGCAAGGGAAATAGTGCCCGTCAAAAGAATATGATGGAAAATTTCAAGAAAAACCCAGCTGCATTGATGAGTCATTTGAATAGAATGGACCCGCGTGTTATTCAGCAAATGGGAGGAAGAGATGCTGTCATACAAATGATGAAAGATGGTGGAATGCCAGGTGGTGGTGGTGGTGGTGGAGTACCGGACATGGCATCGATGATGCAGAGTTTAGGGGGTATGGGAGGAGGTGCTGGTGGAATGCCAGATATGGCAACCATGGCTCGTATGATGCAGAATAGTGGTATGGGAAGAGGCGGTGGAATGCCAGATATGGCAACAATGGCACGCATGATGCAAGATATGAAAATGGGAGGGAGATAAAGTTCCGGAGCAAGGTTTGTTTTCAGATTACAAACCCCAGGCCAAAATCGAGAATACATAAAGATTTCATCAACTCCTTTGTTACGAAATTATGTTCATATAGTGTTGTAATGACTTCCAGACCTTGCGCATGCCCTTACAACGTTTTCAATTCCTATCCATCACCCTGAATGGAACAAGATCACATGCTTTATATTTCAGTCTGCAGGGTGTACAGACCCCAAATCTTAGATCCACCTATCACACTTGAAAGTACGCCGAGTTATCTACGCGCAAAAAACCAGTACTTTCATCATAATTAGACACTTGAACTCAATTTAATCCTTTTTAAAATAAATGTGTTTTACGCATGCATCTCCTACAGCACTAATAGATGAAGCTGTTCAAGTGAAATTGGTCACATTTACATCTTCATACTCCTCCCACATGCCAGTGAAGGCTTCACATCCTGAATTTGGGAAATGATATCATTGATTCAGACCAAGGCACATTTGCATCATTGTCTCATTTTGCATACATAGTAAAAATGTTATAGGCTGTAGCGACGAAAATCCGAAAGTAGTTTGAGTCGATATCACATATGATGCAAATCGTACGATGTCGGTACATGATGCCACATTAGAACGGATTCTCGAGTTCGATCATGAAGTGAGTGCCAGTGTCAGCATCTACAATGCACCCCCAATCGTATAACCATACATTAATCAAATAATTTGCACTGTATTGACGGACTATACACCTGTGCTTCGATTGAATTCGATCTACATTACTTCGTCTAACATTTGGAAAATGGTCCAGGATGGAACTCGACCTCGAGTCCTGAATGGAACAAGATCCCCCGTTATATATTGTATTCTGCAGGGTACATAGACCCCCAATCTTAGATAAAGTTCTACTGAAAACAGTAGAACATTAGGTTAAATTAGCCTAATGACAATAGAAGAAACTCGTATACCTAGAGAGACTACTGAACCTTGAACCACGAAGTTCGGACTTGAAATAATGTTGCGCACGCACCATTTATCCTATTCAAATGATATAGCTTAGGTAGAGTTGTCTGTGCAAGAATGATGGTGAAATCCTCGTTCTTATAGTCATGCTAAGAAATACTATTAGAAAACCACTTTTAAAAATATCTTTTAGGTACGATAAAGAGTTATTTGTGAAGTGAGTTCACAATTTATACTTCTAACAGCTACACTACATCAAGTCACCAATAGTGTAGAATAAATAGATGCTACATGCTTCATTCCCTATCTTGTTCTTCTGCTGATAACGAACTAAGTAGATACTTTTTAAATCACGTATTCATACACACGTACATGGCCAAAATCATAGCCAGCGGCATTATCATTGTGAGGTGCTCCAATGGCAAGAATAGTTCCATCACTCGACATGGAAACAGACCATCCAGACAAATCACTAGCAGCTTCACCATATATGTCACTGCCTCTTTGCTGCCAAGATGGGGAAGAAGTATCGGCCTTCCATTCGTACACACGTACATTGCCAGAAGCACCACCATTGGCATCATTGCCAGCTGCTCCAATGGCAAGTACAGTTCCATTACTGGACAAGGAAACAGACCATCCAGATTTATCACCAGCAGCTTCACCATCAATGTCAGCTCCCATTTGATCCCAATCAGAAGTACCAGCAATCCATTGGTACACACGTACATGGCCGGATTGATAGTAATCATCAGTGCTATTGCCATCATTGCCAGTTGCTCCAATGGCGACAATAGTTCCATCACTAGACAATGAGACAGAATATCCAGAGCCATCACCAGCAGCTTCACCATCAATGTCATCTCCTCTTTGATGCCAAGATGGGGGGAAAGCATCAACATCCCATTCGTACACACGCACATGACCAGAATAAGAGGCACCATTGCCAGTTGCTCCAATGGCAAGAACAGTTCCATCACTGGACAAGGAGACAGACCCTCCAGAGTAATCACCAGCAGCTTCACCATCAATGTCATCTCCTCTT
>Ga0213868_10003523_pt1 | contig 14554 bp, 9 predicted proteins | sample PICome_9_FD_160087 | JGI IMG/M metagenome (GOLD analysis project Ga0213868, IMG submission 160087) | Coastal seawater microbial communities near Pivers Island, North Carolina, United States - PICO127 | ecosystem: Environmental > Aquatic > Marine > Coastal | place: USA: North Carolina | collected...
TTATGGACCTATCTTTCATCCCCAGGACCCCAGTAATGGATTGAACATTTTTTCAATTCAGGGCATTCGATATTGCACTTGACTTCATCTGGCATATTTTGAATGAAGATAGTATGAAGCTTGGGAGTTGTTTTTTGGGTGAGTTCAAGTTCGGTCAGGTTGACATCCTCACTCTGAAATTCTTCCAAACTAGGCATTCGTATTCCTTTAATTTGGACTTTGATCTTTGTATCGTACATGCCATCGGAAGACTTAATCTTGAGAACACGTATATTAGCATTTCCATCCAAGGCTTTGATTTTGGATTCCAAATCTTTGTCAGACGAATTCAGTACGACAACGTCCTCCCAGACACGTGACTGAAAGTCAGGTCTTAGAGGTTTAATGGTATGTTCACCTTCAAAACACCACCTTTGACCGCGTGTAATGGGCACTGAATCAATGATTGATCCATTGGTAGAGGTCGACCTGGTGAATGATGACCTACAAGCAGAGCAATAGAAATCCCAACTGCTCCCATCCCGTCCATAGCTTGAGCATCCTTGTTGTAGCAAATGATTAGGATGAGGAACGAAACAAACAGATCCGGGAACAATGACTTCTCGACATCGTGTACAAATACTTCCGGGTGGGAAACATTGCTTTTTATGAACCTTCCAGTCCTCAGCTTGACAGTCGCGAGAGCAGTAAAATGCGGCCTTGCATTTGGAACATTCAGTCTTGGTATTGTTTCCACAAGTTCGACATGGACCAGAAGGTTTTTGTTCAGAGGTAGAAGAAGACATGATGATGTAAAATAAATTTAAATTACTACGCACAAAATGAAACAAAATCTTCGAACGTATCTAAAGTAACGGAATGAATCAATCGACTCATCTATCATCTACATCCGCGCGCCTCGACTGTCGAATTCCATCCATCAAGCTCATTATTTGGCTACTTTAGCTTAAATTAGCTTAATCCCATTTTGAAATGCCACGACCCACGATGACCGGAGCAGAGAGCAGAGATCATCACGCCAAAAACAGCTTACTCACATATGTTCTACTACTCAGGAACGAACGAACTAACTACCTAACTAACGAACTAACTAATAACACAACGGTGATTAGAAAAGACAATATGCATTCCAGGTCCATTCAGAACTTCCCATCTAGGGCAGATTCAATACGATCTAACTCTGCCTCGATAAAATACAAGGTTCAGAGGTCAGTTACGACCTTAAAGTCAGGTGGTGAAATGAAAGGTCCTTCCCCAACCTCTGTAACTACAAAGTCATTTCAATATGACACCGAAGAGCCATTTGATTGTGGTCCATCCGATCAACAAGATCATATCTCCAGCAGAAGTGTACCATCATCCAAAAGCCCCAAAACAAACCTCATTAAATATTCTGCACAATCACGAACCAAGGTGCCCCCGTTGAGTCCACGGTTGCACACTACTGGCATCAGAACGAAATATACAGATCGACCACCCAAAAGTCCAATAGGAGAAGGTTCCAGAGTGTCCACTCAGAAAGCTTCTACTTTTCGTCAGAGACGAATGCAAATTGCTCAACAGAGGAAGTGGACGGAAGAGCGCATTGAAAAGGTCAAGCATCATTCACGTTCCATGAACAAGAACGTCGATGGAACGGAAATGCAATGGTTTCATCATTCTGACGGATCTGAAGAATTTCATGCTACTAATCATAGAGATATATATTCTTCCACTTATCTCGTTGATGAGGAAGTGTATTGTGACCCTGAAGATGTGAATGTATCCTCATCTCACGAACACGACGAAGATAGTGATGATGACAGTGCTCTGGAATGCATGACAATTGATACAGTAAGCTCTCTTAATACTAATTGGACAAATCGTTCCGATGATGCATTTAGCGCCAGATCGTGGCTTCCTCCAAAGCTTAATAATAACAACATTCATGGAACGCCGACGCAGAAAAGATCCAAGGACTCATTTCCTCTGAAACACATGTCAACAACTGCGGACTCCATTCATCCTCCCCTTTATGTCTCATCTAAGAAATATCGAAAGCAAGTCATTGCAGCATCAAAATCTAAGGAAGAGACGCAACCAGAACCAAACCTTAGTTTGGAAGAAGGAGACCATTTTGACCCTGAAGTTACCATTCAAATAAACAATATTGGTCGTGACCAAAGGTCTCTTCCTGATTCCAACAACAATGAAAGTCTCGAATTGGACAAAGAACAATTCATAGTAGTGGATGACAATGATGATGATGATGATGATGATATTCCGATCATTTCATCTAATGCTGTCCGTGAAAGAGCATCACCTCAGACGTTTCTTGAAAAAGATATGGATGGACCTTCGTTGGTCGATGAGAAGGAAAGTGACGATGATATTCCGATCATTTCATCTAATGCGGTCCATAGAGAACGACCATCACCTGAGACGTTTCTTGAAAAGGATATGGATGGTCCTTTAATGGTCGAAGAGAAGGATCCTAATAGTTTGAGAAAGAAACGATTGTCAAGGATGCTTTCATCGAAACTAACTAATGATGTTGTGGAGCAGGATCGAAAGAACACAGAACAGTACATCGTTACCAATGTTGCGGTTCTAGATCAGTCGTCAGAACTTCTAACCTCGCCGAAATCGCATATTGACATCAGTGCAGATAGACCAGGATCTCAACCATTCGATGAAAGTGCGATCATTAATCTGCATGATACCCTGAATAAGTCATCTGCATTGGAAAGTAAGCTGGATTCTGATCTCCACGCTGTTATGGAAAAGCGCGAACTTGAAGATGATAAATCTGTACAAACAACTAAATCATATATGACATTTGCCACAATGAAAACATGTTTTACGACGAAACCAAGTTCTCCTGAAGAGTATGAAGCTGCGATGAAACGCAAAAAACACCGGATGTATCTTTTTCACCACGCGTTGAACTGTACTCATCCTCATCCAGTGAACGCTGATGACGATTTGTATGTCCCATGTCCCGAAGTGAAACATTGTCATGCTCTTTCTGTTCTTGTGAGACATGTTCAAACTTGTACGGCCAGTGGTGATTCGAATGGAGAGGTTTGTGAAATTCCACGATGTAATGCATACAAAAAAGTTTGGAACCATTACCGTCGATGCGCTGTACGAACATTCACAAGCGAGAAAAATGACTGTAGATTCTGTAGTGAGTTTTGGCATAAGTATGATGCAAACTAGAGTTATTGATATTGTAAGTGATCATTATCATATCAGAAAGCCATTCTTAATTAAGGGTTACCTAACGGAGATTTATAAAAAAACATTTTGTTCAAATTTATTACAAAACTGTAGTTGAATGGGACTGAACGACGAAATATCGAATGATTTTTAGTACGCGAAAGAATGAATCAGTGCCTATTTCAATCAGATCCTGTTGGTGTTTGAAAAAGGGGAAAATCTTACTGACCAAGTGTCAAGAAATTAACAACTCCCTTTGTTTTCGGACGATTGCGACCTTTCCCTTCATTCAAAGGAAATATATAAATGAGACAGTCAATTGTTCAGAATTTGCTTGCAAAATCGTCGCTTCCGATTTTAGACCCTGGTAAATTCAAAGAAGCGATATCTCATGATTTCATTTCTGGCTTTCAAGACACTTGCGTCGCGTTTGAAGAAATTTGCTCGAAAGCTGCTCATATCTTGAATGCCAATCGCTGCTTAGTTTTTATATTCCATGAAAAGAAGCAAATATTGAATACTTTGATTAAAAACTTGGACGGAAAAGAGCTACAAATATCGAAACCAGTGGACAAAGGAATAACGGGATTTGTATTTTCCGAACAAGCCGTGATTTCATCAACAGACCCGCTATCCTCTCCTCAATGGTCTGATTGCATTGATGATATACCAGGCATAACCACGAAATCGTATTTGGCATGTCCGCTATGGGACTCTGAATCGGGGTCTTGTATAGGTGTAGTTGAATTCAGGAACAAACTTGGAATTGGTAATGCAGGATTCGACCCTGCAGATGAACAAATGGCCCAGATAATTGCATTCCAAATAAGTCGAGCCGTCGTACATAACCGACAGCAAAGTATTCTTGAAGGAAGAAATAGAGCTATCAATCTTGTCTACGAAGAAAAGTATGATTTGAATGACGCAATAAACATTGAAGATGAAACCGATTCAAAGAGCTCCAAGCCAACTTCATTACAGTCATTAAATTCTACAGAAAGAAAATCAAAATATACATCGCACAATTCGGTTAACTTATCCACTGCATGGAAATGGAAACCTCCTCCAATTCATGATAATCTCTCTGAAAGAGATTGGTCTTATGATGTATTTTCCAAAAGCGAAGAAGAATTGATAATGCATGCCGTCGATGTATTTGACGAGCGAGGGCTTTTTTCAAACTTTTCTATTCCGGTTACAACTTTCGTCAATTTTGTGAAAGAGATAAAGCAAGGTTACAATAGCATCGCGCCATACCACAATCATTATCATGCATTTGATGTGATGCATGTGTGTTATATGCTCATAACAAGATGCAAAGCTGATGAATTTCTTGATAGCTTCAATACTCTCTCGCTGCTTATTGGAGCTTTAGCTCATGACTTAGGCCATGATGGATTCAACAATTCTTTCCATTGTTCAACAAATAGTGAGCTTGCTGTTATGTACAATGGAATTAGTGTACTTGAAAACTATTCTGCTGCTTATTTATTTCGAATACTTCGTAAAGAAAATTGTAATATATTTGCTAGATTAAGTGAAACTGAGTCGAACAAATTAAGATCTCGCCTGATTGATATGATATTAGATACGGATGCCAAAAATCATTTTACTCTTATGACTCAATTCAAACTTGCACTAGAAACAAAACAACTGTCGAGGGGTTTGCTCAGTAGCATGCTATTACATGTGTCTGATGTTTCAAATCCAACAAGACCAGGTGTAATCGCAAGGAAATGGGCTTTTGCAGTCCAAGAAGAATTTTTTCGCCAAGGAGACAAAGAAAAGGAGCTGAACGCACCGATAAGTCCATTCATGGATAGAGAATACGAAAATCTTCCACGGATGCAAATTACTTTTATCGATGCGGTCGTAAAACCTGTTTTTAAACTCGTTGAAGAACTTCTTCCGTCAATAAATACCAATTGTGTAAAACAGCTGCAAATCAACCGTTCATTTTGGAACAATATGCAAACTCAGTCTATAACCACTACAAATGCCATTAGTGCTTACGTGAAAGGAATAAACGATATCGTCGAAGAACCCAATAGCAAAGTCGAGAGCTCAACTGGACCTCCACATGAGGTGCTGCTAGGAGACTCAAAGGCGCCAATTCCAGGAATACCACCAAATGTTAACCACAATCATGCAACTTCAAAACCAAAGAAAATGAGTCTTATTCCTATAAGTGGTAGTGAAGTAATAGATTTTTCTATTTTGGAGCAAGGTGAATGGACTCAGAATGATAATGTTCCCATTAAGTTGAAGAAGACGCTATTATCCCAATGCTTTGCGCTTTCATCAGATTATAGGAGCAACTTAACGAGACTTTTAGATTCAAGCGCATGTCAGGCAATTTTACTTATCGCAACCGTGTATTCCCTTTTTGCCAACGATTTGAACTTGATAGTTGGAAACAAGAAGTCTGACCCGTATATTGACATTATGACATTCACAGTATTTTTACTATTTTGTACTGAAATTTTGATATCTTTGATTTGCGTGAGAAAGTATATGCATTTCTTCTTTTGGCTTGATTTAGCTGCTGTGATTTCATTAGTATTTGAAATTGGATTTTTATTACCATCAGAAGACTCTTCTCCGGATGCATTAGGATTGGCAAGAGCTAGCCGCGCAGCAAAGGTTGGTGCCCGTGCAGGTAGGTTGGCGAAGTTGTTTCGACTAGTTAGACTAATTAAGGTAGCCAAGCTTTTGAAGTGGGCAGTTGGCTGGAGAACAGCAAAGGACGACTCAAAGCAAAAGGATATTAATTCCTCCGACGAAGATATCGACATGAAGATGAGCGTAGTTGGCCGAAAAATGACAGAGAGCATCACTAAAAAAGTAATTTTGACAGTGATGTTAATGCTTATTGTATTCTCATTGTTGGAAACAGATTCCATTCCCGATGGGAGACAGCTCCAAATTGACGCCATGGCTCTTAATCCCGAGTCGGATATATTGCGAGAAAGTTTCTTTCTTGCGCATAACAATATTCTTTCGCTCTTCGGGGTTGGAGAAAACTTCCGAGACAAGGCAAGGATTGAAAGGTTGCGAAATATTGAGATCATAACTTTATTTTCATCAATCAATGACACTATTTATGCTTCATTTGATGTATCAAGAGATCTACATGCAACGGCTCTATTTTCCATCATAACGACGATTTCTGTCTGCTGTTTATTGGCGTTTCTCAGTCTCTTGTTCAGCAGAGATGCTTACCAAATAATGATTCGTCCGATAGAAAAAATGAAGTTTACGATCCAAAAGGTAAAGTACTATCTTTTCTCTACGCATGAAAGTAATTTATTCTTGATTCTTACATTAGAACTCAATATTTATCAGCTATCAGAGAACCCACTTTTAATGCTAGAGTTTCAAGACGCACCGAAAAACAGAATGAAGCCTTCAGAGTCAAACGAAACGAACTTGTTAGAACGCGCCATCACTAAGATGGGGAACTTACTTCAGGTGGGATTTGGATCAGCCGGTGCCGAGATTATTGCCAAAAGTATGAGGGCGGATGGCGAACTTGAACCGATGGTTCCAGGAACTCGGGTCCATGCCATTTTTGGTTTCTGTAATATTCATAACTTTACCACTGCTGCGGAATACCTTCAGGAAGACGTTATATTATTCGTAAATAAGCTGGCAAAAATAACTCATGATCATGTTGTTGATTCCGGTGGTCATCCAAACAAAAACATAGGAGCTGGATTCTTGTTAGTTTGGAAATTAAACACAAAAGACGGAAAGAGAGACCGTTTAGAGAAACACCTGTTTGATTCGGCCTTGTCTTGTATTCAAAATATAATATCAGACATTAAAGAAATAGGTCCCATATCAGAGTTTTCACGAAACGTGAGTAATCGAAATTTATGCCCAAATTCAAAGATAGAAATGGGTTTTGGACTTCATTCTGGGTGGGCTATCGAAGGCTCTATTGGTTCAAAAGTGAAGGTTGATGCTTCATACCTCTCTCTTCACGTAACCTTAGCGTCACGACTCGAATCAGCGACTAAGCATTACAACGTCCCATTACTCATGTCACATGCTTTTGTTTCCGGTTTGACTGGATCGTTGCAATCGACTTGCAGAAGAGCGGACAGAGTTGTTGTGAGTGATAGCAATGAATCTTTTACAATTTTTCATCATGATATGGAACCATTACAAAGTCTTCAAAAGAAGCCGAAAGATTACAGCAACTTGATTCTAGCCACATCGTGGAAGAGCAAGGAAGAAGTGATTGGTGAAGGCATCAATATTACGGAAATCATAAAATCTTTGCAATCCGACAAGACGTTATTGATAAGAGAAGTTTACGATGCGGCATTTAATTTGTACATCGACGGAAACTGGAAAAAATGTAAGATTCTACTTCATTTATGGCTAGAAAAGTTCCCAGGCGATGTACTGGTGCAGAATTTGATACGCTATTTGATGCGACACGACTTCATCTGTCCAGATGAATGGAACGGAAGTGAATTGTGAATTCTGAACATTCATGAGATTATTGAATGCATGATGATATAGGATTAGATGATTCGGCTTGTGTATGTAGTATGATCATTCCCGCATTTTTTCCTTTTTCTCCATCGTCATCTTTTTCTCTCTCAGATTAATTTTTAAAAATAGACCACTCTCTCTTTCGATCGATACCATCACAAAACTTTTTAATATGATTTCGATTGCACATCAACGTTCCTTTCTCTGCGGCAAGACAGTGCTCAGAAACATAGTCGCAAATAGGTCCAACTCAGGCTTTCAAAGTCATTTGAACCATTTCATGTGTTATTCTTCTTTGAGCAAAGAAGACGAGGAAAAGGAAAAGCAGCGCGTAGCCAGTTTATCCAAATATCAGAAAGAAATGGAACTTCGTGAATATGACAAACAAATTGCCCGACTTAATACATTGAGAGGCATTAACACGGGCGAACTATACACAATGCGTGGTAAATTTAAGGCACTAGCTAGAGATTATGGAATGGCATTTATGGTTTACTACTGGACTGTGTGGTTCTCTACCGCTGCTCTTACATATACAGCGATTGAAGTTGGGGGCATTGATGCTATGGCCGTAATAGCAAAAGTGGACGCTTTTACAGGGTACGATATGACTTCAAAGATTGATCCCACTCTGGGAACCATTGGTGTTACTTTAGTAGCGAATGAGTTACTGGAACCTATCCGTCTTCCTTTGGTTGTTATGACAACGAAACCAGTTGTAGAACTGATTTCTCCTAAATCTTATTAAAGAAAATTGTTTGAAAGTCATCTCAAAGAATAGATTCATTCATTCAATGGAATATCTACCCTCTACCCATCTCACTTTTTGTAACGTCAAAAATAATACAATATGTGTATCTTGAGACCGTATGAGATAGTAAACACGTATTAGAGTTAGGGTAGAACTTGCGAGGTGTTTTTGTAACCAGTTAACACTTGGATAGTTACATCTTCACTACTCGGTACAGTGTGCAGTGTGATAAAGAAAATAATATGTCTAAATTATGAGAAATAAGCTAATCCGAAAACCCCGCGAGATATACTTCAACTTTCATAGCTTTCGGGAGTGAGTCTTTCTTCTCTTCCATCAAGACACACATAATATAAGAACTTTTATTCTCACGCCCATCCCAATCTTGTCATTGAAATTGGCAAAAGCACATTGAAAATCCAAAAAGGTGAGTTATTAATGGTTGGCGTGATTCGCGCAGTGGGATGAACGACATGCTACATGGTTGAGTCCATGATATACATGCAGAACACCGCGAGGGGGGATGGCAGGTTCCATTTTCATTCATACTTTGCCCAATCTCCCAGAGAACCAAACCACAAAGACATTCAATTTTAAAAAGAGAAAGAAACGGAACTGTATTCTCGACATTCTCAATCTACGTATGAAGAGGCTTGTAGACAACCGTGCTTATTCCACGAGCATCTTGATGTCTTTTAGACACTGCGAGGAAAATACCAAAGCACAAAGTGACGATCCCCATCAAGCAATTGTAATACACCTACGAATCAGATTGATAAATTATGTGTTATTATCAGAAATGGTGCGAAGAATTCGACGCAAACACCGTTCACTGCGTTACAACCCTCAATCCACTTCTTCGTTTCAGTTGTCAGGCTCTTTTTGTCGTTTTTTTCTGTGCCTTTCGTTAAGTGTTTTTTCTGACTTTTTGACATCATTTCCCTATACTCAACAGGGATACTCCGAAATCACGAATCAATCACCAGATCCAAACATATATTCCAATTTCATTTTTCATCTTCGATGGTGTCACAGAATACACTTCAAATGCCAACAGAAATTTTTGCACCAAGCTTCATCAGCACATCAAAAGCAGCAGAATTTGGATCCGATGACCTGCTTGACTTTGATCTCCTTGCAGATTATCTATTAGATGACGGAGGCCCGTCCAGTGCTTTTTTCGATGATGATTTCATGTCTGAGAGTGTATCAGATAGTCCTGAAACAGAACAGGACGGGTCGAACATGGTTTCACCCGATTTAAGAAACAGTCTCCTTGTTGATGATATTCCAGCTATTCAACATACAAGGCATGCGCCTGAAACTCCAGTCGGCTTTGTCCCCGCGCCTCTTGTACCGAACAGAGGTGCCATTCCCCCGTTTATCCCCACGAGTACGGCACCTAGGACCGCTAATGCGTCAGATGTACATACAAATGTGAATAGCACAACTTCTTATCCGAATAAGCGGGTTAAGTTGGATAATCCTCAGGCTGCGCTGAACAGCCAGTTCGTTGTCGATGAACCAGATTCTCCAGGTGGAGGTGGGGGTAAATCTAAGGCCCAAGTTGATCGTAGAAGGGAAAGAAATCGTATTCTTGCACGAAGAACTCGCCTAAGAAAGAAGTTCTTTTTCGAATCGCTTCAAAAAGAAGTCACAGATCTTCAAAGGGAAAACATGGCATTGAAGGAGCTCGTAAGCTCTCGTCTTGATTCTGAAGTGTCAAAGAAAATTTTGGACAAGTGCAAAGCCACCGAGGAGCTTCCTGACATTGTTTTGGAACACATTGGGGATCCAAATTATATCGCCCGCCAAGACTTCAACCTGATTAATAGTATTAAACAGTCCCAACAGAGTTTCATTATTACTGATCCAAGTCTTCAAGACAATCCAATAGTATATGCATCGGGTGGTTTTATTGAGTTGAGTGGATACAATAGAAACGAAATACTTGGGCGTAATTGTCGCTTCTTACAAGGTCCTGGTACTGATCGAACCAAGATTGCTACAATCCGTAAAGCTATCGCCAATGGCGATGATGTCACTGTCACCTTGATCAATTATATGGCCGACGGAACTCCATTCTGGAACAAGCTCTTCGTCGCAGCTCTTCGTGATGCAGAAAATAACATTGTGAATTTTATTGGAGTATGCGTTAAGGTCGCGGCCCCTGATAAAAGTGATTCCGAAGCCGGAAAAGAACTCCCTCTCGTTGACTCCCCACAAAAGAATGATAAATTGGCTATGACTACTGGAGACGTTGTCGACATTGATGCCACAGTGACTGCAATTGAAGGTGCAGTCGAAAAAGCTGTAGCAGCTGCACCTACGATGGTGCATAGTCTTCGCTAGTCGGAAATACGTGTGCAACTCCATTTCATTTTGTTCATTTTACGGAGATTCCAGGAAAATACTTTATTTCTTATAAAAATTAAAATTCGTCTTATTTTGCACTTGATAGATCTCAGTACCTGCGTCGTCTCATTAGTTCAGGCCCGATAATCATTAGAATTGAAGGTATGCGCCGATCGCCGTCACTAGAAGATTTATTTATAGATTCTCGCTGATGGTAAGAGTCGCAACAGCCCATCGTAGTCATCCATGCCTTTCCTTCTCCATCTTCAACAGTTCCATCGAACTTAACTAATGAATGAACATATTCTTCTGCTGTCATTCTATTAGCATGATGAGGAGAAGAAAGCAACGTAGGAGCAAATGAAAATAAGAAATGAAATACAGTCGATGGACGGACATCCTTTAGCCAAACTTCTCTAAACAAAGCCTTTGATACAGCCTCAGATGATTTCGTTTCATCATTAAGACCATTCCAGAAAAGCATTTGTCTCACAGCCCGAAGTTCCGCATACGGTTTCCCCATGTTGATTTGATTAAGTGGCATCGAGCCCCCGCATTTGAAGAGCAGCTGTTCCAACATCAGCTCGAAATCAGCCAAATCTTGAGTGATTTGAAGGCGTCCGGCTTCTCCCAATGGGCGAATAAGAGTGACATTCGTCACAAAACAATAAATCGAAAACACACAGACTGTCGATGCAACCATTCCGCAATATTCCGTGGGCAAATGGCAGAGCACGTGCCTTGTCAACTCATCATATATTGAGTCTAAATGTTCACTATTACCTTTACTAACATCCTCATATGAGCCTCGATGCATTCGACCAATCTCGATTGCAAGCTTTCTGTTAATTACATTGCACAGAGGAGTTAGAAGTTGGCGCTGAACAAATTTTTCGATTTCATGGATAGCGGGTAATAATGCTATTTCACACATATTGGCAGCTTCTTCGTGTTGGAGAGAATGTGCTGGGCGATACGGAGAAACAAAAGTAAGAGCAGGTAAATTTCGGAGCGATGAAGTAATATCAGCCTATGTTACAAAACAAATTTCATGAGATAAATAAAAACGCGAAGAAAGTCAAGCACTCATTCCACTAACAAACTCACCAATACACCAGCTACTTTCATGTCGTGAAGCAATTCTTCTGTGACAGTACCCTTTGATTCGTGCAAAAAGTTGCTTTTGGGAATACCACTTGATGCGCCTTGAGCCAAAAAGCAAATGCTTTCAATAGTTTCAACAATAATTTCACTGACAGTACTTGCCATGCTAAACTCGCCGCCTCCTTCCCTTGGGTCCGCAATTGCTAGTTCAATACGAAACAATTCTTCAAGATTCTTTATATCTGCCATAGACGGTAAGTTGGGCAGCATCTTAACGTCGATACCATTCTCATCAACTACTCTATTTTCTACAAAAAGGCTCTTGAGAGGCGCCTGCAGTCGCTTGCGAACTTCGGCAAAAAATGCCTTTTGCATGGGGTACAGGCCTACTTCACCAAACCCAATCAGCGCAGTCCACTCTTTTGATAATAAAATACTTGATACGACAGAGGTCGTGTGCGATTGGCTAGCCGTGCCAAGGCCATTATGAGACTGAGACACTTGATCTTTCTTTGTCCATGTATCAGCACTTACATTGCCAAGAGCACCCTCACCACCGTTTTCATCCAAGAACCCCATGTCGATGTTATCAGCATCGTTCAATAAAGAATCATTTTCAATTAGGACAGAACCACCCAAAATTCCAGCAGGGCGACTTGGGTAGCCCCCTATATCATCCATTCCAATAGAGGTTGACGTAGTCCCTATTTGCATAATCTCTTGTATGGAAGTGAGCATTTCCAAAGCAGCTGACCGAACAGATGGATACAGTGAAGCAACATCTGATACCAAAACCCCATTCTCAAAGTTCATTAACCGTTTAATTCTTGCTCCTAGATTAATACACATTTGATTCCAGAAAATTGAGAATAGAGAAATTTTCTGTTCCTCAAGCGTTTTAGCTTCACCAATTGTTGCAACGGAATTGCTGCCCATTAATTTCTGTGCATGGGAAAAGATTTCAGGGACATCTGAGGCTAGAATAACATCAAGAAAGTTTTGTCTATTCACCGGATCACATTTGCGGCGAAGAACTCGATGAAGTTGCCACACTTGAAGCGCAACTTCTGATACCGACGCTGCCCACTTGGAAACCATTCCTGCCTTCAAATCACGCAATTTTGTTTTAAGGATGCGTTCATAGATTGCTGCTTTTTTCTTTTTATCATTCACTTTGAAAGAAGATGCCTCTTTATCAGCAAGTGTCTTGGCTTCAGATTTGGCACTATCCATCAACCGCTTGATTGCAGACGGGTTTAAAAATTGTCCAGATGCCTTTTCCGCCTTTTCTAGTGCAAGAGAGACTGCATTCCAAACTGCATCTGGTAATTCACCCAAGTGGTAATACACTTCAAGTGTTGCACCAAGTTTCGTGGCCGAAGGTAATTTTGAAGTAGAACTTGAATGCTGTTCCGCCAATAATCCCGCAGCAGCTCTGCGAACAGCTTTGCTAATTTTTGCAGTAGTTGGGCGCATCTTCTCTACAACATCAATATGAATTCCAGGTCCACTCAACTCTGGATGTTGCAATAGTTCTTCCATCGCAGCCACACTGGCAGCAGCACGTGTAAGATCTCTCAGATCAACATGTGAGGCGGCTTCTATATTATTTTCATCACTAAGCTCTTCAAAATTTAATCCACTACCAAAAACTTTCTTGGTTTCAAACTGAAGTCTCATGATCATTTTGAGCACCTGCGACGTTTGCAAAACACGTTCAAGCTTTTTCGTCGACTGAGACATGCGATCTAAACCTCGTACCAGAGTTGACTCCACTCTATTCGCAACAGAATCTAGAACATGTGCTTGTCGAGAGAGTCTTTCACACTTTTCTAGAGTTTGACTGAGTACGGCAGGATTCGAAGTTGCTTTTATGAATCCACCCGTTGGATTATCCCCATCTACACTTTTATGCTCTTGTGAGCTGTAAGTCGTGTACCCATGCAGTTGCAAGAGTGGGGCAGCAACATGCTCAGGTTTTTCCTTACTGATATGTTCCGCCAAGCTTTGCACTAAACTTAACTTTCGATCAACTTCAGATAAGGCCTCTTTGGCATTTTCTTGAATATCGTTACCAATCACAGTGCTTCTGGAATACTCTTTTTCAACACCCCCACCACTGCCGAATCTATTCTGCGAGGAAATGAGAGACGCCGCATATTCAAAAACAGGAAACATATGACTATCATCACCATTATTTGATGGCTCATCATCGGGTAATACTTGATGTGATGACTGCAGAAACATTTTGAGGTGTGGATCTTCTTCCAACAAATTTTGGAGAGTCCTCGTGGCAGAGCTGATGGTTGTATGGTCTTGATCTTTCATCGTTTCACCTCAACTCTAAATAAAGATTGTTATCCTTTTAATGCGGTGTTGGTTAAGTTTACAACAAAGGTCTCTTTCTAATTTATGAATTAAAGGGTATCCTTTTTCCATTCCTTCTTCGTCCTTCGTCCTTCGTGTATTTTTTGTTTTGTGCATAAAAACGATTTTATATACAAATACTATTCACAAATCAATAGGAACGACCATACAAACATGACAGCACCGCTTCCCGTCTGCTCAGCGAAGTTAAGCATGTTCTGGCTCGGTTAGTACTACGGTGGGGGACCACGTTGGAATACTGAGTGTTGT
>Ga0213868_10003526_pt1 | contig 14544 bp, 10 predicted proteins | sample PICome_9_FD_160087 | JGI IMG/M metagenome (GOLD analysis project Ga0213868, IMG submission 160087) | Coastal seawater microbial communities near Pivers Island, North Carolina, United States - PICO127 | ecosystem: Environmental > Aquatic > Marine > Coastal | place: USA: North Carolina...
GTCGGGGCCTTTGCGGCACTCTTTCACGATATCTTAATTTGTATCGGAGTTGTTATTATGTGCGGAACTGAACTCTCATTAATTCACGTCGGAGCGTTCTTAACGATCGCAGGTTACTCCATCAATGACACCATCGTGGTTTTTGACCGGATGAGAGAATCACTCCGCTCAAAGCGGGGTGATGTCGCCCAAGTCATGAACTTGGCGATCAACGCAACTCTCTCCCGAACCATTCTGACCTCGGTCACCACCTTTGTGGCTGTCCTCGTTCTCTGGATCTTTGGCGGATCGGCTTTGAAAGACTTCTCATTCGCAATCATGATCGGGGTGGTTGTCGGAACCTACTCTTCTATCTTCATTGCGGCACCTGTCGTCTATATCTGGAGCAAAAAGGGCAGCAAGCTTCGACAGGAGCTTATCGATGCCTCGCTCGACATGCCGAACGACCTTGCCGAGCCAGTGCCCAGCAAATAAGGCTGTTTCCACTTTCTAATGAAAGCCTGCCCGGAGCTCCCTCCGCGCAGGCCTTTTCAATCATTGCCAAAAATAGTTTAAGAAACTAAACCTTCCACCCTATGACAGTCGTCCGAATCACCCTCATGATGGGCATCTTTTGCTACGGCCTTCACGCGCAAGAAGCACCAATTGCCGCGACTGACCGCACCCCTCCCGCAAAAGAGGTCTTTGACGATGATGGCTCCCGCGTCGCTGTTTTAGGCTATCACGTTTTCCATAAGACCCTGCCCGCAACGCAAATGAGGATCCCCACCTCAAAATTCCGGAGCCAGATGGAAGCTATTAGAAAATCCAACATTGCGGTGATCACACTCGAGCAGTTCCTCGCTTGGCGTCGTGGCGAGGGAGAACTCCCACCCCAATCGATTCTCATCACCATGGATGATGGCTGGAGATCAGTTTACACCGAAGCTTTTCCCATCATGAAGGAGCTCAAACTCCCCTTTACAATCTTTCTTTATAAAAACTACGTGGGGTCCAATCGCGGTGGCCGGGCCCTCTCCCTCTCCATGATTCGCGAAATGGTCTCCAGCAAGCTCTGCACCATCGGATCTCACTCGGTCAGTCACCCATTCCCAAGCAAAATTAAAAAAGCAGCCAAGGAGGGTCCAGAAGCCTACGAAAACTTCCTTCGCAACGAGTTAGGAAACTCGAAAAAGTTTCTCGATGACACATTCAAAATCAAGGTGAACACCTACGCATATCCCGGCGGTTACTATACAGACGAAATGTTCCCGCTCGCGGAAGAATTTGGATATAACCAGCTTTTCACGGTAAAACCGGGGAAGATTCGGCGGGATTCCACCCGTTATACTTTGCCACGTTATATCGTGCTTGGAAATCACGACGCCGCCTTCAACGCCGCAATGGTTTTCCGTAATGGGGCTAGAGTTACCGCTATCCCAATTTCCCTGCCACACCCAACCAAACCTGAACCCGGAGAAATCATTGCTTCACGCCTTCCAGACATTGAAATAGATCTCTCAGGCGTAAAAGATCTTGATCCCGAATCGGTCGTCATGCGGGTCGCTGGGTTCGGCAAAGTTCCGCTGAAAGCTGACACCATGTCTTTCCTTTATAGATGGACCGTGAGCCGTCCCCTTAGACAGCCACTTTGCGAGGTAACAACTCAGTGGCGTCTCAAAGATAAGGAAAGTTACGAACCAGTCATACGTTGGTCATTCCGTATTGATCATGAAGCAGCATACCAAGCTCAGTAGGATGATTTCCTAAACTCAAAACGTGAAAAAATCTATTTTTGACCGCTAGATGGCAGTTTTCACTGTTAATAAGTTGAATTCACCCCGTGTTTCCCTATTTTTTATCAATTTTCACTTGCCCAAACCCTCACTTTCCCCTTTTTTCAGGGAAATTCCTTAAAACTCATGAGCAATCAAACACTCGACGGAGCTCAAGCTCTCATCAAAACGCTCGACGATCTCGGTATAGAATTTGTATTCGGCTACTCTGGCGGAGCAGCTATCCCAATTTTTGACGCCCTGGAAACAGTTGAAACTAAAATGAAGTTTATTCTTGTTCGCCACGAACAAGGAGCAGTCCACATGGCTGACGGCTATGCTCGCGCGACTGGGAAACCAGCCGCCGTCCTAGTTACTTCCGGACCCGGTGCGGGAAATACCGTGACCGGTCTTATGACCGCTCAAATGGACTCGGTTCCAATGCTTGTGATTTGCGGACAACAAGTGACCTGGATGCTTGGAAAGGATGCTTTTCAAGAAGCCGATATTTTCGGAATCACCATCCCCGTAGTGAAGCACAATTACCTTGTCAAAGAGACCAACGACTTAGTCCGTGTCACTAAAGAGGCTTACCATATCGCAACCACTGGTCGCCCAGGTCCAGTCCTCATCGATGTTCCGAAGGATGTATCCTCTGGTGATTTCACCGCGACAATGGATCCCGAACTCGACCTCCCAGGTTATGATCCATATGAATCTCTCAATATCGACCCATTCAGGATAGAAGAAGCTGTAGCGCTCATTAAAAAGGCCAAGCGCCCTGTGATTCTTGCGGGTCAAGGCACCATGATTTCGCGCGCCGACAAAGAGCTAATGGAGCTTGCAACCAAACTCAATTGCCCCGTCACTTCAACTCTTCTTGGCAAAGGAGTCTTTCCTGAAACTCACGATCTAAGCCTCGGAATGCTTGGCATGCACGGCACTGCCTACGCAAACAAGGCGATGGTCGAGTGTGACCTCCTCCTCAACGTCGGCTCTCGATTTGACGATCGGATTATTGGGCAGCCCGATAAATTTTGTGCAGATGCCAAAATAATCCACATTGATATCGATCCAGCGGAAATGGATAAAATGATCGTTCCCGACATCCAAATCGTCGGAGACGCAAAGGCAGCTCTCACTCTCCTCAACCAAGAGATCGAAGAACTGGATACCGCAGCCTGGCTCAAGACTCTTGGCGGTTATAAAAAGAAATTTCCTCTCAGCTACAAGAAGCAAGGCGGGCTCCGCATGCAACAGGTCATTGAAGAATTATACGAACAAACAGAAGGCAAGGCTATTGTCTCTACCGATGTTGGTCAGCACCAAATGTGGGCCGCTCAATTCTATAAGAATGACGAATCGTATCACTGGCTCTCCTCCGGAGGCGCCGGCACTATGGGGTTTGGTTTCCCCGCCGCTATTGGCGCTCAACTTGCCCACCCAGAAAAAACCGTTATCTCGATCTCTGGTGATGGTGGTTTTCAGATGACTCTTTTTGAACTAGCGACCGCCGCGCTTCATAAGCTCCCCATCAAGATTGTGGTTCTCAATAACCACTACCTCGGCATGGTTCGCCAATGGCAGGAACTTTTCTTCGAGAATCGGGAATCCGGCGTCGACCTCGAGGGTAACCCAGACTTCTGCAAACTGGCTGCTGCTTACGGCATCCCCAGTGTCCACTTCAAGCGTCCCGCCGACTGTCAGCGTAAAATTGAAGAAGCGCTAGCCTACAACGATGGACCCATTCTGATTCACGCCGAATGCGTCAAATACGAGAACGTTTTTCCCATGATTCCTGCTGGAGCTGCTCTCGAAGACATGATTACTGAACCGCCAAAAACTCAAATGGCAAAGCCAGTCGGATCCACCTAAGCTTTCAAGCTATTCACCATCTCACACACCCTTTAAAAATGTCTAAAACGATTGTCACTACCGACACTCCAATAGAGAGCACCGCTCGCGGAGCTTCAAACACGCTTTCCATTCTCGTAAACAATAGCCCAGGAGTCCTGATGCGTATTTGCCAGGTCTTCTCTCGGAGAGCTTATAATATAGATTCGCTCGTGGTCTCCGAGGGCCGCACCGGGGCCTTCTCTAGAATGACCATCGACATCTCTGGAAATCCCCAGGGACTCGAACAAATCATCAAGCAGGTGAACAAGCTTATCGACGTGATTCATTGTTTCGAACACACCGCTGAAAACTCAGTCGTTCGCGAGATGCTTTTAGTGAAAATCATTGCGGACAAAGATGAACGTTCAGCGGCTCTTCAGGTCATTGAACACTTCGCCGGCAAGACCGTCGACATGACTCCAAAGTCTATGATTGCCATGTTCACAGGAACCACCAGTAAGATCGACGCCGTCGTTCTTATGCTCGGTCAATTCGAAGTCATCGAGACCATCCGAACTGGTAAGGTCGTCGTGGCACGCGGAAGTCAGGCTACTTAAGATCCTATTCCTTCAAAATTCTCAATCGCAAATCCCCAGTTAGGAGGATCCTTGCTGGGGATTTGTTATTTTAGAAAATATGATTAGGATTCACCATGCTTCCTAAACCAGTTATCGTCCATGGATTTTGGGCCACCGTGATGGTGGCCGCATTTTTCGTTGGCACGGCTTGGCAGAAATCAGCCACGGCGGACAGTCGAACATCAAAAACTCATGATCAAGCTACCCGTGGTCAATCTACTTCGCCCGCTCCCTCAGAAACGGGAATTTCAAGAACCACATTAACTCGATCCAATTCCGTCGAAAACGATCCTATTTCCAAACTACTCGAAACAACTTCATTTTTAGAATTAGGATTCGAAAGCCTCGCTGCGATGGCTTTAAAAGATCCCAATCAACTCAAACGTCGCCTTGCCTTCAGCCATCTCCTATCTGGAATGACCAGCGAAAACGCAGTGCAAATTCGTGAAGAACTGATAGCTGCTGGAGTTAATGATCTCGACTCTGAATGGCGTGACTTCAATTACGCTTGGGGCACAATTGCAGGTGAAGCTGCTTTCTCCACCTCACTCACCGCGGAGAAGATAGATCTCTACTCTGTAATCAGCGGTTGGGCATCCACAGATCCGACCGGTGCAATAGCCCTCCTTGACCAACTTCCCCAAGACCTAGCCCATGGCCCAGATAACACGTTGAGGACTCAGCGGTTACACCTAGAAAAAGGTGTAGTAGCTGGGTTAGCCGATCGTAATCGCGACGAAGCTACGAACTATGTCTCAAAACTTCTTGCCGAAGGACGAAGTGATGCGCCACGCTTGATGGAAACTGTTGCCAACGAGGTCATTCGCCAGGACGGCTCAATTGCAGCATCCGATTGGGTCACGACCTTAAAAGATGGGCCGCTAAAAGGCTCTGCTATGGGAGAGGTAGCCGAAAGTTACGCACGGACCAAGCCGGCGTCCGGGGCGGGTTGGATTCAGGAATTTGCAGCTGAAGAATATGCGACGCGCGCAGTCGCCGAAGTCGGTAAAAAATGGGCCGAGCGCGAGCCTCTTGCAGCTGTCTCTTGGCTTGAAAAACTTCCAGAAGGGCAAGGTCAAAAGGCAGGACTCAATTCAGCCTTCGGTGACTGGGAGGATCGCGACCCCATTGCTGCCGGCAATTACCTTCTTTCTATGCCAAATTCACCGAAACGCGACTCCGCTATCCGCGGCTTTGCCGAAGGATATGCATGGCAGGACCCCAAGACGGCAATTGCATGGGCCCAAGATATTCAAGACCCGACAATACGGAACGAATCTCTAAAAAAGGTAGGCTTCGCCTACTACCGTCGTAAACCAGAGGAGGCGAGAACTTGGCTCACTGAAAGTGGACTTTCATCAGAAACTAAGGCTGAGATTCTCAGTTCTCAGCGGGGGCGCTAAATAAAACCTCCAATTGTCTGGAGAATCACCGAGTCACCACTTCAGGGATTCTTCTCGGCGCTTTCGTTGTAATGGAACTTTAAGCTCAAGGTTGGGACCTCATTTGTCTGTTCGCTAAAAAGTCATTCGCTAATGAATCCTGATCGCATGCGGAAGCATCGCTGATCGGTCCACCCTGCGGCTAATCGTCTAACGTTTTACTTCCGAACCCACGAACTTCTTAAAATCAAGAAACCAACTACTCCTATTAACAAAGTCACAATCGTCCCCAAAGCCTGCCAGGGATCTTGAATCATTAGTAGGATGGCCGAAATTAAGGTGGCTAAAATGAACAATAAAGGAGGGACTGCCTTCCACCCTTTAACAAGGCCCCGATGCGCGCCGAGGAAAAGGCAAAGAACCGAAGCTGCAGCACAGAGTGACAAGGTCAACCCGAGATAGCCAAGGAGGTCCTGTAAACTCCCGAAAAATATCAAGATTAAGGCTACTCCCATCTGTAAGGAAACCGCAGGCCAAACCTTTTTGCCCTGCAACACAAAAAACTTGGGTAACAACCCATCTCCCGCCATTTTACCATAAACGCGCGGCCCAGCCATCATCATACTCAAAACCGATGTCAGAAGAGCCAGCAAAATGACAAAGCGGACAAAGTTTTCAAAACGCCCACCACCAATCCAGCCCGCCGCCAGCGCCGCCACATCGGCTTGGCCTAGAACCACCTCTTTTGGGGGAGCTAGAACAAAGAGACCATTCAACATAAGGTAAAACAAAATCACAATTGAGGTGCCTGCTATCAGTGACTTTGCGACTACATGAGAAGACTTTGATTCTCCCGCGATATAGACAGCAGCATTAAATCCAGAATAACTGAGTGAAATCCAAATCAGGGCTTGGGCAAAGTTTAAGATAATGGAGCCATCAGCCGGACTTCGCGGAGCAGTATTCTGCCATTCCAGAGAAACCATACACCATGTCCCATAGGACAATAGTACTGCTAATAAGGTCAACTTTAGTCCAACCGCAATATTCTGTGTCAACGCTCCCACTGCCCTCTTCCCTCCATGCGTCAACGCTCCTAGAACCACTACGATTACCGCCGGCAGCTTATGGGGGAGATCACCGGGTAAATATTCTTCAAAAGCCAGCGCCGCATAGGCAATCGCGCCACTAAATCCCGCCAAGAGCGAAACCCACCCAGCGACGAATCCCACAAAGGGAAATCCCGAGGATGACAAGAACGCATATTCACCACCCGAAACCGGCATTTGTTTGACCAGCAGACCGTAGCTGAAGGCTCCGCACAAAGCGATAGCTCCAGCCACCAACCAAGCCAGCATCACTAACCAAGGATCACCGAGCGACACCAGCGTGAATCCCGAAGTCGTAAAAACTCCAGCCCCTACCATGTTAGCGACCACCAAAAAGGTCAGCGTCCAAAAGCCAAAGCCCCTATTATTGGCCCCACGCATCAATCCTTACGAAATCGTAAAAAGTAATTCTCCTTGAAACCGTCGATTTTAAGTTCCTCCACAAATGTCAAACCAGCGTCTTCGATCTCCTTTCGAAACACTTCCTTCCCGGCGCGAACGTGACCTAGGAGCCACTTACGAGACACCCCTTCGATCCTTTCAAAATCAATCACAACCACCGTTCCACCTGGCTTTAGAGATCCAAGCAAGGATTCCATTGTTCCACGGGGAAATTCAAAGTGATGATACGTGTCGCAAATAAAGGCCACATCAACTGAGTTCGAAGGCAAGGATACCGAGTTCTCGGGACTCAGGATCGCAGTGATATTCTTCTGCCCCTCCTGCTCTGCACGAGCCACAATATGCTTCAAGAACGGCCCTGAGATATCGACTGCTGCAACCCAACCTTCCGGTCCCACAGCCTCTGCAAAGAGTCGGGAATAAAGACCAGTCCCGGCCCCAATGTCAGCCACTACCATCCCCTTTTTAATTCCACAGGCTTTCAACACTGCTTCTTTCTCTTGAAAAACTTCGCGGCTTTCAACTTCAAATCTCTTTAGCCAATCATCCACCTTAAGTTCAGGATCGAGGAATTTTTCGTTTATTCCGGGCTTCACACTCTTTTCATGAGCAAGCCCAGCCTTCTCCTGACCAAACAAGGATATTCCAGCAAATAGAATAACCGGCAGAGATAGTGAGAGTAATCGTCTCTTCATTATGCACGCAATCCTCGCAGACCAGCGTTCCCTTTCAAGCCACAAACATTTTGTAAGATTCACCTCGTTAAAGCTGCCGGTAATTCCTTTTCGGAGACCCGCCACAAAAAGAGAGGCTTCAAACAAAAAAAGAAATCAAGACTCTACGCCTTGATCGCTGCGAAGGCACTGCTTTGAAGACCTCACCTAGACTCTCGCCAACTCATCAGAAATAATTTACGTCCATTACAATGTTCAGAGATCGCATTCCGCTCATATCCTATCTAGCGCGCCCGGCCTCGGCTTTAGATCTTGCAAACGTGCTTGGACCCCCACCTGAAAACTCTCAGAAAGACTGGATCAAAATACAGCGTTCAAAAACTCTCGAACTCTTCAAAAAATATGTCTCCGATCGGAAGGCTTTGAGGATTCCAGATACCCTATCACCTCCGCAACAGAAAGCATGATCTCATGCCAATATGATTGGGAACAGCCTCTCAATTTTAGAGATAAACATTTTAAAAACTAAGTCGTAAATCGACGCTTTTGATCCCAATAAAGAAGGCAGCCCAATCGCATCCCTTTTTCAAGTTCTCCTACCATGTCCAAAATTCAACTTCTCCTAGCTCTACTTATCACCCCTCTTTTTTCATCAGAGCGCCCCAATATTGTCGTCATCATGGTCGATGACCTCGGATTCTCGGATATCGGTTGCTATGGTGGGGAAATCGAAACACCAAACCTTGACCGCCTCGCAGCTAACGGACTCCGCTTCTCGCAATTTTACAACACCGCCAAATGCCATTCTTCGCGGGTCTCCCTTCTCACCGGACAATACTGTATTGCAGCAGGCGATGTCGCCCTTACTCACGCTGTCACTTCGGCTGAAGTCCTTCAAGAAGCCGGTTACTTCACCGCCATGACCGGGAAGTGGCATCTCAAAAAGGAGCCCACTGACTTTGGTTTCCAACGCTACTGGGGACATCTCAGCGGCGCCTGCAACTTTTTCAAAGGCGACTCCACTTTCCGACTTAACGGAGAACATTGGGATGTCCCGAAATCCGATTTCTATACCACTGTCGCGAACGTTGATTTTGCCCTCAAGTTTCTGCAGGAATCGAGAAAGGCCAGGAATCCCTTTTACCTCTACCTTGCTTTTAATGCTCCACACGCACCCCTTCATGCCCTACCCGGAGATTACGCAAAGTATAAGGGGCGCTATAATGCCGGCTGGGACAAAATTCGTGATGCCCGTATAGTCAAACAGAAGAAACTAGGCATTCTTCCCAAGGATCTCCGCCCGAGTCCACGCCCCCTTCACGTTCGAGAGTGGGGGAAGATTGTTCCGTGGCAACAGAAGTATGAAATCAACCGCATGGTTACCCTCGCAGCCATGATTGATCGTGTTGATCAAGAAATCGGACGCCTCGTCGAAGATCTTGAAAAGAACAAGCAACTCGATAACACCCTTATCCTCTTTGTCTCCGATAACGGAGCCTGTCCCTACGATCGCCGCAAACCACTTCTCAACGTCGAGCCAACTAACGGCGATACTTTCCTCGCTGATTCCACCGGGTGGGCCTGGGCACGTAATTCTCCTTTTCGTTACTACAAACAAAACCAATTCGAAGGAGGAATCAGCAGTCCGGGCATCGCGCATTGGCCCGCCGGACTAAAAACTAAACCTGGAGGAATCTCCCACACTCCCGTTCACCTCATCGATGTCCTACCCACCTTGGCCCAAGTTGCCCACGCCAAGATACCACAGATCCACTCCAGAAGGGAACTCCGTCCTGTCTCAGGAACCTCCTTCGCACCAATCTTTAAAGACAAACCTATCTCGCGAAAAACACCACTTCATTTTCAGTTTGCAAAGGACTTCGCCCTGCGCGACGGAAAATGGAAAGCGGTTAGCTTTAAAGGGGAGGAATGGGAACTTTATGATCTTTCGGGCGATCGCACCGAACTTAACAATTTAGCAAAAAAGCATCCCGATCGTTTGAGAAACATGGTTGCGCAATGGCAGAAGATTTCGAGCGAGGTGCTCCACTCGCCCAAGCTTGCCGATGCAAAAATGATCCCAACGCAAAACCCCCACAAGAACCGCGAGTGGACGTTTTTCTCGGACTCTCCCCATCCTTCTGAAACTAGTCCTGAACGCCGACCACGCAAAAACAAGGGACAAGACCCTCTTAAAATTCGTGCCCGAAAAAATACCAGTCTCGTTCGTGAAGGAAATGCTCTCTTTCTAACCTTCACAGGCGAAGACCCCGGCATTGCTATGGACATTCGCAGGCTCAACGAATTTGCGATTGGCCCCTACTATCTAAGTTTTGACCTCACAACCGATACGGAAGGAACCGGTGAAATCTTTTTCACCACCAACCAAGCCACCATCTTACCAAAAGGTAACCACCTTCGCTTTCCAATCGTATCATCACCCAAATCGCAAAAGATCCAGGTCGAACTTAAAACCGCAAAAAAGCTCTACCAGCTTCGCCTTGATGTTTTAGAAGGCCCTGGAGAAGCCGTGATCCAAAACTTAAAACTCTTGGACCATGACAAAAAAACGTTGATTAATTGGACCCCGATCAAAAAGTAGCTTGGTAGGAGAATTATTAGCATCCTTTCAATATTTAAAGGCAACGGCTTCTCGATCATTACGCACCAATAAGATTCGCCCTGCCAAAACCGGGTGATTCCAAGTTCGGTGATCTAGAGCGTCAAATTCGAGGACGATCTTCTCTTCTTTTGGGCTAAGCTCGAGAATCGTAACACCCCCCTGTTCGCCCTGCACGATGATGTGGTCTCCAACCCCAAGGATCTGGCCGTGCCCATAATTCCCTCCGCGCCAAACTGACTTCCCACTCTCCAGATCCAAACAAGTCATCCGTCCATCGTTAAGCCCATATAAAAAACCATCTTTTACAATCATGTCGGCGAATTTAGCCTTCAATTTAAGACTGTGCCAAAGTTCGGTTGCCTTAAATCCAGTCTCATCCTTTTTAATCTGAATCCGATGGGTCCCATATCCGTAGCCACTACTTGTAATAACGGTGTCCCCCACAACGAGCGGTGAAGCACAGTTGCTCTGCGGATTTCTGATCGGAAAGGACCAAAGTTCCTTTCCAGTTTTAATCTCGAATCCGGCCACCGCCTTTTGCTGAATTGCAACAATCTGTCTCTTCCCCGCTAGAGTCGCTACCACGGGCGAAGCATAGGAGGAGGGATAGTTGCCAGAACGCCATATCAACTCACCCGTATTTTCAGAAAAAGCTCCAAGACTTTTCTCAGCCTTACTTCCCAAAGTTACGATGACCATGCCATCAACGATCAAGGGGCTGCAACTTTTAGCCCACTTAGGGACACTTTGATTCGTCTCCTCGAGGATATTTTTTCCCCAAATCACGACCCCTGTTCGGGCATCCAAACAAGTCAAGATACCCGTCGCGCCCAGCGAATAGACCTTCGAATCTGCCACCGTCGGAGTCGACCGCGGTCCATTGCCCCCCATCGATTCCTCAAATCTAACCTCTTCCGAATGGGTCCACACGGCATATCCAGTCAGGAGCTCGTAACAAATCGTTGTCTCTATCGAACCTCGCTGATCCATTGTGTAAGCAAAATTTCCGGCAACTGCAAACGCTGACCATCCCTCGCCCATTTCGATTCTCCATAACTCTTCTGGCACTTTGCCCTCCCAGCCATTCGGCAAAAGTTCACCCGTTACCCAGTTATCCATATTTTGACCTAGAAACCGTGGAAAGGAGGCAGGACCAGTAGTCTTAATGAGCTCTCCCTCCTGAGCCATTATCCCGTATATTTCAGGCATCTGAGTTGCCGATTGATTAGACCAGCGCCAGGAAAGTTGGGGGAAAAAGCTACCAGTGTGGCCATCAATTCTCACCAAAGCCCCGGGCAATAACATTAACACAATACCAATCACACGATGTTTCCAGCGCAACCTACTGAAAAAAATAAGCCAGCTTAACGCCACCCCTATCGCAGCGACCAAAAGAAGTAAATCCACCGCTCCTCCCCACCCTTGCTCTACGAAGTGTGGAATACTTTTCAGGACAAGCCACGCTACGACCACGACCAATTCCATAATCAAAAGAAAACGCCAGCGGGGCCCTTTCCTAGGGGATGCCAATTCAGATTTCATAAAAGGATCTTATCCCGAAAAGCCCATCTCTCAAGTCCCTCGTCTCCTTTAAACGTTAGTTCAATAATTCCCATTCAAAACAAAAGGTCCTCCCTTCGCCTATAAAAGTCTACAAGAGCAAGATCTAGAACACTCAAGCACCAAAGAGATTTCCCGTAGATCTCGCCCCCTCTAAAAAATAAAGCTGCTCCCAGGCTAAAGACATAACTTAATTGAGTAGCTAGAGCAACAGAATCGCCTCCCACATCAAACGACTCAGTAATTGGCGATAATGATCAACGACCACAACCTTAAATCAATCGACGCCTGTAAAAACCCCGAATAACTTGCTCCTAAGGTCAAGACCTATCCCAGAAGGATCAAGGATGGAACAGGCCAGCAGGATTCAGAAAAATAGCAGATCTTGAAAAAACGGTCACCCAAAAGGAAAACTAAGGCTAGAAACGAAAACACTAACTACCCGCGTGAACTGAAATGAAATCCCTTCTCCTCCTCTTAATCGCTCCTTGTCTACTTTCGGCAACCACCACGGATAAACCCAACATCCTCTTCATTTCAGTTGACGATCTTAACGATTGGATTAGCCCACTAGGTGGTCACCCTCAGAGTATCACGCCTAATTTTCAGCGCCTTGCTAACCAGTCGGTCCTCTTTACCAACGCCCACTGCCCTGCCCCCGCTTGCGGCCCGTGCCGCGCAGCAGTTCTTTCAGGAATTCCCCCATACCGATCGGGTCTCTACGAAAACATGCAGCCGCTAAGACAAGTGATGCCCGACATCACTCTCATGCCTCGATTCTTTTCAAATCACGGATACCACTCTTCTGGTTCCGGCAAGATTCTACATTATGTCATCGATCCTCGATCATGGGACAACTACTTCCCTGAGAAAGAAAAAGACAATCCATTTCCCTTCACACACTACCCCGACAAGCGTCCGGTATCACTTTCGCGCGGCGGCCCTTGGCAATACATCGAGACAGATTGGGGGCCACTTGAAGTCACGGATAAAGAATTCGGAGGTGACTACTCGGTAGCGGAGTGGGTTTCAAAGCAACTTGCTAATCCTCCGACTGATAAACCATTTTTTTTAGCCTGCGGTTTTTATCGACCCCATGAACCATGGTTTGTTCCAGCAAAGTATTTCGCACCCTTTCCTCTTGAAAAATTACAATTGCCGCCCGGTTACCTTCCTAATGATCTCGATGATATACCGCCTGCTGGACAAGCGCTGGCTCGAAATCGTTACTTCCCCCATATTCAGAAAAGCGGCGAATGGAAAGCTGGTGTCCAAGGATACCTTGCATCGATTCACTTCGCAGATGCCATGCTCGGAAATGTTTTAGATGCCCTTGATCAGTCCCCACGCCGTAAAAACACCATCGTCGTTCTTTGGTCGGACCACGGATGGCACCTTGGCGAAAAAGAACATTGGCAAAAGTTTACAGGGTGGCGCGCTTGCTCGCGTGTCCCTATGATGATTCTTGCCCCAGGGATCAACCCAAGCGTCTGCGATCAACCAGTCTCTACCATCGATCTATTCAAAACTTTAACTTCGCTGTCAGGGATTACCGCACCCGAAAACATTTCGGGCACAGACCTTTCTCCCTTACTCAAAGATCCGAATTTAGACTGGCCTCATATCGCACTCACCCAACTCCGAGGCCCCGACGCCTACGCGCTTTCTGGAAAAGATTTTCGCTATATTCATTACGCAAATAACGAAGAGGAACTTTATAACATCTCGGAAGATCAATACGAGCACACCAACCTCGCGAAGAACAAGGAATATGAAGATATACTCATAAAGTTTAGAGAGGAAGGACCATCAAAGGGAGTTCCTCTGCGGCAAAAGAGACAATCAAATAGCGTGAGAAAGACTCCACTCGTGGAGTTAGACCGCAAGAACAAACCTCTCCCCTCACGAAAGTCCTCTACCCGCGTTCCTTTCGCTATCAAAAATTCAAGCAGCGAACATTTACAGATTTTCTGGATTAACCAACAAGGACAGCGAAAGGCCTTCGGTAAAGTCCACAAAGCCTCAAATCGAATCATGCAAAGCCATGTCGGCCATTCATGGGTGATCGAAAACGAAAAGGGTAAATTTCTCGGCTCTGTGATCATTCCCAAAAAGGGAGCCCGGATTACTATCGAATGACGACTTTAAGAACTGGCTCTCGAGCTTGCATTTAGCGAGTCGACCTTTTGTGTAAGAGACACACCGCTTGATGTGGGTGAAATTTCACGGCGAAAGATTCTTCCAAATCAAAAAACTCCCCACTGATCCTTAAAATTCACCTCGGAAGGAACATCTAGCGGTTGGTGTCTCATAAATAACAATCTCACATAACCCGAGCAAATCGTCCTCAAGTTTTCGCCAAAACCAAGCCGCCATCACCTCGATAGTTGGACTTTCCAGCCCCTTAATATCATTAAGATAACTGTGATCCATGCGATCAATCAGCGGATTCATGGCATCAGAGATGCATTTATGATCATAAACCCAACCAATTTCCGGATCCACCTCGCCCTCGACATGAATCTCAACCTTGAAGCTATGACCATGCATCTGTCGACATTTATGG
>Ga0213868_10003529_pt1 | contig 14541 bp, 13 predicted proteins | sample PICome_9_FD_160087 | JGI IMG/M metagenome (GOLD analysis project Ga0213868, IMG submission 160087) | Coastal seawater microbial communities near Pivers Island, North Carolina, United States - PICO127 | ecosystem: Environmental > Aquatic > Marine > Coastal | place: USA: North Carolina...
TAAGATGTCAGGGGTGACTAAATCCTCTATAGCTAAGGTCGGGGGTATATCTAAATCGTCAGGCCCTTCAATAAGAACGTCAGATTTGCAGATATGGTGGGAAGCGGCTGACGGCGATGGAGGCGTTAGCCCTATTAGTTCTTCTCATCGAAGAATAGTAAACAAAGCTAATTCGGATGGTTATGCTAACCCAGCCATCGAGGGGGATCACCGATTGCTTAACGGAAGTAGCTCAAACTGGACCACAGTGGACGGTGTAGACGCAATCCTTCTGGACGGCAGTAATGACAACATCCTTACCAGACAGCTATACCTTGGTACAGACCACTCAGCAAACGACCCTTTTAACGAAGGCCTGGGTGCGAGCAATATTTACTACCACAATTGGAACGATCAGTATGACAATGGTGATGGATTTACCGTTGAGATCTGGGTGAGATCTTTTGGTAGTACCTGGGGGCGTCATGCAAATATATTTAGTGCTTATAAAAACAGTGGTTTCAGGCTTCGAACGAGTAGCAGTGGTAGCAATGCGCCTCTTAATTTTATTCGTATCATGAGACCAAGCGGAAGCTCGGTTGCTTGGAACCCCTCCGAAACCCTGCCAGCTGGAGAGTGGGTGCATTTAACCTTTACCGCAGATCCAGGTAATCAGATAGCGCTTTACAAAAATGCAGGCACCCCAAGTACTAACACGAGCATCGAAGTAGATCCTGACTCATGGGTTAGGAACACGATGGTCCTTGGTGCTTACCAAACCAACGGTCAGGAGGCTGAAAAATTCTACATAGGAGAGTATAGGATGTATGATAAAGTTTTGTCTGCTTCTGATATACTTGCCAATTACAATGCTACTAAAGCGAACTACGGAATAACATGAGTCCAGACGCATTTGACAACAGGTTTTATTTTGTTATTCCTACAAGCAGTTTGGAATACGTTGATTTTGACGAGGTTCTTGAGAGTGAGTTAACTCTTAGGTATAACTCTAATTCTACTAAAACGTTTTTGTGTTACGAAGCCGTTTCCGTTCCGCCTTCATTGACTTCGATTAAATCTAAAGAAGGTCCCTACGCAAACGAAGAGATGTTAAATATTTTGAATGGCTCAGACTGGTCTATAGAAACTGAAAACCTAACTTCCGAGGAAGACATCATTGTTTAGGAACTAGAAAAGGAAGTGATTACGTCTCTAATGCCCTGAAAACCCTGTATCTTTTTTTTATTATCTTTGCTTTGTGAAAGCTGTAAAATCATACAAGTCGGGAGGTAACGTGAGCCTTAGAATGGGTAAGCACAAGTCCCGTTCTGGAGGTCTTACGGCTGCTGGGCGAGCAAAATACAACAAAGCTACTGGGTCTAAATTAAAAGCTCCAGTAACAGAATCAAACCCCAAGGGTAGACGAGCAGCAAGAAGAAGGTCTTTTTGTGCTAGGATGTCTGGTGTAAAAGGGCCACTTAAAAAACCTAACGGAAAGCCAACACGAAAACTGCTTGCGCTTCGTAAGTGGAGATGTAGAAATTACAAATAAGAAATAATGAATTTTGCTGATCAAATCGCAATGGGTCAAGGTGGATCCACTTTGCAAGCTGGAAGTGGTACTCAAACACCCCCAAGCGGTAAAACTATTGTAGCTATTCAAGCTTTAAACGCTAACGTTGTTATGGCTTCTTCAACTCCAGAAACTGGATTTGTTGACTTACTAACATCCACTATACCAGCTGGATCTACAGTTCTTGGGAGGTGGACTTCTGTTACGCTTACCAGCGGTAATGCTATTATCTACTTTGGATAATGAAAGCTGTTAGAATAAAAAAAAAACTGACGGTATCTAACAAGAAGGTATCTATTGATCCCCCAGAAGGTTACCACTGGATGGAGGAGCAGGGCAGATACTATCTAATGAAAGGCGAGTACAAGCCACACCCTGGTGCGGTAGCTAAAGCTTCTTTTAAAACGGTAACTCATGGTAAGAGCTAAGAAGTCTTGCGGGTGTAAGAAATACAAGAAGGGAGGTACCGTAAAAGACGCCTGCTACAGTAAGGTAAAGTCTAGGTACAGGGTATGGCCTTCAGCCTACGCTTCTGGGGCATTGGTTAAATGCAGAAAAGTAGGAGCTGCAAACTGGGGTAATAAGTCAAAAAAGTAATGGCTAAGGAAGGACTAAAGAAGTGGTTCGGAAGAAATAAAGGAAGAGGGTGGGTGGACTGCAAGGCATCTAAGCGAACGGGTAAGTTCGTCCCTTGTGGAAGAAAAAAGGCTGGAAGTAAAAGAGGTACTGGGTACCCTGCTTGCAGGCCAACTCTAGCTCAATGCACTAAGAAAGGCATGGGAGCTAAAAAGAGTTCTAAGCGTGTAGCTTGGAGGTCTTAAGATGAAATCTTATTGACTATATATTTGTATAAAATTTAATTTATGGATAATCAGGAAGTTAACAATCAAGGAGAGGATCTATCTAACTGGAGTTTTGCGACTCCAGAGCAAGTTGTTTCGGGCCAAACGGAAGAGGCACAGCCTACTGAAGAACAACCCGTTCAAGAACAACCTACTCAAGAAGAGCCCACTACCGTCCAGGAGGTTTCAGCGGAAACCCCTGTAGAACAAGTTGAAAATACTGTAGAAGAAACAAATAATCAAGAATTATCTGAAGGTGATCTTCAATCTGCTGTCTTTAATTACCTAAGCGAAAAGCTGGGTAGAGAGGTGACTAGTATTGATGATCTCAACAAGGTAGAGCAACAAGAAAGAGAGCTTGACTCAAGGGTTGAGGCTATTGCTAAGTTTGTCGAAGAGACTAATAGGGATCCAAGAGATTGGTTTAACTATCAGGCATTAAATGCATCCGAAATGGATGACATGACGGCTATACAGGTGCAAATGGCTTCAGATTATCCTAACATTTCCCAGGATGAAATTAGTATTTTAATGGGAAGTAAGTACAAGCTCGATCCAAATCTGCACACAGAAGAGGAGGTGAAACTTTCGCAATTGCAAATGAAGATTGATGCGCAGAACGCAAGACAGGGAATTGAAAAAATTCGCGAAGCATATAAAGTTCCTGAAGTGCGTGATAGTGAATCAGCTGAATCTCCGATTGATGAACAATGGATTGCTAATATGCGGTCTGAATTAAACAGCCTAGATGCCGTAGAGTTTGATCTCGGTAACGGAAGCAAGTTTAACTTCGGATTAAATGAGCAATACAAAAGTCAACTAGCGGAAAAAAACACTCGGCTTGACGAGTTCTTTGATCCTTATGTGCAAGAGGATGGAAGTTGGGACTATGATATGCTGAATATTCACAGATCCGTAATTGACAACATGGAACAAATTGTTCAGTCGGTATACAAACAAGGTATGTCTGACGGTCAAAAAGGAATTGTAAATCAAGCAGCAAACGCTAGCACTCAAACTCCGAACCAAGCAAATGCGCAACAAGAAGACTCTCTTTCAGCTCAACTAAAAGAAGCGTTGGGAGGGAGCAACAACTGGAGTTTTTAAAATTATAAAAAAAAAGAATTATGGCGGCAATCGACCCCACACAAAATGGTTCTGACGTAAATGCGCTGTTGCGCACTTCGCCAGACAAGTACATCTCTTTAGGAGATTTGCTTAAATACAACAAGCCTGACAACAGGGATTTGTTGATTCAAACATACGGTGATCAAGGTATCACTGGTTTCCTTCAACTGACTGGCGCTACTCGTAGCGCAGGCACAGCTGATGAGGTTCAATTCTGGGAGGAAGGTCGTTTGCATAAGACTGTCACTATTTCATCTGGTGGTGTTGATTCTGCAACATCATCTTCCGCAACTGGTCACTTTAGCGTAGCTGGTTACACAAAAGGTACAGATCAACCTTGTAGACTAAACGACATCTTAATGACTCCTGGTGGTCAGAGACTGGTTGTTGTAGGTCTTGACGACACCGCCGAGGAAATCGACCTAGTTACTATGGACGGATCAAATCTAGCCCTTGAAGATGGTGCTACAAAGTGTATCATCATTGGTAATATCTACGCTCAAGGAACAGGTCAGCCAACTTCGTTTTATCAAACAGATGTAACGAAGAGAACTAACCCGTTCATGATCACTAAGGAGACTTACCACGTCAACGGTTCTCAAGCGACTAACATCGGTTGGATCAACGTGGGTAACGGTGATTACAGATGGTACGTAAAGGGTGAAATGGACACTCGTAAGAGATTCATGAACCAACGTGAGATGATGATGTTGTTTGCTCAAAAAGTAGCAGATACAGCTACTGCTAACGCCGACAATATTACGTTGGCTGAAGGTAAGGTAACTGGATCTGAAGGTTACTTCGCTGCTATTGAGGATAGAGGTATTACTACTACTGGTACTTTCGGCGACGCTGCGGGATTGCTTGATATCGACGAGATCATCTTCGAGCTCGACAAGCAGGGTGCTCCTTCTGAGTATGCTATGTACGTTGACAACAAAACTTCTTTGAAAGTTGACGACATGCTCGCGGCAGGTATCGCAGGTGGTGCATCCCAAGCGCCAGGAACAACTGCTGGTTTGGCTGGTCAGTTCGGCGCGTTTAATAACGATCCAAACATGGCTGTAAACCTCGGTTTCAAGAGCTTCTCTCGTGGAGGCTACACGTTCCACAAGCACGACTGGAAGCTGTTGAATGATCCTACTTTGTTGGGTGCATTCGATACCAAGCCTTTCAAGGGTGCAATGGTTCCAATGACTCAGGTTGCTGATGCTAAGACTGGTGTTAAGGCCCCAGCTTTGGAGATGAACTTCAAAGAAGCTAACGGCTACAGCAGAGAAATGGAGCACTGGGTAGAAGGCGGTGGTGTTCTCGGATTCAAGACGAATGACGAGGACGTTGCTAAGTTCCACTACCGTTCTGAATGCAACTTGATCACTCGTGCTGCAAACCAGCACGTAGCTCTCAAGTAATAACACATAGGTAATTTGGCGGGGGCTTCGGCCCCTGCCTTCTTACTACCTTCTTACTTAAAATTTTAATTAAATGTCAAATACAACGAAGCGCGGACGCCCCGCCAAAAAAACCGAACCCACAGTCCAGGAACAGCCTGCTGTGTCTACCGCTAAATTTCAGGTAAAACAAAAATTGAAGAGAACAGAACTCTTGAATACAAACTCAGCAAAGGAGGCGGAGCCGTACACATGATGCATCAAAAGGGTATCACTGTATACGATAAGAAAAAGGACACCATTCGTGAAATTAGGTACTGCCCTAATGAGGCAAGTATTTACAGGGATGCTCAATCGAGTAACGCTGTGCGACAATCCGTTGTCTTTGCAGACGGAAGACTATTTGTCCGTCCAGATCAGCCAAACCTTAGAGAATATATGAGTCTTCATCCTGGCAATAAAGCCAATGGGGGTTCTGAGTTTTACTTGGTCGATAAGCAGAAAAAGGCTAGGGTAGACGTAGATAAAGAATTCTTGCAGGCTGATGCAATTATGTTGATTCGTCAAAAGCCGTTTGAGGATTTGCTTGCAGTAGCTGCCGCTATGGGCATTAATGTAGATAGAGAGGCAAGCGAGATTAAGCATGACCTCCTCATGATCGCCAAGAAGAATCCAGCAAACTTCATAAAGTCGTTTGACAACCCAGAAGTCACCATGAAGGCTAAGATTCGTATGGCCTCTAAGTATGGTATTATTAATTTGGGGAAAGATGGAGTTCGTTGGACGGACACAAATAAGCTTATCGTGAGCGTACCAGCTGGTAAGGATCCGCTGGATACTATGCTTCGATTCTGCCTTACTGAGGCTGGGACACCAACCGTAGAAGAGCTGGATAGACAGCTTAAGTAATACGACTATATATAGCTGAAAAGGCCGCTCAAATGGGCGGCTTTTTCTTTTTGTATATTTGCCTCATGGCAAGCGTTAACTTGGTATATAAAACCCTTAAGGATATGGTCAATAAAGACCAGCAAGGTTTTATCACTCCAGACACATTTAATAACTTTGCATCTATAGCACAGCTAAAGATCTACAATAGGCTGTTCGATAACTTAAAGAACGCGCAAAGAAACATAAAGGCTGGATTCGATAGAGGTCGTGATAAGGGTCTTACTAAAAGAATACAAGAGGATTTATCTGTCTTCTCTAAAACTTCTAGCACAATAACTAGATCAAGCGACGGCACGTTCTCCAAGCCTTCTGATTTATCTAGAATTATATCTATATATTCCTCTGGTGACATCATCATGAGCTCATCTTCAAGAAAGCCTATGGAGGTTTGCTATGACGAAGAGAAGATCGAGCGCATCCTTATAAGCAATATAAGCGCCCCTACAGAGCAGTTCCCTGTTGCTTTGGTATCTAACGTCGTTGAAGTGTTTCCTGAGTCAATCATGAACATTAAAATGCGTTACTACAAAACGCCTAGCTTACCAGAATTTGCTTATACGGTATCGTCAGGCAATGAAGTATACAGCTCGGCTAACAGTAATGACTTTGATTTACCAGACCATTACGAAGATCAGCTTGTGATTGAAATCGCAGAAATGATAGGGGTGTCTCTAAGGGAGCAGTACCTAAACCAGATAGCTTCTGGAGAGCAAGCTCAAAAACAACGTGAAGAATCATTCTAATGGCTAGGAACTACGTAAACTTAGATCAAGTCGTAAACGACTTTATAATTACCCTAGACGGTGATGATTATGCGGCTGGCGCCTCCGACACGGCTATTAGGACTATGGCCTTGAGAGGAGTTAGGGATATGGGGTTTGACATGCTTAAAGTAGTTAGGTCCTTGAAACTCCCAGTCAACTCCGCCACAGATTCTGTTGGGCTCCCAGATGATTACGTCGATTGGACGAAGGTAGGGGTTGTAGGATCGGACGGGCTGGTTTATGTCCTTGGGCAGAACAAGAATATAAACTATTCACAGAAGTACGCTACCGTAGACAGCCTCAATTATGACCAGGATGGAGATGGGTTATTCGAAAGAGAGGACTCTAAGACGGCTACCACTGGGGGGTCTCCAGTAGCTGATTCTGGAATTACAGATGGAATGAACTCTTACATATTCCGAAACTACATTCACGGCGATGATGCTGGAAGGCTTTACGGAATTGGAGGTGGTAATTATTACGGAGAGTTTCGCATCAACCTAGATCAAAACAGAATAGAACTTAAAACCAACTCTAGTATTTCTGAGCTGGTTATCGAGTACGTAGCTGATGAGGCGAGATCTTCAAATCCTCGTGTACACGTTTACGCTGAAGAAGCACTGCGGTCCTACATGTACTACAGAATTATTGAGCGCAAGTCTTCTGTACCAGCTAATGAAAAAGCAAGAGCAAGGGCTGAGTATTACAACGAAAGAAGAAGAGCTAATTCCAGAATGAAGTCATTCACTAAGGAAGAGGCTTTGAAGACTATTCGCAAAAACTTCAAGCAAGCTCCTAAAGCATGATAGATAAGATCATCCCTAGGTTTTTTGACTCCAGCACAGACGAAAGGTTACTGGAGGAAGGTGCAATGACCCTAGCTCAGAACGTAACTATATCTGAAAATGGAGACGGCACTGAGGGTGTCATTAAAAATGTAAATGGCACAGTTGGTATAGAAGGGGAAAGCGACGTTGCAAACCATTTAATAAATGGCAAGAATGTAGTTGTCATTGGAACGGCAAAAGACGATCAAAACAATAAGATCTATTTTTTTGTAGCCGCAGACCATGAGGATGGATCAGGAGCCAATAGAGCAAGCGACGCTATATACGAGTACAGCTCGGCTACAGATGAATACAAGGTTGTAATAAGAGATAGAAGGTTAGGGTTCAATCCAGAAAAATTTGTAAAAGCGGACGTAGTTAATAGAGACTCGGAAACGATACTGTATTTCACGGATAATCATAATCCACCTAGAAAAATTAACGTCAACAGAGCTCTCACGACTGACGTTTACTCAGGATCCAACGAGGAAACTTTTAAGAAAACAATTCAGACTATAAAAGGAGCTTCTAATAGAATTCCAGAGTTTTTTTTTAAAACAGACACTTCCAGAGAAGTAAATAATTTTACAAATGAATTTTTTCAATTTTCTGTTCAGATAATATATAAGGATGGAGAAGAGTCTGCTTTATCTCCTTACTCTAAGTTAGCAATACATAGGCCAACTGCTCACGCCATGCTAAATGGCGAAGGATTCGGTATTGGAAAATTAGCGGATAATGTATTGAGCATCAAGCATAACGTAAATGTTGAAACTACGCCAGATCTAGATAAAATTAGAATACTGGCAAGGTCTGGAAACGCATCTAGTTTTTTTGTTGTCGATGAGTTTGACCCCAGGAAGGATGTAAAAAGAGATGTTAATGGAGCTCAGTCAACTTTATTTTTAGCAAATGGAGAGACATATGATTTCTACAATGATCATTTAGGGTCTCTAGTTAGCCCCACTGTAGCGAATAAAATGTACGATAATGTTCCTATGATAGCCGAGGGGCAGACTGTATCTGGGAGAAGATTGTTTTATTCAAACTACACTGAAGGTTATGCAAATCAAATAGGTAGCGTAAATGCTAACGATGTTACTAGAATTGGGATTGATGTGGTTTACTCCAGCGAGTCTACTCAATTAGATCACTTTGCAGATGCAGACGCGTCAAGTGTTATCGTAGAAGCAAACAGCAAGGACATAACAATTGACCTTAATGAAGGCGCAACTGGAGATTCTTTATTTGGGGGTCAGAGCCCTACCGCACCATCTACAGTACCCGCTGGAACTGTAACTGAAGTTTCGTTTCGGTACACCCCTAGTTTTGACATAACTGGCTTTACTTATTCTTATGAGTATGAAGACAACACTGGAGGCTTTCCAGTCCCAGATGACGACAGCATTACCTCTTTTACAGGTATAAACCCCTCAAATGCTATTGGCACAAATTACATAAGCGTCATATTAAAGCATGAATCGCCAGTTGATGAAACCTTAGAAGAGTTAAGGAATAGCCTTATAGAGCAATTAAATGGATTTGAGAAAACCCTTAGGTACGACGCAGACGGTGAAGGTATTGTCGGAGGACCCACAACCGCGCATGTAACATTTAATTTTGAAGAATTTTTACTGAACGGCGCGACAGGCGCATTAGCAGACGACGCAGCTGGATTCGATATTATCCCCAGGGTTACAGCTATACGGCTGTCTGGAGGGGATATTTACAATGCTGTAACTGAAAGTATTACTCCCACCTACGCAAGCCTTCAAGCTGGTTACCTTTCTAATAAATCAGTCTCCTCGACTTCAGCGGGACTGACGCCCACATTTAAAGCGGGTAGCAGCCACAGCTTCGGAATCGTATACTACGACGAGCACAATAGATCGGGATATGTAAACGAAATTGGATCCGCATATGTTAAGTACCCGAACGAGCGTACAGATCAAGAACTAAAAGGAGCAGCTTCTATAAAATTTACCTTTCCTAATGATCTACAAGCTCCAGCTTGGGCGAAAACGTGGCAGATTGTTTACGCTGGAACAGATAGCTACAGTTCTTCTTTTCAGTACACTACTGGGGCTGCTTACGCTTACAGGGAGCAAGACGCTACTGGCTCAATCGACGAAAGCTCTGGTAAGATATATGTGTCTTTAAAAACATTAGATCTATATAAAGAAGAGAGGCCAGGTAATAATAGGGATTACTCTTACACTAAAGGAGATAAGTTAAGAGTTGTAAAGTACTACGACAATAGCGCTAATGGAGGAACAGGTGGCTTTACATTCCCCACAGCTAATGACGGTTCTTTAATTGAGTTCGATGTAGTAGGCATAAAGACTTTAGGTGTTAATGACCGTGATATTGCTACAGCTCCTTCAGAAGAACACCAAGGGACCTTCTTGATATTAGAACACCCGCATATTACTTCAGGAATAGGCACAGACGCAACTGGCGCGACTGGAGCTCAGCTTAAGTATGACAACTGGGATTTTTTCGCTGTTGCTAATTCTCAAGGTGCAACTGGAATTGATTACCCAAATAATGATAACGCTTCTACCACAAGCAATTGGGGAAAAAGAAGTGTGGTTGATATTATTTCCTTAAGAAAGCACACGTCAGAAAAGCTGTACTACGAAATTGGCGTTGGGGGGTTAGCCGCTGTAAGCACTTTCAGGGGGACTGGCGGGCACCAGTTTCAATCTATTGTTGCAAATTCTGGTGATTACTACTATAGACCTGTTACGTGCAAGTCTATTAATTATGACGGCGCATGGCAATTCGACACCCCTCAAACGTGGGATGAGCAAGTTCTTTTCTTAGAGGATTCCAGTCTAACCGACAGCGTTTCTTCTAAACACTGGAGTAAAGGTAGAGCACATATTGTATTTGAAAAAGCAGCCAGAGTAAGACGAGGAAACAGCGTCACATATAGCGACCCTTTTAATCAAGATATGAGCACTTTGACGCTTTCTTCATTCGATGCCTCTAGCTTCTCTAACTTAGATTTAAACTATGGTGCGGCCAGGTATATTTCGGATTACAACGGAAACCTACTTGCCCTGCAAGAGAATAAGGTGTCTATTACACCTATAAGTAAATCAATATTTAATCAAGCTGGTGGAGGAGACGGGGTTGTTTCATTATCTTCTGATGTAATCAACTCTAGCAACACAAACTATTTGACTGGAGATTATGGGGTAGCTCAGCACCCTGAGTCTGTTCTTGTATACGACAACCAGATTTTCTTTGCGGACTCATCTAGATCCGCTATAGTTAGGGTTAGCTCCGAAGGCTTAAGTCCTATATCTGAAAAAAACATTTCTTCATATATAACCTCTAAGTTTTCAGCTTTTAATTCAGGTACGTCTGATTATAGAAGAATTGTTAGCGGGTACGACCCTGAGAATCATATATACTATGTAACCCTTAGGGAGAGGAACACAACTGATACAGCTACAGCGCCAGTTGATGATAGTGCTGTGACTTTAGGTTATGACGTAAGAAGAGGTAAATGGCAGGGAATTTATACATTTTACCCAGACGATTATTCTCACCTGAATAACTCTATGTATTCTTTCAAGTATGACGATCAGCCAAATGTAAGTGTTGAAGGTCAGCCTTTGATACAGGATCACATTATGCACAAGCATTCTCCCTCTGCTATTAAAAACAGATTTTATGGCAATACCGCTGATGATTCAATCGTTGAGATTGTATCGAAGTACAACCCTAGCTCAATTAAGGTTTTCGATTCGATTAGCATTGAAGGTGATGACGCATGGTCGGCTCAGGTTACTACACCTTTAAATCAAGACACAGGGGTTGGAAATATGGCGGATAGTTCTTTTCAACAAAAGGAAGGTTACTGGTATAGAGATATTGCTGGAGACACATCCTCAAACTCTACATCTCAAGTGCTAGCTGTAGGCACTGTATCTTCTGTGAATGGCGCAGGGATTACAATTACTGGAGGGCTGTCAAGAGTACGCGTTCCAATTGGAGGTACTATTCAGTTCGTGGACGCGAGCTCCGCTTCTACTCTAGTGAATTCAAGTTCCGACGGATCAGATGACGTAACTGTAAGTAGCGTAAATTATGACACAGGAGTAATAACAGCCTCAGCAGACGTAAATACTGACATTACAAGCGGTGATGACGTTGTGATTATATTGAATTCGTCTTTAAATGGTGATCGTATTCGTGGTCCGTTCGCTAAGATTAAACTAACGTTAAACAAATCAACCGCTTCAGAACTGTACTCCGTAAACGTTAATTTCACAAATTCGTCCCTAAATCACGCGTTAGGGCAATAACATTATATTTGCATTATGGTAGAGCTCCTACACAACTTAATATTTGGGATTGATTATCCAGGGCTGTCATACGCTTTAGATCCTATTACCATAGCTCTTTTAACCGCAAAAGGTATTGGAGCAGTATCAAAAGGAATTGCTAAAAGAAAAACTCGGAAGACAGCTGAAGGCATTGCCGAACAACAGCTTGAAGAATTCGGAGCTCAAAGAGACGAGGCTAAAAAAGAACTGCAAGATACTAAATACTCTTTGTCTCCAGTTATGAGGCAAATGCTGGATGCGGCTAAACAAGATCCTGTTGCTGATGCTGAACGAATGGCTCAGCAAAGAAGGGAGTCTCAATTTATTGAGATGTCTAAGTTTGGCAGACAGCCTGGCGCTGGAGCAACCGCGCTTGCAGATCAACTCGCTCAGCAAACAGCTGGTATTGAAGGAAGGTCGTTTGCAAGACAGCAACAAGCAAGACAAACAGTAGGAGCTGCTGAGCAGTCCGTTATGGATAAAAATATCGCAGGTCAAAGAGAGCTATCTGGAGTGTTTCTTGGGCAAGGTTTAGCTGGGGTGCAGTCAGCGCAAGACGCGTTGAATAAATCTCAAATTCAACAAGCTGGAGCTGGGTTTGATGCTTTTGGAGACTTAGCGAGCGGCGTAGGAGATATGATGGCTGCTAATCCTGAGGGTTTCGGCTTTGCTGCGGAAGAAGGGGCCAAGGTACAAGAGACTCCTGGTCCTTTCTCTCACAAGGTAAATCCAATTGATATCATGCGTGATGGAGCTAAAATTGGTGAGATGACTGGAGGTGAAACGATCCTTAACCCAGAGCAGACAGGTAAAATTGAAACACTATCGTCTAAGGGAAATTCAGATTTACATAAGTATGTTCGAAAGCTATTCACTAAATTTGACAAAGAACAGTAATGGCGGAGAATCTAAGTCAGGCAATAAACTACGGGGGGCAGTTCGCCACCCCTGTTTACATGCCAGAAAAACAAAATATAGTTGCTGATACTTTTGAGTCTGCAAGCAAAAGCCTTCAAGCTATAAGCGACAGAAAAGAAGCTAAGGAGAAGCAGTATAAAGACACCAGAGACCAAATAGACAGCCTCAACAAGACTGGCATGTATCAAGGTCATTATGACATGCTTCAAGAAGCAGCAGCTATTCTTAAGAATCCCGAAACTATAGATGAGTACGCTAGTAGCCCAGAAAAGCAGATTCAGTATGAAGGAATGATTGATGAGTTAAATCAGTCTATTGATTACTATGAAAACTACTATGCCACTACGTTTGGTAAGTCTGGAGACCCAGCAAATGGTATTACATATAGCTCTCAGTTAGCTAGAGATGTAAACTCAAACATAAACTCATGGGGAGAGTCTGGCATGGAGCAGGTTACCACTGACGAAGAACAAACAAAAAAGTTGGCTGAATTGAGTCAGGGGTTTTATGAGAAAGGAGGTGTAACTATTAGAGACGGAAAGCTCGTATATGGGGTGCCAGGAGCAGCAGGACTCTATGGTCCGAAGCAGCAGCTTAGGGGGGATACCTATAAATCTATTATCAATAAAGACCTTCCTGCTCAGCCGTTTAAGCCAGAGCTAAGAGCTATTGAGATGAGTGGTGCGGAGTACTTCTCTAAAATTGACAATGGGTCATTTGACACTAAAGAACGAATGGCTGCTTATCTGACAAACGATCTTAATAAAAACGATGTGGTTTTTCAGGGTGTAGCCAGGGACTACATTGAAAAGATGAAGGACAAAAATGAGGATTACAACGAGACGGTTAATGAGTTGATGACCAACCCTAATAAGCGACAAGATGTAATTAATCAAGCAATTGAAGACGCAGAAGAGGTAAGAAGGAAGCCAAAGACTACAACAAGGTCAATGACAGACGCTCAGCGTAAAGAGATTAAAGCGCAACAAAACGCTCGGTACGCTCTTACTCAAGGAGCGGCTAAGGTTAACAGGACCATACCTACTCCAGAGAGCTCAGACTTATCTCAAAGCCTCAACCTTCCAGTAGTTGCTCTAGATCTCGACCCAATAACTATTGAAGGGGAAACGGTAAAGGTTACAAACATTAACTTTGAATCTGACGGATCAATAACCGTAAAAGGAATGGATTCAGAGAAGTTCCCTACAGAGGAGGTAAACATAAAACCTTCAGACCCAGCTTACGGAGCTTTGAATAGCTTGATGGTATCCTCAGATGCCAATATGTCTTTTAATGATTTCTTAAGCACTGGGTTTTTAAATAGCATAAGAGAAGTAGAATCCGAACCAGACTCAGCTTTAAAGCCTGACGCTTGGTCATCTTTTGGAACACAAGAATAAATGAACGAAGAAGCTTTAATATTAGCATACAACCAAGCTAAGGCTACTGGTTACAACGGAACCCAAGAGCAGTTTCAATCACTCTTAACAGATGATGATTCAGCCTTAGATCTTGCTTATAATCAAGCAAAAGCTACTGGTTTTACGGGCGAAGTCGCCGCCTTTGGAGATTTATTGGGGTTAAAAAAAAAAGGTTCAAATTCAACCTCTTCGGACGAAGATTCACCGTCGATATCAGATCGTGTAAGCGGATTCGCTGACGATATTGTACAGCAAAGGCAAGAACGAAAGACTCTTGAGGCTCAAGAAGGGGCTCAGAAGTTTATGAATGACACTGGATTTGACGTCACTCCATTTGTACAGAATTTTTACGACTCGTCTAAATACGTAGATGACTCGTTTATGGAGCAGATAACGCAAGAAGAGAC
>Ga0213868_10003530_pt1 | contig 14540 bp, 11 predicted proteins | sample PICome_9_FD_160087 | JGI IMG/M metagenome (GOLD analysis project Ga0213868, IMG submission 160087) | Coastal seawater microbial communities near Pivers Island, North Carolina, United States - PICO127 | ecosystem: Environmental > Aquatic > Marine > Coastal | place: USA: North Carolina...
ATCCAAAAAGAAACCAAAGCGCAAAGCCAAATGAGTTTTATTAGCACAATTAAGCGGCAAGACTTAGATCTTCTTCGCGGCATTGTTCGCAAGGTTCACTTTGCTTACATAGAAGAAAAGCATGGAAAGTCTTTTGTAACTGACGCAGAGTGCGATAAGCTGATAGAAAGCATTGCGCCTGAAGTGGTGGAAGACATGATCCGATTTGGAGTCGATAAGGGTCTTAGATGATAGACTTTAAGTACAAGCCTGATGGCGATGTACTCAAAACCTTTATGAAGGATGATACCTTCTTTCGTGGCATAAGAGGCCCAGTTGGTTCTGGCAAATCTGTTGGCTGTTGTGTAGAAGTATTTCGCCGCGCTATTCAGCAGAAGAAAGGCCCAGACGGAATCCGCAAAAGCCGATGGGCTATTATTCGTAATACCAATCCCCAACTTAGAACTACTACCATCAAGACTTGGCTAGATTGGTTTCCGGAAAAAGACTGGGGCAAGTTTACTTGGTCAGTGCCATACACCCACCGCATTCAAAAGGGAGACATAGATCTTGAGGTTCTTTTCTTGGCTCTTGATAGGCCCGAAGACGTTAAGAAACTTCTTTCTTTGGAACTCACAGGCATCTGGATTAACGAAGCAAGGGAAATTGCTAAGAGTATTATTGATGCCTGCACGATGCGTGTTGGTCGCTTTCCTTCTATGCGTGATGGCGGTCCTTCTTGGACTGGCGTTATTGCCGATACCAACGCCCCTGAAGAAGATCATTGGTGGCCCATTATGTCTGGCGAAGTACCAATCCCAGATCATATACCGCGTGAGCAGGCTAAGATGCTGGTTAAACCAGACAACTGGTCTTTCTATACCCAGCCCTCTGGTATGGTTGAGAAGAAGAACCAAGATGGAGAAATAGAAGACTATGATCCAAACCCAAAGGCTGAGAACACAAAGAACATGCTTAAGAGTTATTACCCAAATCTTATTAGGGGTAAGACTAAATCATGGATAGATGTGTATGTGATGAATCAGCTGGGTCATATTCAAGACGGAAAGCCTGTATATCCAATGTTTGCATCAGAAGTTCACATAGCAGAAGAAGAAATACCCGTAGCTGCTGGGCATCCAGTTTATGTTGGGGTGGACTTTGGGCTTACGCCAGCGGCGGTCTTTGGGCAAAAAGTAAGAGGCAGGTGGTTTCTGCAATCAGAGATCGTCGCAATAGACATGGGGATCGTGCGTTTTGCAGAGGTTCTAAGAAATGAATTATCTACGAGGTTTGCAGCAGCCTCAGAAGTAATTATCTATGGTGATCCTGCGGGTGACTTTAGAGCGCAGACTGATGAATCGACTCCTTTTCATATTCTGCGCGGTGCTGGCTTGAAGGCGTTTCCTGCGCCTTCCAACTCTGTTGACCTCCGACTAGAGTCGGTATCCTCCCAGTTGACGAAGATGGTCGAAGGTAAGCCAGCACTACTAATAGACAGGCGATGCCCCCAGTTAATTAAGGGGTTTGAAGGTGGCTATGCGTATAAACGTATGGAAGTTAGCGGTGAGAGATACGCAGATAAACCAGACAAGAATATGTTTAGCCACGTTCACGATGCGGCTCAGTACCTATTCTTAGGCGCTGGAGAGGGTAGAGCTTTGATGAACTCTCAAAAACCAGCCAGACCAGTTATTGCAAAGCGTAACTTTGATGTGTTTAATAGAGCACCAAAGCAAAGAAACAAACCTAGCTTCTGGTCTAGGATGTAGTTTGTGCATTGAATTTTATTCTCTTCTATGCTTACGAAGGATAAAAGAAGGAGATTGTCATGTGTTTTGGTGGTGGCCCAAGCGTAGCAGAAAAACAAGCAGCAGCTGATCAAAGGGTTGAAGCTGACATTGCTCAGCGTGAGGAAGTTGAAAAACGCGCCAAGCAAAAGCGTGAAGATATTTCTGAAGCTATAGAGGCAAGAAGCGGTAGAGGCACAAGGCGTTCTTTGTTTAAGGCTTCTCGCCAATCATTCATGGGTAGGTTTAGATAATGGCCGAAGATGCAGTCGCAAAAAAATATATCAAGTCTTACCAAAAAGCTAAAGCTTTAAGGGAAAACTGGGTTCCTCTATTTGAAGAGTGCTATGAGTATGCTTTGCCGCAGCGTGAATCATTTTACTATGAGGAGCGAGGCCAGCGCAGAGACGAAAAGATATTTGATGAGACTGCTGTAGTTGGCGTCCAAGAGTTTGCTAGTCGCTTACAGTCTGGAATTGTTCCTAACTTTGCTCGATGGGCTGATCTTATGGCTGGTAGTGAAGTACCGCCAGATCAAAGGGAAGCTGTTGATAATGACTTAGATGAAGTTACAGAATACGTTTTTGAGGTTTTACAGAACTCTAACTTTAGCCAAGAGGTGCATGAATCCTTCATGGACTTGGCTGTCGGGACTGGTGTCCTGTGCGTGGAAGAGGGCGATTCAATCAACCCAGTGATCTTTTCTGCGATACCGCTTCCTCATCTTGTACTAGATACTGGCCCCGACGATAAGATTGACCACGTTTATCGTGAGCGTAAGAAGGTTAAGTTTGACCATCTTTCTATTATGTATCCCAATGGAACCTTTGATCCGAAGGTTGTTTCTATGATGGGTCAAGATAGAGAGACTACAGTTCTTGAGGTTGTATGCCGCGACTACTCTAAGAAAAACCAAGAAGCTTACTTGAGTTACGCTATTTGCTTAACAACAAACACCTGTTTGAGTAAGAAACAGATGACTGGACTTGGCTCAAATCCTTTTGTTTGCTTCCGTTGGTCTAAGTGCGCTGGTGAGATATATGGCCGTGGGCCGCTTCTTAATGCTCTTTCTGCAATTAAGACTACCAATCTAACCATTGAGCTTATTCTTGAGAACGCTCAGATGTCTATCTCTGGCATTTACCAGATGGAAGATGATGGCGTTATTAATCCTGATACCATTCAGTTAGTCCCTGGTTCTATTATACCAAAGGCTATGGGAAGTCAGGGACTTCAGCCAATACAAGCAGCAGGTCGTTTTGATGTAGCGCAGTTAGTTTTAAGCGATATGCGTTTGAATATTAAGCGCGCATTGTACAATGATATGCTTGGTGATCCTAATAAAACGCCAGCTACAGCAACAGAGGTAGCAGAGCGTATGGCTGACCTATCTCGTAGAATGGGATCTGCATTTGGAAGGTTGCAAGCTGAACTCGTGCAGCCCGTACTTCAACGTGTAATATACATTTTGAAGAAGCAGGGCCGCATAGAAGTACCTACAGTAAACGGTAGAGAAGTTAAAGTGCGTTCTGTATCTCCACTTGCTCAAGCGCAAGCTAATCAGGATATTTCTAGTGTTGCTAGATTCCTTGAATTGGTTGGTAGTTCCTTCGGGCCTGAGATGTTGCAGCTTCTAATTGACAGTGAACAAACAGCAATTCACCTTGCTAAGAAATTTGGTGTGCCAGAGAGCTTGATTCGTGATGAAGAACAGCGTAGACAAATAGCTGCATTAGCGCAGCAAATGGCGCAACAACAGCAAGGACAGATGGTTGCCGAACAAGGTTAACATTGGAATCGACGGAATACAGCGAGCATCAGACAAAGATGCAGATGTAAGCCACAACATCGCAGAGATCTTTAAGACGCCAACTGGCAAAGAGGTCTTACGCTATTTGCGCTCTATTACTATAGAAATGGTAAATGGCCCTAATGTGACTACAGAAGAACTGCGACATCTGGAAGGGCAGCGCTATATTGTTGGCCTTATAGAGCAGCGCATTGCACATTCACATAGGAGTAAGAACAAATGAGTGAAGAAGCAGCAGTAGAAGCAGCACAAGCTGATGGCCGTGACTTTGTGACTGAAGCAGATGTTGAGCAGGCTTCAGCGCCAGAACGCCCAGAGTGGCTACCTGAGAAGTACAACACAGGTGAAGATCTAGCCAAAGCGTATAAAGAACTTGAGTCAAAGCTGGGTGGCAAAGAGGAAGATATACGCAATAAACTCTTAGAAGAAATACAATCAGAAGCCTTCGGTGACAGGCCCGAAACCGCTGGCGACTATCAATTGCCAGACGTTGTTGATGAGGACATGGCTGTTGATAACGACTTGCTCAAGTGGTGGTCTGAGCATTCATTTGAGAATGGCTATAGTCAGGAAGAGTTTCAGAAAGGCATTGAAATGTATGCCGAAGCTATTAATGGAGCGCAGCCAGACATAGAGGCCGAGGCTGCAAAGCTAGGCGATAATGCAAATGATAGGATTCAAGCTGCATCTATGTTTGCTAATAAGTTCTTTCCAAGCGATGCAATACCAGCGATTGAGCGTATGTGCGAAAGCCACGAGGGTATTATTGCAATAGAAGCTGTTATGGAGGCTATGAAGGATGGATCATTTGCTGGGGATGCACAGCCTACAAGTGGTGTAACCGAGCAATCACTTAGGGAGATGATGCAAGATGAGCGATACTTTAATCCCGCGAAGCGCGATCCGCACTTTGTCAAGCAGGTCGAAGATGGCTTCCAGCAACTCTACAGAGGTTAAAATAATTCAAAGGGGCCAGTATTATCTGACCCCTTTTACCTTAGATCATATTGATGAGGTGGTTGAAAACCTTACTCAAGAAAACAAACGAGAGCTAGTTTTACTTGGGCATAATGATTTTCATCAAGCTATGCATGAGATGTATGAGACCTCTGAGTGCTATCTTGCTAGGAAAGAAGGCGAATCATTCCTAGCTATTGGTGGCCTTTGGTACAATGAAGACCAAGAAATCCCTCAAATGTTTGCTATGTTTTCTAATAAAGTAAAGGAACAGACCGTTGCTGCGGTTAGAGGATCAAGGTTTCTTATAGATTTCTTTGATAAAACACAGCACATGCTTACTATGACATTGCTGTCTGATTATGAGTTTATGTTGGACTGGGCAATGTGGCTAGGCTTTGAGCCTGTTGGTGTCATAGAAGACAACAATAACAAGTATGTTGAATTTGTGCGTTGCAATCCAAAAGGAAAAAGTGTTTACGATGGGCCATTACGGCCCGTAATACACTGAAAGGCCCGAGAGGATACCCTTGTTGACGTAGAAAAGCGGACACCCGTTGGCAACTGTAACTTCATAATAGGACTGAAAAATGGCTAATACTATTGACCAAGCCTTTATCAAGCAGTTCGAGACAGAAGTTCACATGGCTTATCAGCGTATGGGTTCCAAACTACGGAACACAGTTCGCTCAAGCAATGTGTCTGGCTCGGTTGCTCGATTCCAAGTAATTGGAAAAGGCGCTGCAAACACTAAAGCGCGTAACGGCGATGTAACTGCAATGGAACTTGTGCACACAAATGTCGAAGCCACTATGGCTGACTTCTATGCACCAGAGTACATTGACAAGCTGGACGAGTTAAAGATCAACATTAATGAGCGTCAAGCTGTAGCGCAATCTGCTGCTGCTGCTCTTGGTCGTAAGACTGATGAGATCTTGATCACAGCAATGGACGCGGGTGCTAACGCTACTCAAATCCATGACACTGGCTCTGCCCTTGAAAAAGCTGACTTGTTAAGCTTGTTCTCAACATTTGGCGCAGAAGATATTCCAGAAGACGGACAGCGCTACTTGGCAATGTCACCTGCTGGTTTTGCTGATTTGTTTGCTATCAACGAGTTTGCAAGCTCTGATTATGTTGGCCCACAAAACCTGCCATATGCAGGTGGGATGACAATGAAAGAGTTCTTAGGCTTTAAGATCTTCTCAACATCTGCTGTAGCTGGTGGGAAAAACTTTGCGTACCATACTTCTGCGGTTGGGCTTGGCATTAATGCTGACGTTCAAACCGAAGTAAACTATGTGGCACAGAAGGTTTCACACTTGGCAACATCAATGATGTCTATGGGTGCTGTTGTCATTGATGACGATGGTGTCTTTGAAGTTCTTGATAACAACTAAGGGGATGGGGGCTTCGGCCCCCATACTACTATGCCAGATGTAGCTAACACTTCTATTAAAGTATGCTCTCGCGCTTCCGTTCTTATGGGAGGCAGCGAGATTCAATCGTTTACGGATGGCACTGCTGAGTCTGCTGTCGTAGATGCAATGTATGAAGATACTGCTACTGCTGCGCTCACCAGTATGCGGTGGGGCTTTGCGACTACTCAAAGTACACTGGTGCGACTTGCTGCTGTTCCCGATGGGCGCTGGGATGCGGCTTATCAAATACCGTCCACATCACTAATGGTTCACGCTATAACTGTTAATGAGTATCCAATTAAATACGATATTTATGCAGACATGGCTTACTGCGATTCAGTCGCCACAGACACTTTAATCTGCGATCATACATTTAGGGCTAGTGAAGCTGACTGGCCTCCGTTTTTTACTATTGCTGTAGAATATATGATGGCTGGCATACTTGCCGTTTCTGTTGCTAGGGATTCACAGCTTGCTCAGATGATGGATGAGCGAGCGCAGTTTCACATGATGAGAGCTAGAAGGCTGGATTCACAACAGCAAACAACTAAAAAGCTAAACACATCGAGGTTTATTGCTGAAAGGCGAAGTTAATGCAGAAAGTCAGAGTACCCATTAACAGCTTTCAGTATGGTGAAATCAGTGATTCTCTTTTAATGAGGACTGATTCTGCTGTTTACTCTGCGTCTGCTCAAAGCCTACAGAATATGATTGTTCTTCCTGAGGGCGGCGTTAAAAGAAGGCACGGCTTTAAGTATGGGAAAAATGCCAACTTTGTTACCGGCGCTGCTGCAAATAAAAAGATTAGGCTTTTTTCTTGGGTAACTGGTGAGCCTATTACAGCTTCTAATAGCTTGAGTGATGATACTAATAGATATGTTATTGGTATTGGAGATGGCTATATAGCTTTTCCATTTACTTCAACTTTACTTGGCGCTCAGATACTTACTCAAGATGTTGATAGCAACGCGCTTCCGTTTGATGAAGATGACTTGCATGAGTACAACATCACTAGATACGGCGACATTGTTATTATTTGCCATAATAAATTCGCGCCTAGAATCCTAACAAGAAAAGCAAGCACTACTCAAAGTGGACAGTTTGACTTTGAGGTCAGTGTGTTCTCGTTTAGTCAAAGGGCTGATAACAAAGTTACCTTTCAGCCTTATTCTACGTTTCAAGATAGCGGCGTTACGCTTGATCCTAGCGCTACTAGCGGCAATGGAATTACTCTTACAACAAGTGCTGCTTACTTTGATACCACAGGCTCGCAAACAGGTGGTGACTATTTAAGCTCAAAGCATGTTGGTACAATTATAAGATACCATAGAGATGAAATAACAATCACCAGTGTTCAGTCTTCTACGCAAGCCACTGGCAATGTGCATGAAAACTTAGATGTAAGACTAAGTGTAGCAAACCCATTAAGAACTACTGATGGCAGCGCAACAGTTGAAGTTACACATATTAATCACGGCTTTCAAGGTGGTGAAGCTATTGTTATTTCTAATGCAGTAGCTGTTGGCGGTATAAATGCTAATAACATAAACGGATCAAGAACAATTGATTCTGATATTATAGATGAAAATACTTATAGCTTTACTGCTGGATCTACTGCAAATCTTTCACAAGATGGTGGTGGCAGCGTAGAGATTTCTTCTCATGCGCCTAGTCCTAATTTTGACGAGCAGTCTTGGTCTGCTGTTCGTGGCTATCCAGCGGCAGTTACTTTTCATCAGAATAGATTAGTATTTGCTGGCACATTAACAGAACCAGATTCTATTTACTTTAGTAAGATTGGCAGCTTCTTTAACTTCGATGTTGGGGATGCTGCTGATGATGATGCAATACAAGTTACTGCTGCACTTGGGGAAATAAACCCAATTAGGTATTTGGTTTCTAACCGTGACTTGCAGATCTTTACTGGATCAGCAGAGCTTTACATACCTACATTTCAGAACCAACCGCTTACTCCAACTAATCTACAAATACGAAAGCAGACACCATACGGGTGTGAGTTTGTAACTCCCACTCCGATAGACGGTGCGACTTTGTTTGTAGAACGTGGTGGTAGGACGGTTAGGGAGTATTTGTTTACTGACAATGAGAGCGCTTATACTTCTACTGCTATCTCAACAATTGCTAGTCATTTAATTAATACTCCAATAGATATGGCGGTATCGAACTCAAGCTTTGATACATCTGAAAGCTATGCTGCATTTGTTATGACTGACGGAACAATAGCTTTGTTTAACTCAAACAGGGCTGAGAAGAGAGCGTCTTGGACAAAGGTATCTAGTGACTTTGGATCGTTTGATGCTGTGACTGCACTAGGCAATGTTATCTATGCTACGATCAAAGACTCTGATGGCAACTATTATTATGGTAGCTTTGAGAATACGACAGACTTTGAGATTGGATTAGATGGCTGGAGAGAGAGATCTATTGTTAGCAATGAGGTTGATCTAAGTAGTATAGCTGGTCAACCTTGGGGCAACGGAGATACGGTGACTGTGCTGGCTAAAGATGCTGATGATACTCAGCTTTCTCATTTGGGTACGTTTACTATATCTGGAAATGTAATTGATCTGTCTGCTTACTCAGCGTTTAACTACACTACAGCTTACATTGGGTCTGCGTTTACCTCTAAGATTATTACTAATCCTATTGATGCTTCGATGGGCAATGGTCCTGCGACTGGTGAGATTAGAGGGCTGACTAACATTGTAGTTGATTTTAAAAACACTAGATCAGCTAAGGTAAACTCAAGACCATTGGTTACAACGTCAGCGTTTAGCGGCAAGAAAGAGTTTCGCCTGTTGGGGTATAACCGAACAGCGCAGATAACAATAGAACAAGATCACCCATTACCATTGCAGGTTAATGGATTAGTAGCGGAGCTAGTAGTTTAATGGACCCATTTACAATAGCCATGATAGGGTCGTCTGCATTAGGTGCAGTAGGTCAGATTGCAGCGGGTCAAGCGCAGCAACAAGCTTCTCAGTTAAATGCCTTTCAAATGGAAACTGAAAAGAAGTTGAATAAAACTCAAGCTTTGCAAATGTCTAGGGCTAGGCGTGAAGAATATAATTTGGCAACTTCTGCTAATATAGCTGCATTTGCGGCTGCTGGTCGTGATGTTACTGCTGATATAGGTTTTGCTCAACAGCAAGACAAAAGTGTTCAAGCGTTTCTGCAAAGACAAAAAGATATTATAGACCAAGATACTTCTCGTATAGATCAGCAAGTACAGTTTGAGAATATGAAGACCTCTATGGCAGCCATGGCTGAAAGACGCCGTGGTCGAAATGCACTAACGGCTTCCTTGTTTAGCGCTATTGGAACAGTGGGTCAGGGCATTTATCAATATGAAACAGTAAGGACTTAATAATGGCTGTAATTAGACAAAGAACTCAAGTCTTTAATCAGCCAGTTGGTGTTGTTAGAACAGATGCTGGATCTGCTCAAGTAGGTGAAGCCATTAGCAGTGCAGCTGTTAGAATTTCTCAGTTGGCTTATAGAGAGGCCGCTCAGAATGCAGAGAAAGCTGGACAGCAAGCAGCTAAATCACAGCCATCAGATAAAATTATAGCAATAGATCCAAGCACAAATATGCCTGTAGCTTATACGCCGCCAGCATCATTTGGCTCTATTGCTGCTAAATCATATCAAAATATGATTGATCGTAGATTTGAGGAATCAATTCTTAATGAGTTTGCATCTAAAGGATCTGAGTTTGCATCAAGCTCTCAGACTGCGGATCAATATAAAACTCGTATGACCAACTACATACAAGAAATGTATAACTCAGAAGGAGAAGCAACTCCTTACAGCAGGTATATTCAAGAAGCAGGATCTGAGTATGTTGCAAGTACATACGCATCACTAGCAAAAAAGCAGGCTGAGGCAGCGAAGAAAGCATTAAAAGATCAGCAGTTAATGTCTGGTTATCTTGATGAAAGAAAATTAGCTAATCTTGTTTCTGAAGGCGCTTCTAATCAAGACATTTTATTCTTAGCTAATTCTATTCGTGCTAAATACTTAGACTTAAAAAATACAGACAATATGACGTTTGCGTCATGGAGGTCAGCTAATGAACGCATTGATGGGCTTCAAGGCTTATCTGCTAATAATAATCTTGTAGATATATACTCTACACTCTCACCTTCAGATCAGTCTATGTTTAAACTTGGGCTTACAAATCCAAGAATTATGTCTGAGCTTGCTGATAAGATAGAGCATAATAATTTAGAAGCTTTAGCTATAGAAGCAAAAATAACAACAAGTATACCAACCTTGATTGCTGGTCTGGATTCATTTGCTTCTATTAGCGAAGAGTATGTAGCGAATCAGGTTGGCAACTATGTATCTGAGTTTGCCCCAACAATAAGTGCATCTACAACAGTTGATGATATATCGGCTATGATACTTAGAATTGAAGATGATGATGTTGCTGAACAAGTTGGAACAGAATTATTTGCTAAATGGATAGAAAAGAATTTAGATGTAGCTGGAAAAAAAGCTAGTGATTTAGATATTATTTCTGAAGCCCTTCAAAATGAAGCATCACCAGATTATCAAGCAATAGCTGATTTGATTGGTGGTGATAGGGACGAGTTTGGAAGAAGCCATGGTGACATAGTGGCTGGTATGATCCAAACGATGACTCAAAAACAAAGATCTAATCTTGCGTCTGAAATATCTGATAGACGTGCGGCTTTATCTAGGATGGAAAATGCTGCTGACTTAGAAAAAGAAGACAGATTGCGTCAAAGTTTATCTGATTTTCAAGACGCTACTGATTTGAATGCAAGCTTTCAGTCTGCTTTATCAAACATAGAAGCGTCTGGATTAGATGAAACAACTCAGCAAACTTTAATAACTGCCGCTAGAGAAAACTTTGCTCTTCAGTCAAGGGCTAAAGCAGATAGAATACAGTTGACTACGGTAGATCTTGAAGAATTAAAAGACGCAATAACTCAAGAGGAAACAAATCTAACAGGCAATGCTAAGCAGGCTTATGACTTATTAAGAGAAGCTTATAAGTTTGATCCCGCAAGTACGTCTGCTTATTTAGATAGAAAACTAACAGCATCTACGAATCAAAACAATAGATATATTAATGGCATTAGAATGGATTCTATTGCTAGCAATCTACCTAGCGCTTCTCCTGATGAGTTAGCTTTTTATGACAAACAATTATTTGAAGGTATTAATATTAATGCTGGAAATATGTTTGATTTTTCACAAATTGTAGACGGGCTTAATCAAGGGGTTATTCTTCCATCAGCTAAGATTGCTTTAGAATCTGCTTTAACTTCAAATAGCGAAGATAACTTAAATGCTGGCATCCAAGCATTTGAGCGTTATTCTAATCTTGAGGTTATTACGCGAGATGGTCGTCGTACTACTTTAGACACAATGCGCAAAGCTCTTAGCCCAGAGTCGTATGCTTTATATTCTGCAATAAGTCAGTCTGCTCGTGCAGAGGGTGTAGAGCCATTAGCAATTGCGCTTGAGTTTAGAAACTATGAAGGCAACATTGATGCCGATATTAAGACAGACCTTGAGTTGCCCAAGAACGCAAACATTGGAAGAGCATTAGACGCTTACCCAATGAGTGCTAATTATAAAAAAGAAATACTAGCAATGCTTCGGATGCAAAAGGTAAGAGGCAATGTAATTACTGAGGATTCAATATCTTCTATAATAGATAGTTATACCTCAAAGATGCGAACAGATCCTAATGTTATTGGGTCTTACATTGGTGACAGTACTGTATATGCTAGGAATAATTTTTTTACAGATTCTGAAATTATTGCAAATAGAGAACAGGTAACTGATCTTATTGCTGATTCTGGTTTGTTTAATGATCTTTTAAAAGGTGATAATTTATTAGATTCAGCAGCCGCTGGTCTTGCTAATTTTATTGGTGGCAATCTTTTACTTACATCGAGAGCTATTGTTGAAGAGTTTACTAGCGGCGTTGGAGCTAGTGAAGAACTAAGCGATAGAGACAGATTAAGAAGAGGACTGCAAGCTTTAAATATCGAGCTAAGCTATAAACCTGTTGTGTCTGCATTTAATCAAGGTCAACCTATGTACGAGGTAGGGTACATAAATGACTATGGTGGATTTGAGCCAATTATAGTTAATGACACAGCTTTGACTTTAGAAAAGCCACAAATTCAAGTTGATCGAAAAGCTGACATGAGATTTCAATCTCTTAATAATTTGCAAGTTGCGTTTAAATCAGATGCACCTGCTGGCAGCAAAGTTATTGCTGAAATTAATTATAAGGCAACTTTAGATCACATGACTGAAGAAGTGTTCTTATCTGATGTTAACAGAATAAGAAGGTTTAATAAAATACTTGGCGATGATGACATGGCGTTAAATATTTTTAGGTCAAAAAGAAAAGAGTACAATGCCCTTAGCAATCCATGGCAAATAGAAATGACAGAGCCAAATCAATGAAGATAGTTGTTCCAGAAGCAGAGCCGTTTAATGTTGGTAGACAGCCAGTGCAATCTACAGTGCCTACACTTGGGCAAACGGGAAATGCTCAATATGGAAGACTGTTTAACCCGATAAAGAACCAGCTGAATTTTTATTCAAGAGCTTCAACCTATGATCCAGAGTCAATTGATCGTGTTGAAACAATAATAGAAAAGCAGGGACTTAATGAAGAAGATGCTCGTTATCTTCGTTTGTTTGGGATTGGCTCTCAAGATAACTTTACTTCTGCGCTAGAGTTTATACAGAAGCGTAGAGATAATTATAGTGTGTTAAATCGTTCTACTGGTCTTAATTTATTTCTTACTGACCCCAGTCTTCATGCATCTATTGCTATTCCTTATAGTGGTGTTGCTGCTTCTTTGCACCTTGGTAAAGGTCTTAATGCTTTAGGTTCTACATCTGGTCTTAGGCAAGCTGCACGCGCAAGGCAATTAATGAAGGGCAAGGATCTTACTGCTAAAGATCTTTCTAAGATAGGCGCTCTGGATGCAGCAGTCGTAGATGGCAGCATAACGCTCACTGAGGCGCTTACTGAGATTAGCGAGGGTGAAGATCCAGCAACTGAAATAGGCAATGCAGCGCTCTATACAATGGGCACAGCGGCTGTTGGTGGCCTTCTTGGCTTTGGAATAGGCACAACGTTGAATAGACCTATTTCTGCGCAAGCTAGACAAGCAACATTTGGTCGTAAGTATAAAGAATATCTTAATAGTGTTTCTGATGAGCCAGCAAAAAGAGGCGAAGACTTATCGTTTACAGGTGAGTGGTTTAATAATTCTTGGTTTATGAAGGCAATACCAACGCCTATTCGTGCAACCATACAAGATAAGAAGTTACCAGACTGGGCTAAAATGGACATGCTTCAGCTTGGTGGTGATAATGGAATGCCTTTTGCTATGAACCAACTTGGTAAAAGTGTAGGTAGTTCTACGCTTACTGAGTCTGCAAGGCGTCAAGGTGATTGGTTTAAAGCTCTTGATGTTATTAATCAAAACTATCGTGAGGTAAGCCCACGTGGTTCTGCTGAGTTTTTCAATGTTCCTGTTGGGGAATATGTAGAGCGTGTTCGTCGTAAGCTAGGCAAGGATAGCTTTGCGCCTGATGAGTGGTATAATCACATTGGGCGCTTAATGGTTGATGAAGTACCATATGAAAAAATGACACCGCAAGAAGCAGCTTCGGTGCAAGCTGCTCGTAGTTTTTTTGAGCAGTATGGAAAAGAACTAGAAGAAGTTGGCCTTATTAATCCAAAGGATCTCTTTGAAGACAACTATTTAAAAAATGTTGGTCGCCAGATGGAGCTTCAAAGTGTTACTAAAAGCATTGTTGAGCAAAACAAACGATGGATGCGCCCACAGCAAGATAGGCTTTCAAAAGATCTGGAAAAATTAAATAATAAACTTAGGCAGCTTAATAAAACTGCTACAACTAGAGGTCTTACCAATAATCAAGTTAAGTATAAAACAGACTTAGAAGAAGAGTTTGTTATGAAGCAAACCTTACTAGGTCAGTTTGACGATGCATTTGATAAAATACAAAATGCAAAATCAATTGATGAACTAGCTTTGCTTTATAAAGAGTTAGATCTTACGGCTGATATGCGTAGCGCTTTGAAAGATCTAGCTAAAGCTATGGATGATACAAGGGCTAGAATTGATAACGCTATGGATATGATGGATGAAATGCCATCAGTTAAATCTCCTAACAATTACCTTATGCGTATCTTTAATCGCCGTAAGATTGAATCAGACCGAGAAGGTTTGAAGAATATCTTAATGAATTGGTTCCGTGAAAACCCACAGATTATTGTTAAGGGTGATGACAAGCTATTTAAGAAACAAGAGCTAGCAACTGATCCCGTATCTCTTGAGCGCAGAGCTAACGAAACCATAGACAACATTCTTGGAGAAACAGACGAAGATGCTGTTGATGCAATTTTTACTGGGTTTGGTCGCAGCGGCCCACTTGTATCTCGTCGCCTTAATATTCCTAATCACTTGATTAAAGACTACATTGTGACTGACATTAAGGAAGTTATGATTGCTTACACCAATCGTGTTGGCC
>Ga0213868_10003535_pt1 | contig 14533 bp, 14 predicted proteins | sample PICome_9_FD_160087 | JGI IMG/M metagenome (GOLD analysis project Ga0213868, IMG submission 160087) | Coastal seawater microbial communities near Pivers Island, North Carolina, United States - PICO127 | ecosystem: Environmental > Aquatic > Marine > Coastal | place: USA: North Carolina...
CGCCCGGCTGGTGGTCGACCTTGAGCAGGTGCTCTTCGATCGTGCCGTCGAGGCTGGTGGTGCCTATCTGCCCGGTTACACCCATCTTCAGCGGGCCCAACCTGTGCTGCTGTCGCATCATCTGTTAGCCCATTTCTGGACATTTCGACGCGATGTCACCCGGCTGATGGCAGCCCGCACGGCTGCCGATGTGTCACCCCTCGGCGCTGGAGCACTGGCGGGGTCGACGCTTCCGCTTGATCCCGATGGTGTGGCCAAGGATCTTGGCTTCTCGGCCCGGTTCGAGAACTCACTCGATGTGGTGAGCGACCGCGACTATGTCGCCGACTCGTTGTACGCGTTGACCATGATCGGTATTCATCTGTCTCGTATTGGCGAAGAGTTCGTGTTGTGGTCGAGCGAAGAGTTCGGCTTCGTGACCGTCGACGACGGTTATGCCACCGGGTCATCGATGATGCCGCAGAAGAAGAATCCCGACATTGCCGAACTCGCTCGCGGAAAAGGCGGCCGCCTGATCGGCAACCTGACCGGTCTGTTGGCCACGCTCAAAGGCCTGCCGCTTTCGTATAACCGCGATCTACAAGAAGACAAGGAAGGTCTGTTCGACGCCATCGACCAGATTGCCGCTGGCCTTGTTGCCGTCACCGGCATGATCGCAACCGCGACCTTCCGCACCGATGCCATGGCAAAAGCCGCCGATGAGTCAGCTGCTGGCGCTACCGACCTGGCCGACTTCTTGGTGCGGGCCGGCATGCCGTTCCGCGATGCCCACGCAGTGGTTGCCAACGTCGTGCGCGAGTCGATCGACACCGGTAAGACGTTGGCCGAAGTCACTTCCGAAGCCGAACACCTGGGGGCCGATGCGGCAGCACTGCTCGCTCCTGGTGTTGGTATCCAGCTTCGCTCCAGTCCTGGAGCGTCCGGGCCGGGTCCAGTCGCTATCCAACTCGAATCCGCCACCTCCGCTCTCGCCGAACTGAAAGCCAACCTGCCATAACGCACCCCAGGGTTAGACCCCGGTGTGAGCGCCTTGCGGCACGGAGTGGCAGACTCGAATCGTGGCATTGCGGGATCATCAGCGGAAGACCCAGGCGGCGTATGACGCCGACGCCGATGGTTGGACGTCGCGTCGGACCCCACGTCAGCTCGATCTAGCGAAGCAGCTCCGAGCCGAAAGCGATGGGCTCATCGTGGATCTCGGCTGTGGGCCGGGATGGCACCTCCCTCTACTTGAGTCAGCGGTTGGGGTCGACCTATCGGCCGAGATGGCTCGGCTAGCCACAGACCACGGTGTCGCCGTCCAATCGGATCTGAGTCGGCTGCCGTTTGCCCGAGAGTCGATCGGGGGAGTGTGGGCGTCTCGCAGCCTGGTCCATTTTCCCCGGACCGAAGTGCCGATGGCCTTGGCCGAACTCCATCGGGTGATGAAGGTGGGAGCGACGGGTTACATCTGGCTCTTCGAGGGTGACCACGAAGTGCATCAATGGGACGACGATTCGCTGCCCGGCCGCACCTTCTCGTATTGGCCACGCGAGTTGCTTCGACAGACGCTCGAAGGTGCCGGGTTCGATGTCGGCGATTTCATCACCTGGGACTCGGACGCCGGTATCGGCCAAATCATCGCCCCGATTACCCGGCGTTGGACGCTGCCTGACTACGTCGGCTCTGACATGAAGTTGCTGATTTGTGGGCTGAACCCCAGCCCGAGTTCGGCCGACTTCGGTGTTGGTTTCCACAAGGCAGGTAACCGCTTCTGGCCAGCGGCGATCAAGGCTGGGCTCGTCACACTGGATCGTGATCCTGCTCAAGCACTCGCGGCACACGGCATGGGTATGACCGACATGGTCAAGCGTGCAACTCGGCGAGCCGATGAGCTTGACAAGAGCGAATACCTGGCCGGCTTCGAACGTTTGGGCAAGCTCGCGGAGTGGCTCGAGCCGAAGACGATCTGCATGGTAGGTCTCGCCGGTTGGCGGGCCGCAGTGAATCGAAAAGCACAACGAGGCTGGCAGCCTGAGACCGTCGGCGGCCGTCCGGTCTATCTCATGCCGTCGACCAGCGGACTGAACGCACACGACACCGTCGATACGTTGGCGGAACATCTGAGCGTCGCCGCAGCCGGCCGCTGACGAAGCGATTGGTCGAAACATACGGAAACGCACATAACCCAAACCACCATCGGTTGGACTGACCTCACGTTCGCCGCATCAAACACCGAGAGCGAGAGTTAGGGATGCCCAACGTCACGCCGGTTCCACTCGCTGCTCAGCGTCAGAGCCGCTACACAGGTGAGGTGAGCGATGCGCTGGATCATCCAACTGAAGCCCCACACGACGTGCGGTTCGAAGTCATGCATATGCGGTGGCTGAACCTGACCTTCCTACATTGGCAGTTTGATCCCGAGCAGGTGCAAGCGGTCCTGCCCGATGACCTGACCGTCGACACCTTTGACGGTGCGGCATGGGTTGGCCTGGTGCCGTTTGAGATGGAAGTCCAGCTGCCGGGCGGGATCCCGATTCCACGCGAAGGCAGCTTTCCGGAAACGAACGTGCGGACCTATGTCCGTGGACCCGATGGCACGCCCGGTGTGTGGTTCTGTTCGCTCGAAGCCGGACGGCTCTCAGCTACAGCGGTAGCGCGAGCCACCTATGGCTTGCCCTATTTCTGGGCCGAGATGACCGCTGAACACCAAGGTCCGGACTGGACATACCGATCAAGGCGCAAATGGCCAGGACCTAGAGGCGCTCGGTGCGATGTGGATATCACTGCGGGCGATGGCATCGAGGAACACTCGGCGTTCGAACGGTTTCTGACTGCCCGTTGGGGTCTGTACTCCACGTTCCTCGGTCGCACGTTGTATGCCCCGATCACCCATGAACCGTGGCCGTTGCACCAGGCAGACCTCACCTACCTCAACGACGGCCTCATGGCCGCAGCTGGCTTCCCGATTCCCGACGCCGATCCAGTAGTGCACTGGACACCCGGTGTCGGGGTCCGAATAGGGCGCCCACGATTGGTCTAAGTCGCCGTAGTGGTCTACGTGGTCTCAAGCGCGAGTCATACGACCGCGGCAAGTAGTGTCAACGGCTGGCCTTTGAAGGAGTGCGCTATGGAACTGTACGACGTAATGCGAACCACCTTTGCGTGTCGAGAGTGGACCGACGACCCTGTCAGCGACGAGACGCTGCACCGCATTCTCGACAACGCCCGTTTCGCTCCAAACGGCGGTAATCGCCAAGGCCAACACGTCATCGTCGTTCGAGACAAGGACGTGCGTCGTCAACTGGTGCCGCTGGTACGAGAGGGGACCGATATCTACATGGCCCATGTTGCAGCCGGCGAGGCGCCATGGAATTCGATCAATCCAACGTCAGTCGACGAAGCGGCTATTCGTGCCAACGACCGCCCGGTGACCTTTCCCGGCGTGAATGAAATGGTCGATGCCCCTGTTGTGCTCGTGGTGGCAGTCGATCTCTCCGTCGTTGCCAGCTTCGACAAGAACCTCGAGCGCATCGGCGTCATCAGTGGTGCGTCGATCTATCCATTGGTGTGGAACATCTTGATGTCGGCTCGTAACGAAGGCCTCGGCGGAGTTCTCACCACATACCTCGCCGAGAAGGAGCCCGAGGTACAAAAGGTGCTTGGTTTGCCGAGTAGTTATGCGGTCGCAGCGATGCTTCCGATTGGGGTGCCGGTCAAGCAGCTCACGAAATTACGGCGGAAACAGGTTGAAGAGTTCGTCACCGTTGACAGTTTCGACGGCCCTGCATTCACGGTCGATAGTTAGACAATGCCTACGGCCGACGCGAGTGCAAAGGAACTCGTCAACGGCCATGTGCGGCTTGTGAAACTGCTTCGGCTTGCGTACTCAGCAGAGCGGGCGGCGGCCTATGCATACATCGGCCATGCCGGTTCAGTCGATGACGCGGCTGCGAAGGCAGCGCTGACCCAGATCGAAGCCGACGAGTGGGAGCATCGGGCAGCGGTGCTCGACATCTTGCGCACGTACGACATTCCCGTCAGCCGGGTGCTGGAAGTGCGATTCTTCCTGATAGGGAAGCTGATCTCAGCGAGCTGCTACGTGATCGGTTGGTTCATGCCGTATTACTTCGCAGGCCGGCTCGAGAGCGGCAACGTCTGCGAGTATTTCATCATGCAGCAGTACTTCCATGAGCTGGGCATCACCGATCACGACGATGTGCTCTACGAAATGGGGATCACCGAGAAAGAACACGAACAGTTCTTCCTCGATGGCATTACCAACAACCGCCTACTGCCTATCTTCCAACGAGTCTTCGCATGGGGACGCGGCGCAAGTTACAACGACGTCGATGTAGCAGCGCCCCATGACCCGGCGCTGTCATCGCAGTACTGCCAGCAAGTGGGCGACATCTCAAATCGGGCGCGCCCCAGCCGCCGACTTCGCACGCTCACGCCTTCCCGCTGACAATTTAGCTGGGCCAGGGAGCGAGTTCGATGAACGGCGTTTCGAGCCGGCGGAACAAGTCGGCCAGAAAACGAAGCGTCAAACCCCATATGACTTGCGAGGGTTCATCGAGCTGAATGCCAGGCCAACTGGAGTCGCTAAGTGGGTAGTAGTAATCGATGTAGCGGTCGTTATCGGTGAGGACCGAAAGCGGAACCCAGACGGTCTCGGCTACCTCATAATTGGCCGTCAGGGATGGACGGTCGCCTTCGAGCCAATACGCCAAGGCGTGCACTGCTTGCAGATGCCTCCCCGGTTCCAAGTCATCAAGCGAGCCAAGCCGACGAACACCTGTGAGATCAAGGTCGACTTCTTCGAGTGTTTCTCGCTCAGCGGTGTAGTGGGCGTCGGTATCGCCGGGGTCAGTTCGTCCGCCGGGGAAGGCCATGTGCCCTGACCACGGGTCGGTGTCCTTGGTTGCCCGTTGGATGAACAACAACTCGGTGCCGTTCTCTCCTGATCGGAACACTACCGCGACCGCTGCCGTAGATCCTTCGACCGAAGTCAGGGGCGAGTGATCCAACACTCGCCGCAGAACACCGGCGTCGCACTCGCGTACATTCATCAACCCGGCAACGTATCCGACCAGTGTGAGCGCGACCAACCGCTCGTCCCGCTTGATTAATAGCGTTGGATCCGCAACACCGAATCTACGATGTGCTGATGACTGAGCTGTTGTATCTTGAGGACGCGTATCTGCAGAGTTGCGAAGCAACGGTGACCGAGGTCGATACTGAAGCTCGCAAGGTTGTCCTGGACCGCACGGTCTTCTATGTGCAAGGCGGCGGCCAGCCAGCCGATCACGGAACACTCGCGGGGTCCAGCGACAAGGTCGGCGTGACTGGCGTAAAGCGTGATGGTGGCACGGTCTGGCATAGCTGCGGCGACGACGGCGAGCTTCCGGCGGTCGGGAGCACCGTGACCGCAACGATCGACTGGGAGCGCCGACACGAACTTATGCGGACTCACACGGCTATGCACCTGTTGTGCGGCGTGATCTGGAATGAATACGGCAAGGCGGTAACCGGCGGGAACATGGAGCCGCTAGCGGGTCGCATGGACTTCGAGTTCGACCCATTGCCCGAAGGGTTCAAGGACACAATCGAGGCTGCTGTGAACGCCGAGATTGCCGCGGCCAGGCCCATCGAGGTGTCGTTCCTCGACCGCTCAGTCGCCGTAGCGGACGAGGATCTCATCCGGACCAAAGTCAACCTGATCCCTGAGTCGGTCACAACGATCCGCATCATCGACATCGTGGGCCTCGACAAACAAGCCGACGGCGGTACGCATGTCGCGAGTACAGCCGACGTCGGCACATTCACCATCACCAAGACCGAGTCCAAAGGCAAAGGCAACAAGCGAGTCCGCATCGCTCTCTCCGACTAGGTGCGAAAAGTTATCTTCCCCAGGGGACGTAACTTTTCAGCACTGAACAAGGTGCTGGTGGCAGCGGAGCGCAGCGGGCGCATCATCGAGGTCGAGGCCTATGGCGGCGAAGATGATCCTGGCAGTCATGCATGGCGCGGCCGACACCTCGCACCGAGCTGATGGATGGCCCGGCAGGTCACTGGTACGTGTATCTGAGTTATGGCGTGCACTGGAGTGCGAACGTGGTCGTCAGTGAACCCGGTACAGCCGCCGCTGTAGTGATCCGAGCTGTCGAGCCGCTATGCGGCATCGATGAAATGCGGGCCGCCCGCGGCAGGGTCCACGATCGCGATCTAGCGAACGATCCCGGCAAGTTAACGAAGGCTCTCGGCTTCGCTCACGAGCTGAATGGCATGTAGATCAGCCGGAGCGCTGTGCGGATCGTCGACGACGGCATAGAGCCGCCCAGCAATGTGAGCAGGACACCCCGAATCGGCTTGAGCAAGGACCGAGCGCCTGATCGCTTGTGGCGATTTGCGCCGTAGTTCTCACACGTAAGATTCGCTGCAGGGCAAGGTTCGCACTAACTTCGCCAGATGGACATGTCGAAGCCAACCAGTGATCGAGTCAAGGTGTTTATGGACGGGCTGGAGCCCGCCATCTTCGAGAACACCGCGTTCACCACACCCAAACCGTTGTCTGAGTCAACCGTGGCCATCTTGACGTCGGCGGCGCTCCATCATCCGGAGCAACCTGGATTCGACCCGCGAGACACCAGCTTCCGCAAGCTTGATGCAGCCAGGCGCGATTATCGTTTGGGCCACTGGAGCCAGGATGTCGACCAGGTTGGTTTCGGCGTCGACTACAACGTCGTCTTCCCGATCGACCGTCTCGACGAGCTTGCAGCGAATGGCACGATTGGCGCCGTGTCCGACGTGCACCTGGCCTATGCCGGCAATCAATTCGAGGTCGAAGGGATCCGGCTCGACAGCGGACCTGAAGGAGCCAAGGTGTTGTTCGACGCAGGCGTCGATGTGGTGTTACTTACGCCGGTTTGACCGCTGTGCACGCGTGCCGTGAGCACGCTCGCCCATGTCCTCGAAGCCAATGGTCTAGCCACAGTTGCACTGGGTTCAGTGAGAGGCCAGCTTGAAAGCACTGCTCCGCCTCGGGGCCTGTTCTGTGACTTCCCGCTGGGACGGCCCCTCGGCAAACCCGACGATCCAGACTTCCAACACCGAGTCCTTGCCCACGCATTCGCCATGCTCAAGCGCACTGAACCCGGTATCGAGGGATTCCCCGAAGTCATCTCCGATGAGTCCGAAGTGCTCTCCTGTCCAATGCCGCCCCGAGCCGAGAGCGACGAACATCCAGCGGTGGTCGAAGCTCGTGCGCTACGTCCTGCCTATGAACGGACGATCGCCCGTTATGGCGATCGTATGGGTGCCTTTCGTCTCATGGGCCCCGACGATGTACCTGCCGCAATCGCCACCTTCGCAGCGGTTGCTGGTGGTGCCCCGTGGCGCGACGCAGGCATCCCTGGCATTCCAGCCCGGGTGGTGCAAGACATCCGCGGCTACTACGAAGCGGCTGCGGTGTCGCTAGCCGACCACACACCGTCGGCATTTGAAGCCACCCGTTGGTTCCAGCACGAAACCGAAGCTGGCCAGGCGATCCTGGGAGCCAAAAAGGAAATGGAAGCCCAGGGAGCTAAACCAGGCCTGTGGCAGTACCTGACGACCGGTGCTGCCGCCGACTAAAGGCCGAGGGTGAAGCTCACAGCGCCGACGGCCCCGAAGTCGGCGGTGTACGTGCCGCCCCAACTTGTTGGGGTCAGGCCGGTGCAGGTGCCGGTGATGATCCAGGTGCCTGGCGCGACGGGCCGGCCCCGGCTTGCCTCATGGGCGAGTGTCCAGTCGACCGATGCCTGTGGGCCGCCGGTGAGCGACAGCGTGTTGCCAGAAGCAATCTCCGCGTTGCCGTCGCGTAAGGTCATCGCCAGGTCGTTGAGGTCGCCAGCAGTGTCGATGGCGATGGGCGCTCCGAGCACCGCACCGCAGCCCACCGAGTTGTCGGCGATCAGGCCGATGCCCGACACCTTTGAGGTGTCTAGGTACCGAGCATTCACGAGTTCGATTGCCGGAGCGACGGCGTCGACCGAACCATCGGTGCCGACGCGCATGGCGATCTCGCACTCGAGTAATGGCTCGCTAGCCAGGAAGTCCTTGGGCACCGTCGAGCCAGACTCGAACACGCCTTCGGTCGGAATACGGCCGCCGATGGGATGGGGGATGCCGAGGAACTGTTGTGCGACCTCGCTGGTGCAACCGACCTTGAGCACTCCGATCGGCCAACCGGCAAAACGGTGGGTCGCGTCCTGGATGTCGTAGGCCTGGGCGATGGTTTTGGGCATGAGCTCACCCGGCAGGCCCCGGACTTGCCCCCGTTGCGTGCGCAGGTGCAGCAAGAACATCGCTGCGTCTTCGATATCACTTGGTTGCATAGCTGCGTCCTGTTCTTGACGTTTGTGAACCGATTGAGGGAAAGAGCCGTCGGATCGACTCAGAAACGTCTATGTGTTGGCTTGATCGCGAAGTTTGGCCTTGGCGATCTTGTCTAGTGTGGACCGTGGAAGCTCATCAACCACATGCACTTCACGGGGGACCTTGAAATCGGCCAGCGAAGACTGACACGCTGCCATGATGCGATCGGCCAAGGCCGGGCCGTCGGCAATATCGCCGTTTGGTGGGAGCACAAACACAACCGGCACTTCATCAAGCATGGGATCACGTTTCGCGACAACCGCACATTCGGCCACACCGGCAACTGATCCAACGACCCGTTCGATTTCCGATGCGGCGACGTTCTCGCCGCCGACCTTCAACATGTCCTTGTCGCGATCGCCGAACTGCAGATCGCCACTCGCCAAGACCTTTACCCGGTCGCCGGTGATCATGAAGCCCTGATCATCGAACGACGATTCGGTTGCATCCGGATTGTTCAGGTACTCCTTGAACAACGACAGACCGGTGATGCCTCGGACAAATAGGCCGCCAGTCTCGCCTGGCCCAACCGGTGTGCCGTCGTCGTGTCGAACTGCAATCTCATAGGCGGGGGATGGTCGACCCATCGAAACTGGCACAGACGGAATGGTCGGGTCGCTGACGATTGGTTGCGCAATTGTCTCGGTCATACCCCACCACGAGATGGTCTTCACGCCGAAATAGTCATCCCAGGTGGGTAGTTGTACGCCGTTGCCCCACAGTCGATACTGGTGATCGGGAACAGGTTCGTCACGGGCCATGAGCGCCTTCGCCACAAAGGGCACGATCGAGGTCCAGGTGCACCGATTCCGCAGCGAAACATCCCAGAACCTCGACGCCGAGAACCGAGGCTGGGCGACGACCGTGGCACCGGCCCACAACGACGACAACACCGAATACGCCTGGGCATTCGTGTGAAATAGCGGCAAGTGGGTCAGATGTACATCATCTGCGTTCATGTGTTCGTTGCGGGCGCACATTCGGGCACCCCACAACGCATTGGCATGATTCCAGACCACACCCTTGGGGCGAGACGTGGTACCAGAAGTGAACTGCACACTGAAGTTCAACAGCGGGTCGGGCGGGCGCAGGTCCAGCGGAGGGGCTTCGAAAAGGCGGTCGAAAGAATCCGCTGCGTCGGGGGAGGTCCCAGGCTCGGCAGGTGCGCCATTGTCGGTCTCGGTCACAATGAGGAAACCGGGCTTGGTGCTTGTCTCTACGAGACCCGCGAATCGAGGCTGTGTTATAGCGCCAACGACCTCGGCGTTCTTGGCGTAGTAGGTCAACTCGTCGGCCACGGATCGGGCATTCGTCGTGACTGCCGATGCGCCAGCAACCGAACAGGCAAACCAGCTGAAGATGCTCTCCGGGCAGTTATCGAGATGGACGAGCACCCGGTCACCGATCTTCACGCCCCGGGCCACCAGGCCAGCGGCGACTCGACGGGTGGCATCGACGAACTCCGCATACGTCCAGACCCGCCGGTCACCTTCGAAGGGCTCCCACACCAGAAATGGGTGGCCGCCGCGGACATCGGCCTGCCGTTGGAGCAGGTGAGGGATGTCCATATTGGTGAACGGATGGAGATCGCCGGGTCGCAGCTGATGACGCATGCACCGAAGATAGTTTGAGTGGGTGACACCATCGCCATTTGCCATCGACCCAAATTCGGCTGCGTTGGTTCCCAGCCAGGATCGGGAGCTCGCTCGCCAGTTGCTTCATGCTGCTCAAGGCGAAGGTTTCGAGTCGCATCGCAGCCGCATCCTGGAGCTCATTGATGAACACGATGACATTGCGGTACGCACCTGTCGGCCAGGTCACCTGACCGGTTCAGCGTTCGTTGTGGACCCAAGCCGAATGAGCTGTCTCATGCTCTTCCACACGAAGCTGCAGCGATGGCTTCAACCTGGAGGGCATGCCGACGGTGATACGAACCTGGCCCACGTGGCGCTTCGTGAAGCACAGGAAGAAACTGGACTGAATGGCCTGCAAGTGGTGACTCCCGCCATCGACGTTGATATCCATCTGGTCGACCCACCGAAGGAAGACGCACATCTTCATCTCGACGTGCGTTATCTGATCATCGCTCAGGCCGGTTCGGAACCACAGGGAAACCACGAGAGCCAGGCGTTGCAATGGGTGACCGAAGCAGAACTCGTGGACTTTGACGTCGACGACGGTCTTCGTCGTATGGCCAAGGCCGGCTTCGCTGCAGCGTCCACACTGGGATAGCTCGGCTCTAGACGAGAGTGTTACGAGTCTTTCTTTCGGCGCAAGCTCTTTGTGTTGCCTCGTGCGAACCAGGACTTTCGTTTGGGTTTCGCCGATCCGACAAGGCCGATGAGCGACCGTCGCATGGCTGCGTTGATGGTTTGTGCCCACCATCGAGCGCCACCGAGGCCGACTGCGACGGACAATCCAGCGAAGAGGGCAAAGAACCCCACGGCATTGAGCACGCCGCCGCTAGCCGTGCTGCCGAGCAGAGCGATGGCACCGAGCGCACCGCCAACAGCCATGGTTATGTGAGCGAACAACAGCGGGAGCCGTCCTGTCGACTGAAACGCAACGACATGTTCGTGCGCAGACACGCTATGTACCCGGTGGGCCACGTCGCCGCTTGCGACACGTGAGATCCGGTTGCCGCCGCTCATCGACCGCGAGATCATGCGGGCCCGCCATCGACGGTCGACGTCCCATTCGATGCCGTCGGGCAGGATGCCTCCGGGTGTAAGCCCTTCGTTCTGGGTCATCCACTTCTTGATTGACGCGTCAACGTCGTCGCGGTCAAGCCCTTTGATCGTGGCCGTTGCGACCAGATCGTGCGGCAGGATCCAACGTGAGACCCGGCCCCGGTGTTCACTCTCAAGTCGCACCTCGCCCAGTGCCTGATGAACAAATGCCGGATCGATGCCGATCTCTTTGGCAATGAGCTCAAGCTGTCCGGTGGTGATGACGTGGGGTTCGTCGAGTGACGCTGCCTCGAGTTCGAGCGCACGTTGTATGACCCGTTCGGCTTCGAGCGCATCAAGGTGGTCGGCAATGAGGCGCTCACCCACACGGTGGGTGTCACCAGTCGGGGTGTGTTGCATGCGCAGGTCATCTGCTTCCACAGTGTGCACGGTACCTGAGCGCATGTTCTCCTGAAGGCAACACCTCGGTCATCTCGATCGAGATCGTTGTGGGGAGGTGATCATCCGCCAAGTGGCTTTGGCGCGCTGGTTTGTCTGGCGATCAAAGGCGATAAACGCACCTTCTGCCGACGCACTCTCTCCTGCCCTGGTTTACCAGGTTGCAGGTTGGTGAAACCCGGCGCGATAGGCGACACTTGCGGGCTGTCGACGCCTACCTGGACTGCGAGATCCCTACCAATGCCTATGACGTACGACGAGGCCTGTGCGGCAGTATGTGCACCCGGCACGATGTTTGAAATCACCGAAGCGGAGGTGCGTGGCATCCCGACCAAAGTTTTTGCAGGGACGCCACCGAACGTCACTGCGCTGTTCCAACTTGCTGCAGCTCGCGACACCGAGTTCATCATCTACGAAGATGAACGTTGGGCCATGCCGCAGCTGCTTGAGTTGGCTGGCAAGATTGGCTACGCACTCGTGAATACTTGGGGTGTGGAAAAGGGGGATCGTGTTGCCTTGGCCATGCGGAATTACCCCGAGTGGATCGCCGCATACGTTGCAATTGTCTCGGTCGGTGCGGTGGCGGTGCCACTGAACGCGTGGTGGCTTACCGACGAACTCCAGTTCGCGATCCACGACTCAGGTTCAGTAGTCGTGCTGGCTGACCTCGAACGCCTTGCACGGATCGTCGAGGGTGATTCCACCGGGGCCACCCTTGTCGCTGTGCGGTCGAATGGCGAACTTCCCGATGGCGTCGCTCGGCTCGAGGACGCGTTTGTCGACGATGCGAAAATGCCGACGGTCGAGATCGATGCTGATGACAACGTTTCCATCCTGTACACGTCTGGCACTACGGGACATCCGAAGGGTGCTGTCTCCACCCATCGCGCCGTGCTGAGCGCGTTGCTGGCGTTTGCTGCTCGGGCTGCCGTCAGCGGGCTCACCGAACCAGACGGCGGTAACGCTGCCAGTACCGCCGATCCGGGCGCTCCAGCGAGTCCGCCGGTGTTCATGTTGTGTGTGCCGCTGTTCCATGTCACTGGCCTGGTGCCAGTCATGCTCGGTTCGTTCGTGAGCGGTGCCAAGCTGGTCATGACACACCGCTGGGACCCGGAGCGGGCTCTTGAGCTCATCGAGTCTGAACGAGTGACCCACTTTGTGGGTGTACCCACGATGAGCTGGGACTTGCTCGAGTCGCCAAGTTTCACCAGCCGAGATACTTCGTCCCTCAAATCGGTTGGAGGCGGGGGTGCCCCGATGCCACCTGAGTTGGTGCAGCGCATCGAAGATAACTTCCCCAACGGCCGCCCTGGTCTGGGTTATGGCATGACCGAGACCAATGCGTACGGCCCACAAAACGCTGGCACGATGTTCGTCGAGAACCCAACGTCGACCGGCAAGTGTGTGCCAATCATGACTGTTCGGGTCACCGACGCCAACGGTAAGGAACTCGCCACCGGCGAGACCGGCGAGATCTGGTTCAAGGGCCCCATGTTGATCTCTGAATACTGGAACCGTCCCGAAGCCACGGCAGAAACCATGCAAGACGGATGGCTGCGCTCCGGCGATAATGGCCGCGTCGACGATGACGGTTTCGTCTACGTGAGCGATCGGGCAAAGGACATGGTCCTGCGCGGCGGCGAAAACATTTACTGCATCGAGGTCGAAGCCGCAATCTACGAGCACCCAGCGGTGTACGAGGCTGCCGTCTATGGCGTGCCCGACGCCCGGTTGGGCGAGGAGTTGGCCTGCCACATCATGGTCAAGGCTGGCCAGGCCCTCGAGGCCTCAGCGCTCCAGGAGTTCCTCGCCGAACGGATCGCCAAGTTCAAGGTGCCGGCAATCGTGACCATCGTGACCGATTCGTTGCCTCGCAACGCCAGCGGCAAGATCCTCAAACGCGACCTCCGCGATCAAGCCTCGGCGAGGTAGCAGGGGGTAGTCAGCAGAGGCGCCGGAGCGGAGCGAAGCGGTGATTGCGGGGTAGTCAGCAGAGGCGCCGGAGCGGAGCGAAGCGGTGATTGCGGGGTAGTCAGCAGAGGCGCCGGAGCTAGATATCGCCACTTGGCGCGCAGCTGGGCATCTCGTTGACTTCGGCGAAGGTGGTGAGCAAGTCGGTCACTCGCACGCCCTGGTCGTTGGCGCTGATCAGGAATTTCGGGTCTTCGCCGGTGACCAGGATGTCGGCGTAGACACGACGATCGTTGAGGAACAGGTCATAGTCGGTGAGCCATTGGGGAACGCCAGCGGCGCCTTTGGGATCGGTAGGCAGCGCGATCTGGGCTAGCTCGGCCACCATCAACTCAAGCTGGTCTGTGGCGAGGTCGAGGACTTCGCCTCGCTCGACGGCATTTTCGACAGCGCCAGCGAGCGGCAGTTCGGCGATGTTGGCCTGTCGTACCGAACACAAGCTCTCGGCCGCCTCAACGAAGACCGGGTCATCGAACGTATCGGGATGGGCGATGCTGTCGCGGTTGGCGAACGCCCAGATCCAGAACACCACCAAGAAAAGAAACACTGCGAAACCCAGGAATCGGGGAAATGACCATCGCCAGCCGAGGGGAACTGTTTCTTGTCCACCGGGGTCATCGTGGGGAGCATGGCCGTTCGTCTTCGCATCCATCCCTGTCATTGTGCACCGGCCATCATGCGGAGCGGCGGTCGGGCCGGTTTCACGTCGTGGTGATCCGCCACACGAAGCATCGCAGGAATATGGCCCAGGAACAGGCAGCGTTTGCAATACCATCTGACCCGTGACGACTGATGTGTTAGCCGAGTTCGAAGCCCGAGGCCTGATCCAAGACACCACCGAACGCGAGGCGCTCGCCGAAGCTCTCAGCGATGAGATGATCACGGTCTATGTCGGATTCGATCCAACCGCCGATTCGTTGCACCTGGGAAACCTGATTCCGATCATGGCACTTCGACGTATGCAGCTTGCGGGCCACAAGCCCATCGCGCTCGTTGGCGGAAGTACTGGCATGGTTGGCGATCCTGGCGGCAGGTCC
>Ga0213868_10003539_pt1 | contig 14521 bp, 16 predicted proteins | sample PICome_9_FD_160087 | JGI IMG/M metagenome (GOLD analysis project Ga0213868, IMG submission 160087) | Coastal seawater microbial communities near Pivers Island, North Carolina, United States - PICO127 | ecosystem: Environmental > Aquatic > Marine > Coastal | place: USA: North Carolina...
ATATTTTTTAAATAAAACATTTTTCAAAGGATCTAATCTAGTTATACAATCAGGTATGACAATTTTGTCGGGTGGATGATTATCAAAATAATACTGGCTAATAAAAGACTCAATTATATTATTTTGAGAATCATTATTTTTAAAATCAAATGTTTTGTTTCCTAGATTAATATTATCTCTAACCATAAAAACATCCACACAGTGATAATTATCTGATGAGCTTATCGTAATGATATCTATATTCTTTTGACTATTGATTATATTTTTTGAACTTATGATGCTTCTTATTGCTGAGATTTTATCTCTTATTTCAGAAGCTTCTTCATAATTTTGCTCCGATGAAAGTTTAGTCATTTTTTTTGTGTAGCTTTTGATTAGATAATCATTTTTACCTTGCAAGAACTTCAGCGCATTGTTTACCAATTGTTCATAATCAGAAGAGTTTATTTTTTTCACACATGGAGCATCACACCTATTAATTTGATATTGTAAGCATGGCTTTTTTCTATTAGCAAAGTATGTATCATTGCAAGATCGAATTTTAAATATTTTTTGTACAAGATTTAACATATATCTTACATGATTGACTTGAGTATAAGGTCCAAAGAATAAGTCTTTAGATCCTCTACTCTCACCCCTAAAAAATTTGATAGATGGAAACTCATGTGATTTTCTAATTAAAATATAGGGGTAAGATTTATCATCACGTAACAATATATTATATTTTGGTTTAAATTCCTTGATTAATGTATTTTCTAGCAATAAAGCTTCTTCTTCGTTTTTAGTTATAATTGTTTGGATATTATTAACATTTTCAACCAACTTACTTGTTTTAACTGACGTAGCAGATTTGCTAAAGTATGATGTAACTCTTTTTTTTAGATTTAATGCCTTGCCTATATATATAATATTTGAGTGTTTATCTTCAAATTTATATATACCAGGCAAGCTTGTTATATTTTCTAATATATTTTTGATATTTTGATTCATCTATTTGATATAGCTAGATTTAATATATTTATCAACATTGCTAACGTCAATCTTTTGGTATTAATATTCATTTTACTACAATGATAAGAATCAATTAAGACTAGATTTCTATTAATTTTATGAGCGAACCCATGTGAGAATTTATATTTTTGTTTGGCAAGAGAATAAGATTTTAAGATTGAATTATGTGAGATAGATCCTAATGCTATAATAACCTTTAAATTATTGAGCGATTCCAATTCTTGTTTTAGATAAATATTGCAATTATTAATCTCTGATGCATTAGGTTTATTGTTAGCAGGATAACATTTAACAGCATTAGTGATATATGGTTGTAAAAGGTTATTTTCAAAATTAATTCTTGATAGTTTTATTGCTTTATTTAGTATATCTCCAGAAAAATCACCATTAAATATATGACCAGTTCTATTGGCACCTTTGAGGCCTGGAGCAAGCCCTACTATCGCAATTGAAGATTCGTTTCTTTTGATTGGTATTATTGGTCTATTAAGATAGTTAGGATAAATTTTTCTGAGTTTATCAAGATTATTAACAATTCTTGGGCATTTCTTACATGATAATAAATCTTGCATATTAGAATTTGAGTAGTGTTGACCCCCAAGTAAATCCAGCCCCAAATGCTTCTAAAAGAATGGTGTCCTCTTTTTTTAGATCTCCTGATTCAACAGCATAGTCAATTGCTAATGGTATTGAAGCAGCTGATGTGTTCCCATGATTTCCAACAGTCATAATAATTTTTTCACTTGGTAGTGATAATTTTTTTGCAATTGCACTTATTATTCTGCTGTTAGCTTGATGAGGTATTAGCCAATCAACATCATCAATTTTTAGATCATGTTGATCGAGAGTTTCACGGGCAATCTTGCCCATAGTATTAACTGCTATCTTAAAAACATCATTACCTTTCATTTCGATGAAGTCTGAGTCAGGATTCACTGTGAGCAAGTCTTTGTAGTTTCCATTAGAACCAATCGTACTTGAAATAATACCTGGATTATTCGATGAACCTATGATCACCGATCCTGCGCCATCGCCAAATAAAACACATGTGTTTCTATCACTCCAATCAACTAGTGTGCTCATTTTTTCAGTACCAATAACTAATATATTATTGATAGAATTATTTTTTATATATTTATCAGCAACATCTAAAGCATAAATAAAGCCAGTGCATGCTGCATTAATATCAAAGGCAAAACAATCCTTGATATCTAATTTGTTCTGAAGGAGTACAGCGGTGCTTGGAAAAGCTCTTTCTGGCGTGGTAGTAGCAACTATAATCATATCTATATCTTCAGCATTTATATTAGATTTTTCTATACTTTTCAGTGATGCTTCATATGCCATATCAACGGTTGATTCATTTTCATCTGCTATATGCCTTTGATTTATACCTGTACGTTCAAAAATCCAATCATGAGACGTATCTACCATTTTCTCAAGATCGTAGTTTGTTAGTATTTTTTCAGGTAAATAACTTCCTGTCGAAATTATTCTAGAATATTTTTTACTCATTAGACAACTCTGTTTGTATCAATGACTCTATTTTATTAAGTAATTCATTCTTAACTTCATAATATGCAGTATTTATAGCTTGGCTAAAGGCATAAGAATCTGCGCCTCCATGACTTTTCACTACTACACCTTGAAGGCCAACTAGGCTCGCGCCGTTATACTCTCTAGGGTCAACTCTTTGTTTTACTGATTTCAGAACTGGCAGACTAATTAGAGCAGATAATTTTGTAAATATATTTTTGGTAAATTCAGTTTTAATAAAGTGATTAATCACTTTTGCTACTCCTTCTATACTTTTAAGCGCAATATTACCTGCAAAGCCATCAGCAACAACTACATCAAATTTTCCACTAAACATATCATCTCCTTCAACAAAACCAGCATAATTAAGGTTTGATTTACTAATCAACTGGCCTGCAGACTTGATTGTATCATTTCCTTTGAATTCCTCAGATCCAATATTTAATAACCCTATAACTGGCTTATTATTCAATTCTAATGATTGTACTAAAGCTGAGCCCATTAGAGAAAATTGATACAAATGTTTAGCATTGCATTCAACATTTGCTCCAAGATCTAACATATGAAATTGCCCTGACTTTGTTGGAAGTGATCCGCATATTGCAGGTCGGTCTATGCCAGGTATTGTCTTTAAAATTATTTTTGACAGGGCCATTAATGCACCAGTATTGCCAGCACTTACGCATGCATCAGCATCTTTATTTTTAACAGCATTAATACCTAATCTCATGGATGATTTTTTCTTACCACGTATTGCAGAAATAATTTCATCATCCATATTGATTGATTCTTTTGTATGAAGAATTTTGTATCGTGTGTTTTCAAGTATTTTTATCTTATCAGATATCAAAGGATTGATTTTATCTTGATCTCCAACCAAAATAAGAAACATGTCATCAAATTTTTCTATAGATTCTATTGCGGCTGGCACTGATGAGGAAACTCCATGGTCCCCACTCATCATATCTAATGCTATGGTAATTTTTTGATGCATTATAGTTAGTTTACTAAGAATTTACGATGTTTGCGAATCTTCTTGTTTTTCTTTTTTGACTTTAGGGGCGACTATTTCTGACCCTTTATAATAGCCGTCTTTGGCAATATGATGTCTAAGATGCCTAACGCCAGTTGTTTTATCTACGGACATTGCTGGACCTGATAAGCCATGATGAGAGCGTCTCATACCTTTTTTCGACTTAGATTTCCTACTTTTTTGGACTGCCATATTAGAACACCATAAAATATTTTAAAATATACGCTATTCTAAGCAAAAAAGGCTTATCAAGCAATTTATATCTTTACTTTTATAGCAAATATACAAAAAATTCATATAAGATTTAAAAATATTAAGCTTTCTGCTAATATTTACCTGAATTAATACAATTAATCAGATATCTCATATGAAGAAACTAATACTAGCCTCAAGCTCAATACATCGAAAAAAATTACTCAGGCAACTAAAATTAAAATTTACTGTAATCAAACCTAATATAGATGAATCTAGAAAAAAAGGAGAGGAGATAAATAAGTTTATCAAACGGTTATCATATGAAAAAGCAATGAAAGTTGCGGCTAAAAATACTAAAGCAATTGTGATTGGTTCAGACGAAGTTGCTCTTATAGGCGGAAAGGTTCTTGGTAAGCCCAAAACTGTTGATAATGCCAAAAAACAGCTAAAGTCTCTATCTGGGAAAAAGATTATATTTAAAACCGGCATATGTGTAATATGTATATCTGAAAATAAGATCTATAAATCTGTGGTCAATTATAGTCTAAAAATGAAAAAACTTAGCGATACTCAAATTGAAAACTATATTAAAAATGAGGATATGCTCAATTGCGCAGGAAGTATTCGTATAGAAGGTCTAGCGATAGGTTTGGTTGAGAAAGCTGAAGGACAAGACCCAACATCAATTATCGGGCTACCGCTCATTCGATTAACAACTTATCTGGAAAAACTTGGTTATAATGTTATTTAGGTTATGATGAAAAATGATCAAAACCCTTCAAGTTTATTTTTATTTCTTCATTGTGATCATAGTACTTAACATCTCTCTTAGTGATAGTTCCAATTTTTGTAATTTTAATTTTATGCTTCTTTGATAAATATTTTATTTTTCTTGAGTCTTTGCTGTTAGCAGTAAAACAAAGCTCATAATCTTCTCCGCCGCCTAATATCGCTTCATATAATCTATTTTTAGGTAGCGCTTTTTTTATAATTGACTTATATGGTATTTTATCAAGGTATATTTTTGCACCACATTTAGTCTCTTTAATAATATTAGATATATCTTTTGCAAGTCCATCTGAAACATCAATACAGCTGGTGGCAAATCTTGAAAGATCTAAACCAAGCTCTATTCTGGGTGTTGGTGTATGCAAATACTTTTTCAGAGAAAGGAATTCTTTTTGTTTATTTTTTATACTTTTAAATATTAATGCTGATCTCGCTGATCCTAAATCGCCAGATACATATATATCATCTTTTGGTTTAGCTCCGCTCCTATATAGTATTTTATGTTTATTAATTCCTATTACTTGTATGGATATACTCAGAGGTCCTTTATTTGTATCACCTCCAATAAGAGCAACATTATATTTAGTAGTTAGTTTTTTTACACCTCGATAAAATGATTTTATCCAAGAAGAATTTAGGTTTGGTATAGTTATAGCCATAAAGATATACAAAGGATTGCAGCCCATTGCAGCAATATCACTTAAATTCGTCGCTAATGATTTGTAACCAATTTCATACGGTAGATAATCTTTGGAAAAATGTGGTCCAAGCAAGGATGTGTCGGTTGTTACTACGAAAGACTTAGATTTACTTATCTTTATAACAGCGCAGTCATCCCCTATACTTTTTAGCACATCTTTTGATTTAGTTTTGATATTCGATTTTATATAATCTATTATATTTTCTTCATTTTTTATCATAATTATGTAATAAATTTATATATTTGATCTAAGATATTATTTATAAATTTATAGGAATCATCGTTTGAGAATTTCTTGGCAATCAAGACGCTCTCATTGATAGAAACCTTGCCAGGGATATCATCGCGATATAAGAACTCACACATCGCAAGCCTTATAATCGCTTTATCAATAGGTGTCAAGCCATCAAGATCAAGATCAGTATTTTCTATGATAAAACTATCTATATACGCTGAATTAATATCCAATAAATCTAAAAGGTTTTCAAGATATACATTGTCATAGTTCCTTTTTTCAACAAATGACTCTAAAATTTCTTCAAATGAATAATCAGTTAAGTCTCGTTGATATAAAATTTTAACGATACATTCCCTAGCTAACCTTCTTTCTATTTGATTGCTCACTGTTTATCAAGACTCTCAGTGAGAGATAGTATCTCTATTGATGTCAAAGCAAACTCTTTGCCTTTTCTATACTTCTTGCCTGCTCGTTCAATTGCCTGATCTAGATTATTAGTAGTTAATACTCCATTAATTATTGGAATCATACGTTCATGACTAATTGAATGCATATTATTAATAATAGAATTAGATAGGTATTCATCATGTTTAGTATCACCTTTAATAATACATCCAACCGCTAATATTAATTTAGGTGAAAATTTATCTATAACCTTCTTCATGGCATACACCAACTCAAATGCACCGGGTACTTCAAGTATCCCTACTGAGTAATGCATATTTTCTAATTTTATGGTTGTTATAAAATCCGCTATTAAACTATCATTTATTTCTTGATGATATTTTGTTGTAATAATAACTATGTCTCTAGAACTTAGTTTTGATAAGTCTTTAAAATCTTCAATATCATCAAGTTCTAAAAAAAGATTATTTGTAGGTATTGTGTTTTTTTTCATTACTTACTGATATATTTTATTACATTCAAACCAAAAGCATTTATACCATGATAAACCTTTGGTGTACTTAATAATATCATATCTTTTACACCAATATCGCTTAAGATTTGTGCTCCAATGCCTACTGTACGATAGTCATCGGTTTTATGACTCTTGTTAACACGTCTTGTCTTTGTAGTTTTTAAATAATTAATATGATTTGATGATAAATTCTCTGTTATAAACACCATGGCGCCTTGTTTTGATTTTGAAATCTTTTTAAGAGCACTATCAAGAGGCCATGTCGATAAATTAGTTGATTTGATTGTATCTGTTAAAACATTTTGAACATGGACTCGTACAGTTGTTGGCATAGTGCTATCTATTTTATTTTTTATTAATACAAAATGTATAAGTGATGTTAAAGTATCCTCATAAAATATTGATCTAAATTCACCATAATCTGTAGTAATAATTTCCTCGCTCACTCTCTTAACAGTCTTTTCATTAGCAGTTTTATACTTGATTAAGTCCTCAATCGTACCAATTTTTAATTTATGTTTTTTAGCAAACGTGATTAGATCTTTTTTTCGGGCCATAGTACCATCTTCGTTCAAAATTTCTACGATAACAGCTGATGGCTCAAGTCCTGCTAATTTTGCAAGATCGCATCCTGCCTCAGTATGACCTGCTCTAACAAGCACGCCTCCATCTTTTGCCATGAGAGGAAAAATATGTCCTGGCTGAACAAGATCGCTAGACTTTGATTTCTTGGCTACGGCAGTTTGGATAGTTTTGGCTCTATCAGCAGCAGAAATCCCCGTAGTAACACCTTTAGCTGATTCAATCGATACAGTAAAATTTGTCTCTTTTGATGTTTCACCAGTTTTCTTGATTAAAGGTAAGCCTAGTTTTTTACATTTCTGACTAGTTAATGTTAAACATATTAGACCTCTTCCTTTTGATGCCATAAAATTTATATCTTTAGCAGTAACAAATTCAGAAGCCATTACTAAGTCGCCTTCATTTTCTCGATTTTCATCATCCATTATGATTACCATCTTGCCTTTTTTTATAGAATTTATTATTTCTTCGGTTGTGTTAATCATTTTTAAGTTTCTCTAAATGCTTGGTTATATAGTCTACCTCAATATTTACTTTTTGTCCGATCTTATAATATTTAAAGATTGTATTTTCAAACGTATGAGGAATTATCATCAAATAAACAAGATTATTATTTAATTTGTTAACTGTTAAACTTACACCATCAATCGTAATGGAACCTTTATGTATAATATATTTGTCTATATCTGATTTTACCTCTACAACAACCTCCCATGAATCAATTATTTTTTTTAGAGATTTTATCACCCCTATTGTGTCAACATGACCCGTTGTAATATGACCGCTAATAAATTTATTAAGTGTTAGAGGAAATTCAACATTAACAAAATCATTCACAGATAAATCATTAAAAGATGTTAACGATAATGTTTCAGGTGACAAATCATAATAAAATAGATGATTTTTAATTTTTGCAATGGTTAAACATACACCATTTATGGCAACGCTATCCCCTATTTTTAATGGTAAATCAGAATTATCCATTGCTATTGCTATATAGCTTTTATTATTACTTACTTCAAATTCATGGAGTTGAGCTAATTTTTCTATTATTCCACTAAACATATTTACTCTCTAATGTTAATTTAAGATCTTGATTAATTGTAATCATATCACTTATAGAAAATTTGATCTTCTTAGATAGTTTTTCAATATCTTGAATACCAGAAAAAGAAATAGCAGATGAACCTAACATTCTTGGGGAAAAATATAATATTAGCTCATCAACTAATTTTTCCCTTAGAAAAGAGCTCATGAGATTTGATCCTGATTCCAACAGCACACTATTAATATCTTGCTTAGCAAGAAAACGTAAACATTCTTTTAGATTTATTTTATTATTATCTGATGATGTTTTAACTAAGATTACATTCGATCGAAATTTTTTTTGATGATTGTTTTCTGCTAGTAAAAATATAAACCAATCTACTTTTATCATTAAATATTTTACTATTAATTGGGATTCTAAGATTTCTATCAATTATAGCTATATCTGGCTGTTTAATTATTTTATCTATTAAAATAGAATCTCTTACAGTCATTTGAGGATTATCTCTAAGTACTGTTTTAGATGAGGTAAAAATCAAGGAGCGTGAAGCTCTCTCTTCTTGTACGTCCTTTCTGGAATCAGGAGATGTGATCCATTTGCTTGTTCCATTTAACAATGATATTTTACCATCCAGAGATACACCAAATTTAGCAGTGACATGTGGCCTTTTGTTTATAAATTTACTAAAAAATCCTTTGTTCAATTCTAGTGACTCTCTTTTTAGAACCCCGGTCTTAACTTTAATTCCATATCTCCTTAATTGCTTCACGCTTTTTCCATTAACTAGTGGGTTTGGATCTAATGAAGAAATTACAACCCTTGATATTTTGCTTTCTATTATTAGATCAGAGCATGGTGGTGTCCTGCCATAATGACAACATGGCTCTAAATTTATATACAAAGTTGCGTCTTTTGATTTTCTTCCTGCTTTTTTAATAGCAACTTGTTCAGCATGAGGTGTGCCTGGTTTTCTATGATAACCAGAGCCGATTATCTTGTTATCTTTAACAATCAGAGCTCCGACCATAGGGTTTGGTTGAACAGTATATTTTCCTTTTGCGGCTAGCAAAAGAACTTCATTCATATAAAATTTATCAGTTTCGTTATTAGTCATTATCTAGTAACTGTTTTTGACGTTTACGCATTTCTGGAGATAAATCTTTTTCTAAATTTTTTATAAATTTAGTAAAGGAATCCTTATTTTCAAAATTAAGGTAGACAGAAGCAAACCTTAGATATGCTACATGATCAAGCGCCAGCAACTCATTCATAACAATTTCACCTATCAGCTTAGATGGGATTTCTTTTTCAGGAAAAGTTAAACATTTCTGAAAGACATTCTCAAAAGTATTTTCAATATCTTCTATTGGATTAATTCTTTTCTCTAAGGCTAAATTAACACCTTTTTTAATTTTTTCCTCAGAAAATAATTCAGATGACTTATCTGATTTTATAACTCTCGGATACGATAACTCAAAATGCTCATTAGTATTAAAGCGTTTTTGACAAGATATACACTCTCTACGCCTTTTTATAGCATTAGTCTCGGAACTTAGCCTTGAATCAATTACCTTTGTTTCAGGCTCCCCACAAAATGGACAGCGCATTTTAAACCATCCTTACGCAACAGCTTTCTTGTTAGTTGCATATACAGGGAACTGAGATGTTAAATTTAATATTTTCTCTTTGACTGAGTCAATATTAGATTCATTTTCAATATCATCAAGTACATCACATATTAGGTTTCCAAGGACTGTAGTTTCAGCTTCCTTGAAACCTCTTGTGGTTATAGCTGCCGTGCCTAATCTAATTCCGCTAGTGACGAAAGGACTTTGAGGGTCGTTTGGTACTGAATTTTTATTAACAGTTATATTAGCTTTATGTAGTGCTGCGTCAGCTGCCTTACCTGTCAGCCCTTGTTTGACAAGACTCACTAACATTAAATGATTTTTAGTTCCTCCGGAAACTATATCAAAACCTCTGTCCATTATAGTTTTAGCTAAAACATTCGCATTAAGGACTACTTGTTGCATGTATTCTTTAAATTCAGGTTCTAAAGCTTCTTTGAAGGCAACTGCCTTAGCTGCAATAACATGCATTAGCGGTCCACCCTGAGTTCCTGGGAATACAAGAGAATTAAATTTCTTTTCTAAATCAGGATTTGATTTACAAATAATTATTCCACCTCTTGGGCCTCTAAGTGTCTTATGAGTCGTTGAAGTAACGACATCAGCAAATGGTACAGGTGAAGGATAAACACCACCAGCAATTAATCCAGATACATGAGCCATGTCTACCATGAAGTATGCATTAACTTTCTTTGCAATTTGTGCCATTCTTTCCCAATCTATAACTTGTGAGTAAGCAGAAAAACCTGCTACAACCATTTTCGGCTTATGTTCATCAGCTAATTTTTCTATTTCATCATAATCAAGCATACCATTATCATCTATGCCATACTGTACTGCATTGAATAATTTACCAGAAAAGTTAACCTTAGAGCCATGCGTTAAATGTCCACCAGCATCTAGACTCATTCCGAGTATTGTGTCTCCAGCATTAAGTAACGCTAGATACACAGCGGCATTTGCTTGAGATCCTGAATGTGGCTGAACATTCGCGTAATCAGCGCCATATATTTCCTTTAATCTGTCAATTGCCAATTGTTCAGCAACGTCAACATTCTCACAGCCACCGTAATACCTCTTATTAGGATAACCTTCTGCATATTTGTTTGTGAGCACAGAGCCTTGAGCCTCAAGAACCCTTGGACTTGCATAATTTTCTGACGCAATCAATTCTACGTGTTCTTCTTGTCTTATTATTTCTTTTTTGATGGCATCATTTAGTTCATCATCAAAACCAGCAATTTTCATATCTACGTCAAACATAAGGTCTCCTTTTTCCAAAAATACTATGTGAATCCAAATGAAATATTAACATTTTCTATTTTTCTTGTAACTAAGTTTCTAGCCCAAAATTATCATCTTCTAGTAATACCTGTGGTTGCTTTACTTCGGCTAAATCATAATATTTTATGTCACTTAAGTATTCTCTGGTAATATCCCATATCGGCTTACCTGTCTCTTCTGAGTTAACACTGGCCCATCCACATACTGTATATTTCTTATTATTTATCAATTGTTTACCATCTTTTGTTCGTATATCGCTTAATCTTTTATTTATCTTATTTCGTGGAGTTATTTTATAACTAATACCGGTTGTTCTGACCATATCGCCGCCTTGTTGAAGATATGGGTCCGGATTAAATATATTATCTGCAACATCTTCAAGGATATTCTTTATACTCTCTCCTGTTAATTCTCTTCGATAAACATTAGGGTAAGTTATCGCGGTATGGTTATATATATCTGACATTTTGATTTCTTCGTTAGCCAAGACGGTTGGACCCCATCTAAATCCAGGAGAAAGTGAAATCTCCGCATCTAAGATATTTGTCATTGAATCACAAATTAATTTATCAAATGATCCATTGAAGTTCCCTCTCCTATAAAGATCTGTATTTGCCTTACCTATTACCTCGTTTAAATGATGGGAATGAGGCTTAGTATATTTCATGATAAGATTATCCATTTCTACAGATGGATTAATCTGATTAGATAGAACAGGTAGTAGCTTGTAACGATAGCTAAACGATGTTGTTTGTATATCCAAATCAAGGACAGAGACAAACTTACCGTTGCAACCTGAGTTTATTACTAATGTTGAATTATGATTATTTTTTACAATTATTGGCTCTGGCAAGACATCATGTGTATGTCCGCCAAAGATTATATCTAACCCATTTATTTTTGATGCCATTTTTTTATCTACATCTACACCATTGTGAGAAAGCAAAATTATCACAGATGGCTTTTCTTTTTTCTTGATGTTATTAATAAGCACCTGTAATTCAGCATCTCTAATACCAAATGTTAAGTTAGGAATTAATCTTTTTGGGTTTGCAATAGGTGTGTATGGAAAAGCTTGTCCAATTATAGCTACTCTTGCTCCATTTATTACTTTAATAACATAAGGTTGCTGAAAATGATTATCTTCATCTTTAGGTTCTAAGCCATCAAATATTGCTTCTTCAGTAAGTGAAATATTCTGTGCAACGAAATCTCCATTAAAGTTTTTTAAATTATTTATAAAGATTTCTTCGCCATAGGTAAATTCCCAGTGACCAGTCATTACGTCAACGCCTAATAAATTAGAGGCAGCAACCATGTCTCTACCGTTTTCTAAATATGATAAACCACTGCCTTGCCAAGTATCACCCCCATCAAGTAATAAGCAATTACCATTGACTTGAGATTTTAATGAGTCAATTAATGTTTTAAGATGTGCATATCCTCCAAATTTACCGAACTGTTTTGCATGTTTATTAAAATCGAGGTGTGTATAAGCATGTTTAAGTAGCGAGCTATCAATTGAATAAAAGTTAAGTAATTTTTCACCAACAATATGTGGAGGTCTATTTTTATTTTCACCCACGCCTAAATTAAAATTTGGTTCTCTAAAATACATTGGTTCTAACTGAGCATGAGTATCTGTTATATGCATTAACCTAAGATTCCCAAAAGGTTTAAGGTTATAATCTACTGTCACATTACCAAAACTCGGTCTTACTATACCTGCTGCGCAACCTGCTAATAAAAATTGAACAAACTCTCTTCTATTCATTAGAAATAATCCTTTTTTTTAGAATCAATATTAAAATAAACATTATTAGATAAATAAAGAATAATAAATAATCTGCTTTAATTATCAGATAATAATGTATAAATGATAGTGGAATAATTACGTAAATCAACCGATGAATTTTGAACCAATTATTCTTCAGGGCTAATTTAGCCTTAATTGTAGAAGTAAAAACAAGAGGCAAGAACAATAAAAAAGCTATATAACCAACTTGGATAAATAATAAGCTGGAAAGATCAGCATACAAATACTTCAGGGAAATATTATTATCTATGATATAGAGTAAAAGGTGAACTAAAGTATAGCTAAATGCTGAAAGTCCAAATATTTTTCTGTCAAAAAATTCCTTTATTGGTTTAAACAATGGTATGAATAATACCATTATTAAAAGAGACATAGAAATATAACCAGTTGAAATTATTAAATAAGATAAAGGATTGATTATGTTGGTATTGAATAGGATGTTGAATATTATAAATATAAGCGGCGTAATAACAAAGGTATAAGTTACAATTATTTGATACATCTTAAAAGAATTTTTCTAAATCCATGCCAGTATATAGATTATTAACAAACTTGCTGTAGCCATTAAACAACAGAGTATCTCTTTTGCCAAATTCTCCAATTCTTCTCTCCCTTTTTTGGCTCCATCTTGGGTGATCTACATATGGATTGACATTTGAATAAAAACCATACTCGTCAGGAGCTTGTTGATTCCAGGTACATATTGGCTCATCTTCCACAAACGAAATCTTTACGATTGACTTAATACTTTTGAATCCATATTTCCATGGAACAATTAATCGAACAGGAGCTCCATTTTGGTTAGGCATAACTTTACCATATAACCCAACAGAAATTAGTGCCAGAGGGTTTAACGCTTCATCCATTCTCAAACCCTCTCTATAGGGCCAATTCAAAACATTCCTTTTTTGGCCGGGTAAATTTACAGGATCAAGAATAGATTCAAAAGATACATATTTAGCATTATACAGAGGTTTAACTTCTTTTAATATATGCCTTAGCTCGAAGCCTATCCATGGAACAACCATCGACCATGCTTCAACGCACCTCAATCTATATATCCTCTCTTCTAGTTGATATCTTTTTATTAGATCATCCATACTCAGAACAAGTGGCTTTTCTACCAAGCCATCTATAGTTAATGTCCACTCATCAGTTTTTAGTTTATCGGAGTTAAACATAGGATCACGTTTCCCTGAACCTAGCTCATAAAAGTTATTATAAGAAGTAATTTGTTTAATCGTATTTGTCTGTTCATTAGTACTAAATTCAGTATCTTTAATAAAAGGTAAATTTTTGCGGGTTGAAGCAAATAGACTAGAATTTAGTAGAAACGGTATAACTAGACTTGATGACATTATTTTTCTTCTATTTCTGAAATAGATTTCATCAGTTATAGAATTTTCTTTATCTAAATTATACTTATTTGACATTATTTTAACCACTCACGTGCATTAATAAAAAATTTCGTCCATGGGGATATCTGCCAATCTGACGAAATATACGAATATTGATTCATCTCATATAACCTCTCGGGGTGAGGCATAAGAATGGTTACTCTTCCATCATTATTTGTGAAACCATTTGAACCATTTAATGACCCATTAGGATTAAATGGATATCTCATAGAAATCTTATTATTTTGATCCACATAATTAATTATACCTTTTTTACTATCTTTATTATTCATAAATATTGCTCTACCTTCACCATGCGAAACTATCACGGGCAGGATTGATCCA
>Ga0213868_10003544_pt1 | contig 14508 bp, 11 predicted proteins | sample PICome_9_FD_160087 | JGI IMG/M metagenome (GOLD analysis project Ga0213868, IMG submission 160087) | Coastal seawater microbial communities near Pivers Island, North Carolina, United States - PICO127 | ecosystem: Environmental > Aquatic > Marine > Coastal | place: USA: North Carolina...
AACTTTCTAATGGAACGTGTACAACGATATCTGTACCATAATTGTAGCGAAGTAGATGTTTAAAGATGATGATGTACTTAATTAGTCATAGAGAGAGAATACAGACTTCGACTGTAAATGAAAATACAGTATTATTATTGGGGAACAAAGGAACAAGTTTTACTTTATTTTCAATAAAGAAATCATATGTAGAAGTCCTCGCTGGAAAAAACACGACCTCGCCAATTTTTTGAGTTCATGAGAGCGTATTCATATCACTCACAACTTTATTTATTGCTTGGATACATCGCACTACCCAATTCAGTCCCATCATGGTAAGAGATATCCAAAGAAGCATATCTCCAAGAAAAAATTGTTTACCCTCTTCCTCCATACCAAAAAGTGCTCAAAAGGCTGGATTAGCTACAGTTGCCAAGTTACGGAAATCCAGATCGTCAAATGTTTTAGCATCGGAACAAAAAGAAAAAACTTTTGGTAAAGATATTTTAAATCCCTCCGATGATTATCATGATTCATTGGTTTCTGAGAAAGATGAAAACATGCAAAAGGAATGCATCAACCTCCTTCGTAATAAACAGTACCGTAGTTGCGAAATTATGACCATGTTTCACATTTCGACCTTGAAAGGTAACGATGAGAAAACACTACAGCTTAAAGCTACGGCAAATGAAATTTTAGGCGACTCAATCATGCATCAGGATCAGCCTAGTCGTGCTCTTTCTTACTACCAACGCGCTGCGAGTAATTTTCGATCAGCATTACCACCGATAAAGAGAAGTATTGGAAATGTTCTCCATGCTGTTTCTGCATCTGAGGCAAACTTAAAGCTAAAGGAGTCAAAGTGTCTAAGTAAAATCGGAAACACTATTGAAGCCACATCTTTATTAGAGTCTTCCGTTCCCATCACACATCCACTTAGAACTTTTGCAATCAGCATGGAACTTGGCAACTTGTACATGGCGAATGGACGACCCACAGATGCAAAACGAAGTTTTATGGACGCACTATCAAGAAACCCGTATGCTTTCGAGGCAGTAGAAAAGTTGGTTCTTCTAAATGCAGAGAGAAGTGAAGTAATGCGAGTTCTGAATGTGGCTCTGAAGAAGGATCAGAATCAGAATGAGAATCAAATACCAGCTGAAGGCGTATCTGCTGATTTTGATGTACCGGTCTCAGATCTAGTCACTGCATACTTTTATTCTCACAGATCAACGCAGAGTCATCAGTTAAATGCGTTGAGCCAGTGGAAAAAACTGCATTCTGAGTATCCTCAAAATATTCATGTTCTATTGCAAATGGCACTCTTACAGACTAGAAACCCAGCACTGGAACCTTCTCCAAATGCCGCCAAAGTAACATTTGAAAAAATCCGTGCAAGAGATGATAAATTCATTGAAGGAATGGATCGATATGGATCGATACTTTGTCAATTAAGTCATGTGACAGAATTGGGGCAGCTTGCACAGGAATTTCTTAATTGTAACGATAAAAGGGTTGAATCATGGTCAACATTAGCCCTTTATCATGAAGCATGCAATAATATAGATGATGCATTAGAAGCAATCGATAAAGCACTTGCGATCGACTCGAGGAATGCATTTTGCTACTACCTGAGGGGAAGAATGCTTCAATCTCAACATCAACCGGATATTGCTGCAATGTCATTCTTTCGTGCGAACGAAATCGAAAAAGATCTCAGCCATTACGAAGGCATGGTACTCAGTGTCTTGGCCGCGAAACGTTACAAAGAGGCAATTGCAGTAGCTAAAGAAGCGATGCATTATGCACCAAGAGATTGTAGATCTCTGACATTAGTGGGATTGGCTCTTTCTAAAGCCTCAATGTCTTCCACAAGAGATAGTGCAGTTGGAAAAGAGAGAGCCATCAAAGCCTTGAGAAAAGCAATCAGCTTAGATCCCTTTGCATTGATGCCACTTTTAGAACTCGTTGATTTGTATATCGCTGATTCTAACTGTGAAGATAGTGAAAAAATTCTGCTCGAAGCAATCGATTTAGGAGATAATGCGTTTTTGAAATCACCTAATACAGTAGGGAATAGTCGATTGATGATTCTCCAAAGAAAACTGGGAGATGTGTATGCTGAAAGTGGTAAATTTGTTGAGGCACTGACACATTACCACAGGGCTCTTTCACTCAATCCGAATTGTCCTGACGCGAAGCATGCCATTGAAAAAATGGAAAAAGCGATAAGAGGACTCGATGCATCTGTTGACGAAGATGATCGTGCTAATTATAGCTACTAACATACATCATGAGGAAGAATGTTTAGAGTTAAAAACATAAATTTTGATAGATCTATTTGATGTAAATGATATAGTCTTGATTTCAGTATTTTAAAAGGCAGTCAGCCAGTGTGAGTCAATCAATTTCTATAACAAATAGGACGCTGAAACAACTTGAATACCGAGAGAACCGAAGTCATGTGCTATCTCAATGCGGGTCTAAAGATGGATCCACACCCGCATGATAACCTCTTGAATTGAATGAAACATCATATATATCAACTCAGAGCCATCAGTTTTTAAAAATGCTTTGAGAAATTGGAAAAACTCATAGGTCTCAATCTATCAATCTGAATGGCCCCGATGCTACGAATAGCACTGAAACAATGGGAAAAGATCAATGGGAGAATTCAATGTATCTCTTGAAGACACTGATCGTGCTAATTGTGTAGATACTAACGTACATCATGAGGAAGTCTTAAATGTTTGAGTTAAACACGTGGTTTCTCTCTTACATACCGCCACCAAATCCGAATCCTCCAAATTTTTCAATATACTCTTCTGTTTTCTTTTGATAAATTTGAGCCTTTTCGTCATTCTTCTCTATACCATCGTCACCTTGAGTATACATTACAGCAAGATTATAACAACTGGGCGCGTGACTGCTTGTGTTACAAGCCTTTAGTAATAATTCTTCTGCTTTCTTCGGATCCCTCTTTAATGCGATCCTAGCGTCTGATTTATCTTTTGCCCTATCGTCTTCATTTTTTCTTTTTTTAATGGGTGCAAGACCACGCGCCTCTTCAGGAGTTACATTATCAGCTTCGGGTTTCACTAGGTCCCCTCTTAGCAACATCGTGGCCAGAGTGAAACAGCTCAAAGAATCTCCATCTTTACAAACACCGTCTAACAAAGAAGCCGCTCGATATGGATCATATGGTATACCCTTTCCTAATGATCCAGGATAACTAGCTAGCATTTTTGCCTGCATCATACAACTACCTCCATGACCAGCTCTACAAGCTCTGTCAAACAATCGATAGCCTTCTGAACGAGAGAATTTCGTATTTCCTTTACCAGTCATTCTCATTTGTGCAAGGTTAAAGCATGACGGAGGATATGCTTTTGTCTTGCCTTTATCCATACTTACTCCATTCGCAGATTTATCATTGCCAGGACGAAAACATGTGTTTTCATACAACAAAGCTGCCTCCTTGTGTTTCCTTAGAAACAAAGACAGGTATTCCGCAGTAGAATAGCATGCAACCATTGGACCTCTACCATTATCACATGCTTCGATGTAATCTTGTACTTGTTGAGATGACTCAGCGTCAATTACAGAGGGAAGCTCGGATGCAATTTTATCAATGAGGTCATATTCATGACCCGATGGTGTGGGGAATGCGTGTGATGGATCCTTAGGATCATTATCATCTAAATCATCATCATCGTCTTGCAGAAGAATAGGAGTTTCCAGTGCTTTCCTAGTTGATTTCAACGGTAGTTCATCGTCATCGTCGTCATCATTGTTACGGTTTGGTTTTCGTTTTGTGTCGGAGGACACTTTTTTGGACGGTTGAACCGTGTATATTTTGGCAGCCGAATTGTCTTGAGTATCTGGAGACGAAAACGATGATCCCATGTTCGTAAATTGATGTCAAACTTGGTATTGAAGTGAAGAATATTATTTGAAGAAATAGTAAGCAGTTTTTTAAATGCGATGGATGAAATGGTATTATATGGATTATGGTTTGTTGGTTGTCTCTTGTGAGTCAGTCAGTCAGAAAATCACGAAAAACTAAATTTATCACAAAAATGAGTCTTTCTACTTATTTAGCCGAACTAGATCTCTCTAGGGATTCATTCATGACATCCACGGAGCACTAAATTTGAACCATGTCTCTTTGAACGAATACAGTTTAAAGTCCTCTTATGAGATAGCCGTAATGATTTCATAGGAGATAGCATTAAGAAAAGATGAATCAATCAATCCATCAATCGAGAATCCAGCATTGAAAAAAAACCCGCAAAACTGGGGACAATTCACTTAGCGACCTAGCCCACCCCACAGATGTGACTGTGTGTGCCAAATAAAAAAAGAATATCCTCGCGACTCGCGATCCTGAATCCTGAATACCCAGATCTCTCTTAGAATGTTGGGAAGATTCGCGGCCCGAGCCTCAAGACTTCACACAAATCGTTTTACGTCTGCATTCCTATCCACCATGGTACCCTCTTCTATGCCTTCGGTAGAGATTTTCTCTGCCACCTTCCCCGATCCCAAGCGTATTAACATCGCTGACTACTGCGCGGGAAAGAAAGTGATTCTCGTCGGTCTTCCAGGTGCCTTTACACCCACCTGATCCACCAAGCAGGTCCCAGGATACCTTGAGCAACAGGAAGCGCTCAAGGCTGCTGGGATTGAGGAGGTGATTGTTTACTGTGTAAACGATCCCGCCGTCAGTAAGTGTTCTTAACCTTTTTTTTGAAAACGAACTCCAAATCATCAAACTATTTCTAACGGAACTTTCTCAACCTAACGTGCAAATCATTTATTGAACAGTGCAAGCCTGGGGAGTAGATCAGAAAATTGAAGGATCATTCATTACCTTCATGGCTGATCCTGCCGCAACGCTCACCAAGGCTCTTGACGTGGAAATCACCCACCATGGTCCTCCATCTGACGGAATCATTGGACGTTGCAAGCGTTTTGCCTTGTATGTGGACGATGATGAGATCAAGTCTGTTCAGATTTCCGAAGGGCCTGATGATCCAGCAGGTGATAGTGACCCTAGCAAGAGTTTGGCAGATAACATGCTCAAGGTTGTCACTGGAGGCAACTAAATCAAGGAAACTTATACATTTTAAAAACAACGCATTTTTAATATATTGAGATTATATATCAAACTTGAGGTGCGAATGACGTTTCTTCGAAAGTGCAATTGAATATGCATGGAAGAAATTGAAAGAATTCTCCTTCTTAATTAGTACAGCTTCCTGGTACTAAAGGAGTGGCCCTGTTGACGAACATTAATTTCAGATATATATATATATACGGTTGTTTTTGTAAACAATCCTTTATTTTTCAAAACTAAAGAATAAGTTTCGTATGAAATTCTCATTACTATCCAGTTACAAAATAATGTTACAGCACGCTTATTAGACTCTCTACAGCCGATTTTCCACTCACATATCCAGTGCTCCAACAATTCATGAAGTTGAAACCACCAGTTACGCCATCTACATCCAAAACTTCCCCACAAAAGTATAACCCTTTTACAAGTTTGCTCTCCATAGTCTTCATATCGACATCTTTTAGACATACACCTCCTGCTGTGACAAATTCATCTTTAAACACACCTTTTCCAGTCACATCGGCCTTGAACTCTGCAATGTTTCTTGAAAGCGCCCCAATCTTCTTTTTCGAGGCTTCACCCCATATTGTCGATTTCTCAATGCCACTCTCTATGCATAATGCATACCACAGTCTTCGTGGAATCGCTGATGTTGATGCACCTTCTTCATCGAGAATCATCAAAGGACACACAGATGACACCGCCTTCTTCGGGCTAATAGAGGTAATTTTCCACAACATTTCTTCAATGTCCTGCGCTGAACCGAATTCAGGAGCCCAATGAATACCAATCTCCGTCTGATAATTCAATCCCTTCATTTCTCTAGCAGCAAAGGCAGAGAGGCGCAATACAGCTGGACCAGATAGACCATGATGTGTTATAAGTAGAGGGCCTTCTTGGTCGATAGTTTTAAGTTTTTTCTTGTTGGGAATTTTGATCTTGAGTGTTGTACGTGCCATAGGCACCGAAACTCCCGCAAGGCCATAGAATACTTGACCATCCTTGTTCTGATTTTTAGTGTTGAAAGTGAATAGTGAAGGGACGGGTGGTATGATTGTATGGTGTAAAGAAGATGCAATATCATAGCCTAAAGGATTGGAACCGGTTGCGATTATGATTGCATCAAAATCTTGCGATTTGATTTGTTTTTCCTCGTCAAAATATTCCACTGTGAATGGTTTGGAATTGACTTGTCTTGATTCATTGTATTGTACCTTGGATACTTTTTGTCTTGTCCGTATCTTAACTCCGTTTTGTCTTGCAGAATCCATGATGCAATTCATAATAGTTTGAGACGAATCCGTCGTTGGAAACATTCGACCATCAGACTCTGTTTTTAAATCTACACCTCGCGATCGGAACCATTCTTCAGCATTCTTTGGCGAGAAATGTTTATGAAGCAATCCTTGTAACTCTTTCTTTCCACGGGGATACCCATTTAATAGATTAGAAACAGGCTTACTTGTATCATGTAGAACATTACATCTACCACCTCCAGATATTTCTACCTTTGTCATCAGTTTAGATGAGGCTTCAAGAACATGTATTTCAGTTTCTTCAGAAGCAAGACATTTTCCAGTCGATGCAGCGGAGCAAGCAGCGAACATCCCACTCGCACCACCTCCTATGACGCCTATTTTAAACCCTCCATTGGAGAGAGACTCGCATAAAATTATTGACGATGACACAATCAGATATTGAAAGAGTCGAATCATGGTGATGAGATTGATGAATGGTGCTGTAAGATCATTTTTTGTGATTTTGGTGATTGGTTGTTGGTTGGTGTTTCTGGTTAGGGTTAGGGTTAGGGAATGAACGAAAATCAATCAATCAAACGTATCGAAAAGACAACTTGATCTAGATACTCTCCATGTGCCAAGTATATCTACTTAAGAAGCAATAATATCTCTCTAAAGAGTTAGCAGTTGGGTTTAGTATTATGTTATAGTATAGCGGCAACTACAAATCTGTTCAACGCCAAACGACCTTATCGTCATTCATTTCAGCTCTTGATCCAGATGGCCATTTCATATTCCTATCCAGGGCACCTACAAACATCCAACCTACACAGAATTGACCATTCTGAAGATTCAAAAACGATTGCACATCTGTATGAAATTTAGCAATACCAACTCCATCTTGGAAAGAAAGTGTTTCATTTTGATCATAAATACACCCAGTACTCCAATATGCACCGACTCCATGAGTTGTAGCAATAAGTTGCATATTTTGAGCAGCGGATGCTACAGATGCCAATTCCTCCACAAAAGGATTCTTCTTACCAGCATCTACAACAAGAGCAATGATATGACTAGATGATTTGGCACTTGTTATCTTTTTCTCATACTTGGAGGTTATGACTTCTTTTCCAGCTGCTTCTTGTTCCCTTTTATACATTTGCGCAAGGAACTCTCCCAATTGTACTCGAGATTCAAATGTTTCAAACACAACAAAACGCCATGGCTGAGTGATCTTATGTGTTGGAGCCCATCGAGCAGCTTCTAGTATGTCTTGAATGATAGACGAGGGAACAGCCTCTCCGGTGAATTGCTTCGGAAAAATGGATCGTCTTTTACGAATAAGATCCAAAGTTTTTTCTGGTGAGAAAGTATGAGTGATACTTTCTACTGTAGTTTGTTTATTGTTCTTGTCCTTCCCTTTCTCGTTTGGTCTTCTTTGGTAATTTAGGAAAATGAACGATATAACACCACCTGTAACAGATGCTACTAGCAAAGGTACGATATTTGAAATTGTTTTATTTGACATGGTCCAACCTTAAGAGAGTTAATATAAGAGTATGTCAATGAAGATTTATGATTGGTCTGCAACAAGGTGTAAGAAAATGCTGCTCGATGCTCGATGTGCGGATGTGCGGCTATGTATGGTACTTAGATGGCCGTTTTCCCCAATTTCTAATTTCAAGTCGTCGTTGCTTTTACACGCACGGCACAACAATAATAAGATTCATTCATATTGTTCTTGTAAACTTATTGTCTATCTCATAAACACCAATATGAATGGAGCAACTATAGCTGAGATTCCTCCTAATAAGAAAGGTACTAATGCTGCGTCGTCAGTGCCATCAGTTCCAGGATTCGAAACCAATAACCCAAATTCTTATTCCATGTCGTATCCTCCTCCAGACCAGACGAACAACATGATGACGAATAATAATCATAATAACAATATCGCACACAATAACCATGTGCAGCAGCATCAGCATCATCAATATCCAATGCCTTATTATGAGTCATCTCAACCATATTACCAAACACAGCAACTGCAACATCAACAGCAGTTTCAATATCATCAGTACCCTCCACCGGGAGGATATCCTATGAACAATCCATACTATGGCAACATACAGCAACAGCAATATGGTTATCAAGGGAACGTAACATCTGCATCACCAGCATTATCAAACCAACGGAAGACTACTCTGAAACTTGTCATTCTTGGAAATTCAGGAGTAGGCAAAACATCACTCATGAATCAGTTTCACAGTAATAAATTTACGGGACAGTACAAAGCTACCATTGGAGCAGACTTTTTGAGTAAGACGATTCAAATAGATGATTGTGCAGTTGTGCTCACTATATGGGATACTGCAGGACAAGAAAGATTCCAAAGTCTTGGTAAAGCTTTTTACAGAGGAAGTGATGCATGTTTGCTAGTATATGATGTACAAGATGCGCAGAGTTTGCATGGGTTGAGAAAATGGAAGGAGGAGTTTGAATCGTGCATCGGTGTATCAGACAATATTACCGGCGACAATAGAAGAGGAATGTCAAATTTTAATCGTCCATCAGGATTCAAGTTCATTGTTGTAGGAAATAAAGCAGATAAAGATGATGAGTCTAGAATGGTTTCTGAAGAGGAAGGAAGATATTTTGCCAAAGATATTGGAGCTATGTTTTTCGAATGTTCAGCAAAGACTGCTATGAATGTCAATGAAGCTTTTATTTCAGCTGCAAGAGAAGGTTTGGAATACAATCGAAGTAAAAATATGGGTTTGAGCGGATCTGCATACACTTATGGACAGTCTGTAACTAATAGCGGAATGACAGGGCCTATGAGAGGTTACATTCCTCCAAAGAAAACGGTCGATCTGAATCGTAGTTCCAGTAGCAGAATGAGTAACAGTGGCGACTGCTGCTGAATATATCAATGTAATCTCATGTATTTTCCATTTTTATGTACTATCTGAAACTTTCCTTGTCATGTGGGGAGTCAGTCATTTGCGAGTCGTCATTTTTCATGTATTCATGTCCGTGCTATGCAAAGCTTGTATCATCAATCAACGACGAATTGCTCGCGTCTAACAAAGTATCGAGATTAAAAGTGCATTATGCTAGATGAAGATGATACACACATAATGCAAGTCATTGCCAGGGAGTGGAAATTGAATCTTCCTGGCTGGAATTTATTGGATGGTCTGAGAAATTTTACGTCTCGTAAATAAAAACGATTTCCTTCTTCTATCATTTTATCGATGATCAAAATTTACAGAATATATCGCTTTGTAATACAAACAGCAATATGCTTATGGGAGTGATTCTTCGGCGAAACGATTTTACAAACATCCCAAAGGAAATTCTTAATCGTCGATATTTATCTTACATAGATGTCGCTGAAAACCGTATAACTGGCTCTTTGTCAGGCTTTGGTAGATCGTTACAACATGTGAATATATCTATGAATAAACTGGAAAAGATTGAAACATGGTCTGCACCTGACCTGATTTTACTCGACGCAAGCTTTAATAAGATATCTGGATCGTTACCCGAAACTATAGGTGATAATATTGTTGGAATGCCAAAGCTTCGACTTTTAGATTTATCTCACAATTTACTCTCTGGGGTAATCCCGTCAACTATGGGAAGCATTACGAATCTTCAAGGACTATTTCTTCATAACAACAATCTTGTAGGTACCATACCTGTTTCGTTCACGAGTAAATCAGTGCAATTAGTTCAAATATTTGTTGAGTACAATTCTCTATCAGGTGCTATTCCAGCTGGTTTGAGCAATTTGCCAAATCTGAAGGATTGGGACGACTCAGAGAAATGTGCCTCGGATATCGTTCAATCAACAAACTGCCCAGTCGTTCCAGAACGTTTTAGTGACGAAGATAGCGATTGTTCGAATATTCGTACTTGCACTGAGAATAGGACAACCAGTCGAGATTCGAGATCATTCATAAAATCCTCTGCCGCATTAAAAAGCCAACAGACTAATAACACAAAGCACAGCAGTAATACTATTCGTGGTAGAAAAATGAATGATCTCTGGCTAGACATACCAGATGTATAAAATTATAAATCCTGTTATGCTACGAATACGATGAATCAACTATATGTCAAATATCTCGCCGTCGACATCAACAGTCCATAAGATCCTTCTTCGTTGATCCAAAAGTTGAAATTATGTAGGCCACGTCAATTAAAAACCTTCATGTTTATCCTTATTTTCCCAATCGGGATGCACCTGTCCGACGTCCCTCTTGACCACCGTGTGATAATATCGCTCAGTGACCTCCTTACAATTATCGTAGTGATTTACACCCTCCTTTCTGTAGCAATCAATTACATCTTTCCTCAAAAGTTTCACTGTTTCGTAAGCAACTTGACGTTCTCGAGCTCTTTGTTCTGCAGCGAGGAGAAATTGCACTGGATCAGTGGCTCGACCGCGTTCTTGACCCCGTTCGCTGTGGGGGTACGGTGGCAGTGACACAGGTGTGGTTTTAGGTTTATCGTACATATCCGTCATGATGACTTTCTAAGTTAATTTACTAAAGGATTTTATTCGCGTAATGAGATGAATGTGAATTGTGTTTGTTACACCAAACAAATTAGGCAGGTACTGAGCAGTTGTTGCTGGTCGCTGGTTGTGTGTTGTGTATTTCGCTCGTCGCTGGTCGCTGAGGAGGACGGAGCGACGTATTTTGCTCTCGTGTCAAATCCACTTGGTGACCCCTGGTGTCACTTCTCATTTTCTCACTTCCCATCGTTCGCACTTCGCACCACGTTCGTCTAATGACTCACAGCATCAAACTCTTTGATCATATCCAAATTCATACCACTGCACATAACTGCTGCTACATTCCACTTAAGTTTAAAAAGAAATGAAACTATTCCTATTTGCCTCACTACTTAGCGCTGTGAATTCTTTCTCAGTTAATCATTCCAGTTCATCCTCAAAACCTATTGTCGCTGATGCTTCGAGGCGCACAGCAATCTTCCTCCCTATCATGGCAACGATCACCGCCGCTTCAGCCAAAGTCAATGCTCTAGACATGGATGCGTTTGCTAATTCTCAAATTGAAGCTGACAAGAAAAATTGCGATCCTAAGAGAGATCCGAAATGCGTTCCAACTTTGACCTCGGATGAAGCCTTGTGCAAATATGGATCCAGTGGTAAGGCGAGAGGTGAGGCTTGCACTAGACTGAAGAGTGCAAAGCCAGGGCAAGCTATTGATACCGGTAGTAAAGGTGGTAAATCCTTGGGTGGAGCTTACGCTATGTAAACAAAAATGTGAATTTATGGAAACAAATTGTATTTTGTAATTTTTTCATCATTCTTGATTTTTAAATGGTGTGCAAACCAAAATATCGTTTCTACTATTAATGTCAACTCGTAGCTCTGAATCCAGATACAAAACATCAAAGAAACCTTTCCCCACAGGAGGGATAGAAAATTGACCCCAAGATTTCAAGTCCAATGTTGCACTCTCAAACTCAAAATCCACTCTATTCAATTCCTCATTTATGTTAACATTACCAGTAACTCCAAAGGACCCCCCTGCTTCAAATGGAATCATGTTTATGATTTTTTCCTGAGTTAATGTTTGAGTAATAGAATTAGGTTTTGATATCTTCCAATACTGAAAAAAGTTGATTTCCTTTTCAGTTGTCCATAGTAACTGCCATTTCTTGAACAATAATGGAGAAGAAATGGTTGGCTTCGTTGGATTTACATCTCGAAGTTCAGGTATGAGATTACGAATCTCAGAAACGTTTTCATTCGAAAATGGCTGGCTGCAAAGAAAACGAAGTTTTTCTTTTACTTGCTCACGCTTATTCTGTTCTTCCTTCCTTATTTCAGGGGATATATTTTTGGAAAAGATGGAGGAAATGTTTTGAAGAAAGGAGTTCGATAGAACGATGGATGAAACAGGTTGTGAGAACGCCGAGGTGTTGGAAAGTTGCAAAAATACGACAAGGAGTATGATGAGCGCTGTGGATCGTGGATTGCTCATGGTGCTGAACTAAGATGTCAGTAATCTAAGGTACAAGTCACCAATATTAGCAATGATAAGAACTCAATCAATAAGTATTCTTCAGAGAGCGCTCTCTACGAGACCTAGATTACCTTTGAGAGAATTCAAAACAAATGGATGATGGATGACGAATGGATTGAGGATTGATGACGATACTAGTACTAACTATCATTTATGGACTCATTATTCTAAATCACAATCAATTGAACAATTTGAAGCAGTTACAAACAAATGTATGCATCGCATTAGTCCCATTTACCGCTAAAGTATGATTTAAAGAGTGAAAATGCCTCTAAAGGACGATAAGCCGGAACCTCATGACCTGCACCGTGTACAGTCACGAAGATGAAGCTACTTTCAGTATCACCCAAATCGAATTCAGTTATGTATCCTGCCGTCTGATTGTTCACATGCCATGCATTCCATAACTTTCCAGGTTTAGGATCGATTCCAATATTATAAATCCAGGACTGAGTCGCTGCTGTTGAACAAACTATAAGAAGAAGAACACAGCGGAGAAAAAAAAACGTGAGACAAACGGTTGAAATAACTTTTTGTCCATGTGTAACTTGAAGAGACCATGAACCTTGATCATTCTCAAGACCTTGTAGACATTTTTTATTTTTGGGATAATATGTGATTGATCGTGAAGTGCAGTGAGGAACGTTTGCATTTCCGATGATTTTTTGTACATTCTTGTGAATGTACGGAACTCTTCCCAATGAATTGTATCAGGACAATTATTCATTACTTACTACTATCGTCATCGCCAGAGAATATCATCATTTTCAAGTTATTACCATGATGCATAGCTCGTTTGATTAAATCTTTGTAAAGATACATCTGAGGCTTATTTCTGTCATCGTTCGAATACTCGATGTCATCCGTGCACATTGTCCAATTCTTATCTGTCTCCACGTGCAATGCAGTTTTGACATCATCGCGATTCAAGTAATGATAGAGATGTGATTCAGCGCATGGATGGTACACATCAAGATCAGGTAAGAATGGGGGTAGATTTGACAATGAGCTTGTAATAGAGCTCTGTGACGATAATCCTCGACGTCTTGCAATTGAAGAAGTGCTCAAGACTCCCATACTATTCACATGTGCCTCTAATGTTGGAGGGTAGTCGCTACTATCAGGTTCAGTACAAGTTGGAAAATCTAATGCATATGGATTGATCCCTGTCCCAGCTTCAGTAAACATTGCATCAACCAGTGAGTCACACGTATTCTCATCGTATTGTTCAGGATCAGTACACTGCTGTTCCCAAGCGCTGAAAAGTGGCAAAGCAATCAAACCATGCATATAATAAGTCTGAATCATTGTAACATCATTTGAGAATGGATCCACGTATGGGTTTCCTACCAAAAACCCACGAAATTGAATAGTACCATCATTTTTGTCCAAGATTTCTTTGGCCAAATGAGGAATATAATGACCTCCAAAAGATTCACTTGCGATATAAAAGTCATTACCAAGACGCTCAGGGAATCTCTTGAAGAATTCAACAATGAGAGCATAGTTATCAACGGCAGCACGATTATCGTCAACAAACTTATCATCTTCCGAATCAAATGTAGAGAACCCAACTCCTGCTGGCTGCTCCACGTAAAGTATGTTTGCAATTTTATTCCATGAATTCGGATTCTCAGTCAGCACTCCATCCTTTTCGAATATAAATGGTCCGAATTCAGTGCCCAGTCCAAGTAAACCACTGCAACCGGGTCCACCATTGGTCCAAAACACTACAGGGTCATTGTTTGGATCTGAAGAACTTTCAATGTACCAGTAATGAATCTTCCGTGTAGGAGAAACTGGAATGTATCCAGAAAACTGCTTAAATTGAGGCTTAAATGAAAGACCAGGTAAAGAAGATATGTAATCTGACTTTGCTTCTTCTGTGTATGATGAAGAGGATGATAGTAAGTCCAAGGAATCGTCAGAAGCAGAAATCCATGTGTTTATTGTCTTTCGTAATTTTCCTCCCGAAGCCTTCGATAATACAAATACACGACGGAAAACTGAAATGGTTGAAAGTGAAACAAGCGCATATAGGAACTTCATGACTCTGACAAATTATTTTGGTACATACAAATTGAGTTGTATCTTAGTTGTGCCAGATGCC
>Ga0213868_10003546_pt1 | contig 14507 bp, 13 predicted proteins | sample PICome_9_FD_160087 | JGI IMG/M metagenome (GOLD analysis project Ga0213868, IMG submission 160087) | Coastal seawater microbial communities near Pivers Island, North Carolina, United States - PICO127 | ecosystem: Environmental > Aquatic > Marine > Coastal | place: USA: North Carolina...
CCAAAGCAGTAACGAATGCCGGCACCATCACAATACCACCTCCCACTCCACACAATGCGCCTAACAAACCGGCTACAATACCGGTAAAAGCCGCAATGATTAAAGTTTTCATGATGCAATGATGACCCGTATCAGGAAGTGCAAACCTTAGCTACCAAGCGATGTAAAACAATACGATCATCCAAGCCGGAGCTCACCAGTGACTTGTCAGCTGCCAGGCAGGCCTTCATAGCATCCGCTAATTTATTAACTCCAAATGCTTTTGCATTCTGGCTCGCCAAAAACATGGGATAAGCATTTACTCCCCCCGCCTTTTTCTGGGGCAGCCAGGCGCGCTCGTTTGCCGGCAAGCCATCCAGCGCACTGGCATACTGCCGGTAATTATTAGTAGGCACATTACGCCCTTGGCTAACAACTGCAGACATGAACAAGTTGCGTACTGTAGGGATAATGGATGCCCTCAAAATACCAATCGCACTTTCTTTACGGGCGAGTTGCTGATCGATGAGCTCAAACGCACGTCCGGCATTCTTGGTCTGAAGAGCATTGCCAATTTCAAAAACAACACCGGCGTGACTCAGTGGCACGAGTTTCCGCACATCTTCCTCGGTAATCTCACGACGCTCATCCAAATAGACGTCAAGTTTATCGAGTTCACTGGCGATCTGCCGAGTATCCACTCCAGCAAGTGTAATAAACAAATCGAGTGCATAACCTGAAAAACTTAAGCCCAATTCCGCCGCCTTGTTCTTTACAATCGGGATCATTTCCTGCTGCCAACCGTCTCGACCAACATCGGGCTTATCAAAAACTTCGATATTTGCCGCCTTGTTGAGAAACTTGTAAAAGCGACGACCTTTATGAATGGCAGTACTACTGAGCAAAAAATGTACCTCTTCAGGTAGCCCCTCCTCGAGACACGTAATCAGCGCTTCCGTTCCCTCCTTGGCACGTTCCGCTTCACTGGTGCGGTCACTACCAAGAAAGTTGGCGTTTTTGAGCCATACTGTTTTGCCGCCTCCAAAAAACGGGAGTGTTTGCAGAGCTTCGATAACCTTACTGCATGCGATATAGGCATCTTCAGCATTACCAACCACGCCATCTATCGTCTCCTGGGAAAAATCATCTCCACCCTCAGGCTTAAGTTTCGTGTAGAGGGCAAGTGCTGCCTCCGCCACGCTACCTTCATCCGAACCATATATGACATGCACTTGACTCACGTTTTGGAGAATCAGAAATGAGGTAACAAGAAGCAAGTTCGAAAAGTGGTGTAAACATCACACGGACCCATGCCACCCAAATGGGGGGTAGACAGCAGCGGCCATGCCATTAGCATGAAAGCCGATTCGTGGAGCACAAACTTTGCGAAAAAAATTGTAACATTCGTTGCCGCGTCTAGGTATTTTAGACTACTCATTCACCCCAATTCCCATCTACTCATAAGATATGTCTCTGCGTAAAACACTCCTTATCGGCCTCGCCGTCCTCACAAGCCTACCCATAGTAAGCGCTGAACCGGCCAAACCACTAAAAGCTCTGCTGATCGCCGGTGGCTGCTGCCACGATTACGCACAGCAGCACAAAATCATCTCCAAAGGCCTGCAAAACCGTGCCAACATACGTGTAGACGTTATTTGGACTCCGGATAAGTCCGTTGACCCTCCGTTCGATTTCTTCAAGAACCCGGACTGGGCCAAAGGTTATGATATCGTCATCCATGACGAGTGCGCTGCCGGCAACAAGGATCCGGAAGTTATTGCCAATATCCTCAATACCCACAAAACCGTTCCTGCAGTCCAACTTCATTGTGCCATGCACTCATACCGCGTTAAAGAGTGGGCCCAACACATCGGCCTTCTCTCTAACCGCCATGGACCTCACGTGCCGCTTACCGTAGAAATCGTTGACCAGGAGCATCCCATTACCAAAGGCATGAACGGTTGGGTCACCGGTAAGGAAGAGCTCTACAATAATGCCGAAGTCCACGACGCGCACCCACTGGCAATGGGAACCCAGACCTACAACAAAGGTGGTAAGCAAGTCACAGACTCAGCCATCGTAGCGTGGGTCAATACCAAGCACGGTGCCCCATCCTTCTCAACTTCGCTCGGACACTACAATGAAGTCGTGCAAAGTGAGGAATACCTTAACCTCATCACTCGTGGCACACTCTGGGCATGCGGTAAAATCGATCAGCCTGCCTACATGACTCCCTACACCGGTAAGAACACGATTACTGAAATCCCTGCCAAGCCGGTAAAAAAAAAGCCCTAAAGGATAACGGGGTCAGCAAAGCATCAGGTCAAGGGTTGGGCTCCCAGCCAGCCAATGCTATCCTTGTCAAAGTCACTGCGCAGTCGACTCAGACAGGTGCTGGTAATCATACTTGGAAGGCTGTTGATAGCGACCCGAAGACCCGCTGGTGTGCGAGCTCGGAGCAGAAACCTGCCTGGCTCCAAGTGTCCTTTGAAAAGCCCGTCACCCTGAGTGGAGCGGAAATCGAGTGGGAGATGCGCAACCAGTGGATGCAATACAGCATCGAGACCTCCGCGGATGGCAAAAGCTGGTCCAAGGTATTTGACGCTTCCAAGAATACCACAAGCGGCACCCGCAGGGACAAATTCTCTGCTACCGGCGTGCGTTTCCTCAAGCTCAACATCCTCGCTCAGCAAAACAAACTTTGGCCCAGCCTATGGGAAATCCGTCTTTATGATACGGATGGTAAAAAGCTACCCGTCTTCCCCCGCCTGGAAAAACAACAACAAGCCAGCTCCCCTGCCAAGGACTACAAAAAATCCGGCAACTACCCCCCTCACCCGCACCGCTTGAGTGCCGCACAGGAAGCTGAGCTTCTCAAGGACGTCACCGTGCCTGAGGGTTTCACAGCAAGCTTGTTTGCTCCATGGCAAATGGCCAACTACCCCACTTATGTAGCCGCCGCCCCAAATGGTGACCTCTATGTATCCTCTGACGGCAATGGCTCTGTCGGTCGTGATCCCGGCCGCGGCCGCGTGCTGCGCCTACGCGACACCGATAATGATGGTCGAGCCGATGAGGTAACCGAGTTCGTCAAGGATATCGACTCCCCGCGCGGTCTACTTTGGGATCATGACCGCCTCTATCTACTTCATCCGCCGCACATCACCGTCTTCCACGACAAAGACGGAGACGGTATTTCCGAGTCCAAGGAGAGGCTCATTTCTGACATCGCCTTTGGTTACAAAGACCGGCCTGCCGACCACACCACCAATGGTCTGGAAATGGGACCCGACGGCTGGATCTACATCGCTGTGGGCGACTTCGGCTTCATGAAGGCCACTGGTAAAGACGGCCGTAGTTTGCAAATGCGCGGTGGTGGTGTGGTGCGCTTCCGCCCGGATGGAACTGGTATGGAAACCTTCTCAGACGGAACTCGTAACACCTACGGGATTGCCATCACGCCCACACTCGACCTCTTCGCCAGAGACAACACCAACGACGGGGGTGGTTGGAACGTGCGCATGCATCATCTCTCGGGTCTTGAGGATCACGGTTACCCACGCCTCTACATGAACTTTGCGGATGAAACCGTAGCTCCCCTTGCCGACTACGGTGGCGGCTCAGGCGTTGGTGCCTTCTACCTCGGTGAGCCCGGTATTCCCGCAGCTTGGAACCACCGCCCCTACACCTGCGACTGGGGTCGCCAAGGCTCCTACCGTCACATCCTCGAGCCCAATGGCGCTACCTTCAAGGAAACCGCCAAGCCAGAAATACTGATCAAAATGTCCCGCCCTACCGATGCTGACGTCGATGGCTTGAGTAATATTTACCAAGCTTCTTGGAAAGGACCTGCCAGTTTCAGCTGGAAAGGTCCTGAGCATGGATACATCGCTCGTGTCTCTCCCACCGGTTACCAACCAAGCCCCTTGCCCGACTTTACCAAACTTACAAACAAGGAGCTCATTGACCTGATCCGCAGCTCTCCCAGCCATGTGCGCTCACTCACTGCCCAGCGCGCTCTGCTGCGTCGCTCTGACAATGATGAAACCAACAAGGCGTTACTCCAAGCGGCGCAGGACAGCTCACTTGCACTCGGCAAACGCATTCTAGCCCTCTACGCCATCACCCAAAGAGGTGTCGATAGCCAGCACAGCCAAGCCGTGCTCGATCTCGTGCTTCCCGCATTTGCCACCTCCCCAGCGGATGACCCCATCATGCCATTTGTCACCCGCGCATTGGGTGATCTGGCAATTGATGCCCGCACTGCGGGCAAGCCCGGGCCTACACCAGCAAGCTTCCTGAAGGTTCAACTGCAAGCCTCCCAGCCTCGTGCCATTCTTGAGGCAATTATTGCGGCCACTTTCCAGGCTAAAACCGAACTTGCCGAAGACATCGCCACTCACCTCTCCAGCAAGGACCCCCTTATTGCTCATACTGCTTTCCAGGCCCTTGCCAAGCTGGGGACCCACGAGGTAGCACTAGCCAAGCTAGACTCAGATGACCCAAACACGCGTAATGGCGCAACACGCGCCTTGATGCGCATGCACAAGAAGGAGGTTGTTGATGCCTTGTTGGCAAAACTTGCCACGCAAGCCGATCCCGCTAAGCGCAGTTCCATTCTCGCCACTCTTGCCCGCCTCTATCAGCGTGAGGGAGAATGGAAGGGAGACTCATGGAGTACTCGCCCAGATACCCGCGGTCCCTACTACCAACCAGCGACTTGGGAACAATCGGCACGCATTCTCGACAGCCTCAACAAGGTGCTCGAAAACCCCAGCACCACGAGCGAGGAAAACTCTACCCTAGTCTCTCTACTTGGCACGAACCGTATTCAGAATGACCGCGGCTTACAGCGCATCATCACTCTGGCCCAGAGTGATGCCTCACTCCTTCCTACCCTGCTGGCTCAACTCGCGGATAAGGAAAGCATTCCTGCCGAAGCCATTCCCCTGGTGATCCGTGCAGCCAAGAACCCCAAAAATCCTGCCACCACGCATAGTACTGCGATCCGGATTTTACTCACTCTTAATCACCCCGAAGCCTTCGATGCACTCATCAGCTCCTTGGAAGCCTTGATCAACGACGGCAGTGCCAGCAAAATTCGTGAAGACATACGCAAGCTGTTACTCGCCTCGCCCAAGCTCGAGAACTACCTTGATCAATTTACAGCATTGTTCGAACAAGATCCTGGAAGTGCCAAAGGGCGTTGGTCTGCACAGGCACTACTGCAACTCGCCAGTGGAAAGAATATCAGTATCGAAGCTCGTGAGAGCAGCCGCAAAACCATCGCTTCAAACTGGTCGAAGGGAGCTGCACAACAACACAGCCTCATGGAGGCGGCCTTCTGGACCAAAATCCCCTATCTCAACGACCACATCAGCATGATGCTCAGCTCTACTGACGAGGGACTAAAACGACGTGCCCAAGGAGCGGCAAAAAGGCTTGGTATCCAAGCACCGGGTACGGACACAACGCCCAAGATTTCAGGCCTCAACCCCGAGGATGCAGTGAACCAAATTCTCAACTACAAAAAAGGCAACCCCGCACTCGGTGAGGCCATCTATGCCAGGGCGACCTGTAACGCCTGCCACACCGTTAGTGCTGATGAGCCACCCAAGGGGCCTTATCTTGGATCTATCGCCAACATTCTTCAGCCCAAAGACCTTGCCGAGGCAATCATCCTTCCTAACAAGGCAATAGCCCAAGGTTTTAAAACCAACCTCATCACCCTTAAAGATGGCAGCTCTCATATGGGTTTTGTCACCGATGAGGCCGGAGATACGGTCACCATTCGTGATATCACCAGTAAAAAAACCACCTTCAAAAAATCAGAGATCACCCAACGCGACACCCTGCCTACCTCACTGATGCCGGCAGGACTGATGAGCTCTTTCACGGTGCATGAAACCTCAAGCCTGCTGAGTTATATACAGAAACTTGCTAACTAGCTTCATCTAGAATCGCTTTCGGATAGCCATGGAGCCAAAACCCTGTGGGTCATCTTGGGTCTCATACTGCTTACTGCGGTAAGTATGCACGTAGCTGAATTCCCAATTACCACGGCGGATGCCAAACCCGATATATGCCTCACCAACCAATGGCTCCTTGTCGACTCCGGTATCATATTCCCTGAAAACCGGGCCATCCAGGGTGATATCATGAAAAACCGCACTTCCGCGCGCTCCGATCATTCCGTAGACGGACCATCTGTCCTCATTGCTTTCACCATTGGTAAACAGGCGCTGCGTGTGCGCTGTCTGTGTGAGGCGCGGGTCGGAAAATTCTACCGGTAAATTCCAGCCAACACGTATCAGTCCCCCAACGTGAATATCTGTTAGGTAATTGCCAAGCGATATACCGGTTTCATGAAATCCATCGATTTCCAAATCCATCGGTAAGTCGGCATCCTCCAGTAAATGCCAGCGCCGTTTTTGGTTGAAAACAATGTTCAAGGTTGGCTCATTGGGCATTTGGCTGTCCCAGCCTTCGAATTTATCCAAGTTGCGAATATCGTGAATCCAATCTTGAGTTTCCTCAGCGAAAGCGTGTGGACCCACCGTGCCTATGGATATCTCTACAGAATTAAGAGTGCGCTGATCACGGGCATGCACGGAAAAACCCACTCCTAGCCAGCCTACATAGGGCCTTTCTCCGGGAGGTGGCACCGTAGCTTCCCTGGTTTCCGGGGTAAACATGAGTTGGGTTAGTGCAAAACCGTAACTGTATTCAACCTCCGAGGGCCGATTATGACCCCAAATACTTCTCATAAGCTCAGAGCTGTCTTCTCCACCGCTCAGAAAATCAAGACCCCGCTGAATAAATTTGATATCTACAGCCGGTTTTCCCGGAGTGATGTAGGAAAGTCTTCCTCCTGATGTATAGTTTGCGTCCTCACCATTGAAGAGGTCATTTTCATAGTAGAATGTCAGGTAGCTTTTGTCGTTCGTTTGCCGCTCTTCGGCACGGAGCTTCGAGACGCCGTTCACAAGAAACAAACACATCGGTAACAATGTGTAGCAAAATCCTAGCTTACGTAAAAGAGGGATGCCCAACATGGAATGTGGAAGAATATTAAACCTTCATTGTTATAGAGGAGGCACAATAAGCTCATCCCCAACCTTAACATCAATAGATCCACCGGGAAATGAACCAGGCAAGGGATCTGCAAAATAGTTGCCATCAATATCAATTCTTGAAACTTGGAGGCGACCAATAATTCCGCTGCCCTTCCTGATGCCAAGCTCTTGACCCTCACGCACATGGTCCCTCATTTTCACGTCCAGAACGATAACGTATATGCCCTGGTCCTGAGCCACCTCTTTGACCTGTGCCATTAATGTGGCTTTTTGAATCAGCTTTGCTCGGCGCTTTTCTGAGTCCTGCTTGCCAGCTTCCCTCTCAACCAATGCCATTGTCTCCTCCTCGGCTTGCTGACGCTTTTTTTGTTCTGCCTCAAGTTGCTCGATGAGCAGGCGGTTTTGCTGCTCAAGCTCAGTCAGTTTTTCCTCGGGAACAACCTCCAGTGTTTGTGCTACTTGAGCAGCGGGGCCATAGTCTTGCCCATTACGTAGACGCGCGATCTCTGCTTGCAGACGAATATTCTCCTCCATTAATGCTTCAGCACTTACTCGACGGCCATCCTCCGCCTCACCGTTCTTCATCGCACTGTATGATAAAAACAAGGCTGCTATCAGTATCGCAGCTGTTGAACCAAGTAAAATGTGCGTGATATTCATGGCGCTCATTTGAACCCAATAATTCCTCCTTAACAAGATTTTATCTTGTCTTGGTGAGCACAGGCTGCCGCATGAATTTTCATCGAATCACCACTCCATTCTTGCAAAATGGCATCCATGAAGCCAGCTTTCCTTGCATGCGCCCCAGTGGTATGAGCATGGCTGTCCTGGGTAGCGGCAGCAAGGGTAATGCAGCGCTTGTGCGCTGTGGCTCCACCTACATTCTCGTCGACGCAGGCCTCAGTGCCAAGCAGCTAGTCTTACGTATGAAAGCCCGGGGGGTGGCCCCGGAGCAACTCGATGCCATATTACTTACCCACGAACACAGTGACCATGCCCAGGGAGTCGATGTTTTGCTGCGCCAACGTTCCATTCCTGTGTTTGCCAATGCACTCACCCGTGAAGCACTGAGTCACAAAGTGAAAAGTACGATTGCTTGGAAAATTTTCCACAGTGGCCAAGAGTTTCAATTGGGTAATTTAAAAATCAATAGTTTCCGAATTCCCCACGACGCCGCTGAACCGGTAGGCTATGTTCTCAAGGGAAGTGATACCCAGCTGTGCATGGTAAGTGACGTTGGATACGTCACCAAGCTCATGCGTGAGAATCTCAAGGGAAGTGACGGCCTTTATATAGAGGCTAATTATGATCAGGCTTTGCTGGAGCGAGATACCAAACGACCATGGGCCACCAAGCAGCGCATTGTGTCACGTCATGGACATCTCTCCAACCACCAGACAGCCGAGCTCCTTGCTGAAATTGCCTGCGAGAAACTCAAAATGGTGATGCTTAGTCACCTGAGCTCGGATTGTAACTCCCCGGACCTGGCCTCAAAAACTGTCTCAAACTCTCTCAGACAGTCTGGTTTTGAAGAGGTCAACGTGTTCTGTGCTCACCAGGATGAACCTTCCCCGTGGATTGATATCCCGGTTACCTCGTCATAGTGAAAAGGTGCCTGCGACGCTGAAACGTCAGTCAACCATCAAACGCATGGGAACCATGTTAGAGTGGGCGAAGCCCTCTTTTTGGAAGAAGTTCTGGGATTCAGAACTCATTTTGTCTGTTAACAGGGTAATTCTCTTGAAGTTCTTTTGTTTGGCAAAATCTTTGACGTAGTCGAGCAGTAAGGAGCCGTAACCTTGGCCGCGGTGATTGGGATGAATCACAAAATCTTCCAGAAGTATGACCAATCCGCCAAGTGCCGTGGAAATGGTGAATAGCAAGTTGACCATGCCAAAAATACGGTCGTCATTTCGCAAGACAAAAATCCGGCCCCGGTTGGGTTGTTCAAGAATAAGTGCCAGCCCGCGCTGGTGAGCCTCAGGGTTGGACATAAAGTCAATTTGGAGGTCCATCAGCTCGGAGACCAGCTCTACCAGATCAGGCAAGTCCTCGATGGTAGCTGGTTCCACGCGAACATTTTCCTGAATAGACGCTTTAGTTTGAACATCTGAATGATTCATGAACACATCTTTTCTAGCACCAATTGGACCTCTGTGGAATTTTTTTTAAGAAAATTGCCTCTATGTATGAATGCCGGGTTGACAAGAGGCGAAAAATCCCTAGGTTGCCCGCCCGCCCGAGGTGATTTTACGGGCACTTTTCAGAATCACTGATTAAACATCAACCACTTTCACCATGAAACGCACCTATCAACCATCAAAGCGCACTCGCAAACGCCAGCACGGATTCCGCGCACGCATGAGTACTAAGGCTGGTCGTGACACCCTACGTCGCCGCCGCCAAAAAGGTCGCAAGCGTCTGCTTCCCAAGGGTGCAGAAATTCATTTCAAGCGTCACGTCAAGCAACACACCAAGGCCGCCTAGTTTGAAACTAGGACCAAATGCCTCCGCGAGTGATTTTCCCACGGCCACCTCATCTCGGGTGGCCGTTTTTACATGAGGACGACCAGACAAACCATCTCATGCGTCTCAAGAGAAAATACAGCATGACAAGCCATGCGGAGTTTTCCCTGGCACGTGAAAAAGGTGCAGCAAAAAGCGGGCTCTACTTAGTGCTCAGTACAATCCCAGACCCTGATTTGCCGCACCACAAGGCTGGAATTATCATCACTAAAAAGGTTGGAAACGCTGTTGTCAGAAACCGTCTCAGAAGACGTATCCATTCCATTCTCGCCAAACACATCCAAGATATCGACAGCTCCCAAGGAAAACGATATATAGTGACCATCATGCGCTGGCGTGCTCCACAAGCCAGCAACGCCGAGCTCGAACAAGACTGGTTAAAACAGGCACGTAGGCTTGGTATCCTTGACGTATCGAGTTGAATCAACCACCCACCTCATGCTGCTTCTATGCTATCCAAAATTCTCAGTGGGCTGCTCTATGGCATTGTCCGCATCTACCAAAAATTTCTTAATCCGGCCCTTAAAGCTTTCACCGGTGGTCACTCCTTCTGTAGATTCAAGCCCACATGCTCCAACTACTTCCTAGAAGCTGTCAAAATTCATGGCCCTTACCGGGGATCATGGCTTGGCATATGCCGGATTTTCCGCTGCCATCCCTGGGGCAGTTCCGGATATGACCCCGTTCCGCCCAAAAAGTAATTTTTCCCAGTTACCATCAATCATTAATCACTAAATCATATGGATCGCAAAGCATGGATCATACTCACATTGTGCGGTATATTACTCGCACTTAATTTTTACTACAGGCCGGAGCCACCCAAAACAGCACCTGTCCAAGCTGAATCCAGCGACTCGAGCAATAACAGCCAAAATGGTTCTGCTGTCAACGAGGGGCCAGCTGATAAGGTAGCCATTACAGGGGGCGGGGGCTTGGTAGTTGAGCCACCTGTCGAGTCTGTAGGTGAAAACATTGAAACCCTGGTCACAAAAAACAAGGAAGGTGAAGCCGAGGTAGAGTTTGCCATCACCTCACACGGAGGTGGTATCAAAACCGCTACCATGCTCAACCAGCTCGCTGTTGGCTCAAGCATGGAACGAGTGGTCCTCAACCATCATTCCCCGGCTCCGATTGGCGCGATTTGTGACAGCCCGGATGATTTCCTCACTCTCTACTATGACATAGTCGGGGTCGACCATGATGAGGATGGGAAAAATGATGCTATTTTCTGTGAGGCTACTACGCCGGATGGACTCAAAATCACTAAAAAATGGGCTATTGAACAGGACAGCGAAAAGGCGGGCGCCCCATGGCGTATCGCGCTAACCATCACCATTACCAATACCGGTAAAGGAAACAGCCAACTTTCTAACTACTCTCTTTTCGCCGGCTCCGCATCACCACTTCACCCGAGTGAGTGGGAAAACCAGGGCGGGGCTTTTTTCCTTAACAATGGTTCACTGACCAATAAGGACAGTAGTTGGTTTAAGAAAGGTTTCTTCCGCGGAGCGCGATCTCTCTTTACTGAATCGGTTGAGGACCTCGAGTATGCTGGAGTTTCCAACCAGTTTTTCACAACCCTGATTCGTCCCTCGGGCAAGTATTCCTCCACGGTATGGGCCAAGGCAAGCCCCGTGCGTATACCTGGAGACAACCCAGATAGCCCCAAGTACGCGGTCCGCTCAGGCTTCTCTCTTCCGGATCGTAAACTCATGCCTAATGAGTTCGCCAATTATTCATACTCACTCTATGCGGGTCCCAAATACTACAGTGTGCTCAAACACATGGAGGCCGACACCTCCGAGGTGATGAACTACGGGTGGTTTACACCCATTAGTGTCCTTCTCAACAATGTGCTCAACTGGTTGCATGATATCGCTTTCTCAAAAACAGCGGACAAGTGGTCCTGGGGTCTCTCCATTATCGCACTAACCATATTGATCCGTATTGCCATATGGCCGCTTCACAACAAATCGACACGTACGATGAAGCGTATGTCCAAGCTTCAGCCTCTGATGAAGGACCTGCGTGAGAAGTACAAGGACAATCCGAACAAGCTCAACCAGGAGACGATGAAACTCTACAAAGAGTATCAGATCAATCCAATGGGGGGCTGTTTGCCTATGTTTCTCCAGATTCCTATTTTCTTCGGTTATTACCGCATGCTGCAGTATGCGGTTGAGTTGCGGGGGCAAAGTTTTCTCTGGGTTGATGACCTGTCGATGCCGGACACCATCTATGAGCTCCCCTTTGGTCTCCCTTTCCTTGGCGACAAGCTTCCAGTCAACCTGTTACCCATACTAATGGCAGTCACCATGGTGCTGCAGATGAAGATGACGCCTAACACCGGAGACAAAATGCAGCGGCGCATATTCATGTTGATGCCCCTGATGTTCTTTTTCTTCTGTTATAACTTTGCATCAGCTTTGGCTCTCTACTGGACTACCCAGAACATTTTCTCCATTGGCCAAACCTGGCTCACCAACCGCCTTCCTGAGCCTGAGCTCCAAAAGCGAAACAAGCCCGGCAAGCCTGGCAAAAAAACCTTCATGGAGCGTATGGCACAGCGAGCCGAAGAAATGCAAAAGCAACAAGCCTCTCACAAAGCCGGATCCAAGGGCCTTATGAGAGATGCTACACCTGGTGACAAAAAGCCCGGCAAAAAGCGCAACCCTAAGACCGGAGGCTAAATAGCAGATCGGTTGGACCCCATTTGCTGGTGCCCGCCTGCTAACTCAAACGGCGGCTTGCTTACCTGCTCACTCCACCAACTCAGCAAAGACCATGGTTCCGGCATCGGTTTCCAAGGTACTTATGACCGTAACATCCTGAGTAGTGTTGAGTTTATTGGCGGCATTATTGACGACAATCATGGACCCGTCCGGCAAATAGCCAACTGCTTGGTGCTCATCTTTTCCTGTCCGTACCAGAGGCAAGCGTATGCGCTCACCTACCGCTATTTTTGGTTTCAGGGCATTGGTGAGATCGTTGATATTCAGTGCTCTTACCTCTTGAAGTCGTGCCGCTTTTGCAAGTGATTCATCAGTTGTTAAAAGTCTTGCTCCGAGGAGCCGACAAAGAAATATCAGGCGGGCATCAGAGGTTCCAACCTCTTCATCTGCTTCGGTGTCTTGCACGTTTACCTGAAACCTATCACTGGTTTGAATTCGCTCCAAGGTGTCCAAACCCCTTTGCCCCCGTGCTTGCTGGCTCGCCGTCGCAGAGTTTGCCATGATGTGAAGGTCCTCAAAAACAAAACGTGGAATAATCAGGTTCCCATCGATGAAACCGGTTCTCAGAACACCGTAGAGACGGCTGTCCGCCAGCGCATTAATATCCATCAACAATGGTGGTCCTGGTGAAGATTCCTGATGAAATCGAATATACGGGATCAGAATAGAAAAATCATCCCTGCCGCTTCGAAGGGCAAGAACTGAGCCAAGAAAACCCAAGCTGGAATAGAGAGCGGCATTGATGAGTAGTGTAATGGACTCCAGTTGATCGACCTTGTCTTGCAGGGTGGCTTCAACCAATTTCACAAGTCCACGAGATAGTAACCATGCACAAAAAACACCGATAAGTAGTCCCACAGTTGCATTTGAAAAACCTCGCAAGGTGAATTTTTTGGTCAGGGATTCAACCAGAATGAAGAATACTGCTAATACCAGACCGCCAATGACACCTATCCAAATTTTGTCTGGCCCTCCGATATGGTTGGCCATGGCTGCACCTGCCGTCTCACAAATCAACAGGTATACCAATCTCGCTATATTGATTGAGCGTATACCTGTTAATCTCTCCATATTGGTTAATTAGCATTATTCCGGAAGATACCGCAAGTCAAAGTGTGAGTAATGGCATTGCTTGAGTTGTCTTAAGCTTTTCACCCTGCGTGGTTCTCATCTAAAACCTGAGACTGCTTGCTTGAATTATACGGTACAGGGTTTTTTATTCCCCCATGCCTGTTCCTGTACATACAAGCTATGAAGACGTTATGTTTTTTGACACGGATTGCGCCGGGGTTGTCAACAACATCGCCTATCTGCGAATGATCGAAACATGCCGAACCCATCTGGGCGCCAAAATGGGTATGGATTTCAAATCCATGGAATCAACCCTGCTCTATCCCGCGGTATTGCGCACAGAAATAGATTATCTGGTTCCTGCAAAGCTTGGAGACAAGTTAAGCATCCACGGCAAGCTCGAAAAACTGGAGCGTGTTCGTTTCTGGTGCTCCTTTACCATGACCAGAGAGGGCGATGACACCACACTCATTAAGTGCCGTCAATCGCTGGCCATGATACAAATGCACTCTGATAAAGCTGCACGGCCTACCCGCTTGCCGGATGAGTGGATTCAAAAGTGGGGAGCGTCCCTTGGCTAACTGCCCGCTTATTCGCCCTCAGAGGTTGCCTGGATATCGGTCAATGCTGCGATGAAATCTCCTAGAATTTCCGCTGGTACCATGATCGTATCCCTGTTTCCTGATACGTCTTCGGTGATTTTTACCACTTTGCCACGGGCGTTTTCTTTGAGATCGAGATAAAACGTTTTGCGTTCAGCTAATATTTTTTCTGTGTGCAGCAAATCGTCGTTTCTCATAAGTTCTTCTGGATTAATTGGACTCTATTTCTCCATAGCAGATATCATAGGTCAAGCTGCTTGTTTAAATATAAAAATATTAGATGCTAAAACCCGAGGACGTGCGCGAATTATCATAGTTATTCACTACCTAGAATAAGAGACTCTTTTAAAGCTCTATATATTCTTCTTCTTCTTCGTGTGAATAACCCCAGTAAAACGGTGTTGCACATCATAAAACCAATAGTTCCACGGTAAGAATAAGTTGGTGATGACAGGCTAGTAGAACTTGGTGAGCCGAGCTCAATAAGACTTCCTCAGTAGATAAGCACATCCATCTACAAG
>Ga0213868_10003547_pt1 | contig 14506 bp, 9 predicted proteins | sample PICome_9_FD_160087 | JGI IMG/M metagenome (GOLD analysis project Ga0213868, IMG submission 160087) | Coastal seawater microbial communities near Pivers Island, North Carolina, United States - PICO127 | ecosystem: Environmental > Aquatic > Marine > Coastal | place: USA: North Carolina | collected...
GGTTGCATCTGCTTGACTAAACAACATGCCGGTACCGTTCATTTGATCCAACAAACCCACCACCGAAATGGCATTGATCAACTCGGCCACAGCCGGTGCTTTGCGAATGCGCACATCGCGCACAGACAGATCGCCGTCAAAGCTGCCGGGTGTGCCGGTGGGGTTCAATACCAGATCCATTGATCCGCCTTGGGCATTGGGAAAAATCTTTGCCGCCGAAAAGACAGACCCGGCATCGGAAGACCTGATGCGCGCAGCTGTCCCGTTGCGGGTTGGCACAAGGCTGCCACTAATCGGGGTTTGCCCGTTCAACCGCCCCTCAAAATCGCCTTCTACGCCGCCAGCGCGCGGGGTGATCGTGCTCCGAAACCCGGTCAAGACAAGGCCTTGCGCTACAGTCAGTTCGTCCAGACGCAAGTTGATCGGGCCACTTGTTGCGCCGCCGTCCGTTCGCCGTTTGGGCAATCCGCGCAGATCGACACTCCCACCGGTCACCGCGACCACGGGCGCGAGGCCTACACCCTGGCCTTGCAGACTTGCCGCAGCGTTCAGCCACGTTCCCAAACGAACAGTTGAAAACGTAGCCTCATTCAGTCCACCGCTAGGCGCAAGGCTGATGCTCCCCTCGGCCGTCAGACCGGCCGCATCAAGCGCTATGCGTTTAACAAAAGCAGGTTTACCCAAGGTGATATCCAGCGCCAATTGTCCTTTGCTGGCGGCGGGCTTGGTCCAACCAAGCGCGGGAATCGCCATCGCAAGCCCTGCCAGATCTGATCGCAGCGCCAACTCCGGGCTTTGGCCCGTCTGCAAATCAACCGTAACCACCGCCGTCCCGCGCCCCGACATCAAGCCATCGGGCAAAGGGACACCCAACGCCGCCGCCGCCTTGGGGCCAAACTCGGCGGTACCTTCTATCTTTGATTGCCCTTTGTAATCCGGGCCAAATTTTTTGGAGAACTGCCCGTCAAACGGCACCGTCTGCAGCGTGCCTTTGCCCGCAATTTGCATCCCTTGCGGAGTCACCCGCAGGGTAAGCCTATCTGCACGCAAGTCCCGCCCTGGCAGCAAGATATCCGATGAAAATCCAGTAATCTGCCCCGTCACATCAAAATCAACATCGCCAATTTGCACGCCCTTGCGCAGAGGGGTCAAGATCGTTGCCATAACATCGGCCCGACCTTTGCCCAAATCGACTGGCAACTTGGCTTTTCTCATAAACTCAAACGGTTTTTCGTCCAAAATTGACAAGGCCGCTGGCAAGTCGCCTGCTGCTTTCAAATCAATCCGTGCCATCGCAGGTTTTTGCGTTACATCCGGTACGGCAAAGACCGACCCTGCCGCGTCGATCCGCCCTCCCGATTTGGCGGTAACGTAACCTTCCTCCAATACCATCGTATAAGATTTACCCTGCACCACCGAATAACCGCGCCCGCCTTCAATGGGCGGCAAGGATCGCAAAAACCGTACATCGGCGCCGGAAAAGTCATAGCCGAGCGAAAAGATCGTCTCGGCCTCAGGTGCCAAACGAAAGCCTGCGCGGACATTTGACAGTTCGCCTTGCTGTACATTTTCAGCGACCCAGGCGCGGGTTCGAGGCACCACAAGCGGTGGCCACAGCGCCAAAAGCCGGTCATGTGGGATTTGGTCAAGTTGAGCATTTACCGCGACAGACCAGCCCTTTACGTCGGCTTCAACACGGCCCGACGCCAGCAAATGCTGGCCTTGATGGGTCAGGCTTACTTGGCCAATATCAATGCCAAACGGGGCCAATCGCACACGAAAATCCAAAGCACCCTGTTCAAATTGAACAGGTTCATCCAGCACCCCTTCGGGATCTAGTTGTAGGTTTTCAATCTGGATCTGGGCCAGAATTTCTTGGGGAATTTTGGTCGTAACGCCGGGCAAATAGGCATGGCCTGATGCCGTCAATACGATATCCTTGCTGGATACGGTTGCCGCACGCAAATCAAGCCGTTCACGGGCTGGATCATAGCCGAAAAACAACGAAGCCCCTTCAAAGGCCACGGGTTTGGTTTGCGGCGTCGGGCGCAGCGCTCCTTTGTCCAGCGTCAAGGACGCGTCCAAAGACGAAAGCGCCCCTTTTGCGTCCAAGGTCGAGGCGATTTGCCCAGAAATCGGCGCATCCAAAACCGCAAGCCATGCCAAAGGGGCCGTTTGAGTAGCAATATCGGCTGCCGCCACGCGGTCAACAGTGACAGTCATGCGCGCACTGGCGTCGGCCTTGGCTGCAATCAGCGTCATCACGGCCGAGGCAGAACTGGTTTGCCCACCCTTGACTGACATCCCAAATTCAATCGCCACCTCATCCGCGCGGTTGACCAATTGCAAGCGACCGTCGCCCAACTCCCACACGCGCCCCAGCATTTGATCATCTATCGTCAGGCTCAATGCCTGCGCCTCAACCCGCTGCAAATAGGCCAACGCAGGGTGTTCCGACAAGCTTACCAAAGTTGAAACAACACCCGACAAGCCAACGATGGGGCGGGGCTTCAGGTTCAGGTTCAACGCCACATCAAACTGGCCATCGTCAAGCTTGCGCAGCTGCATTGCGCCGCCAATCAAACGCAAACTGCGCAGCCGTATCTTGCCTTGCACCAAAGCTGTCGGATCAATCGCCACCCGCAATTCCGGCAACGACAGAAAGGTCGTGCCATCGTCTTCCAGCAACCGCACATCTTCTAGGCGCAAACGAGGAACCCAATCGTCATCAACCACAAACACCGCCCCGCCGATTGACAAAGACGCAGCATCGCCGGTGATATCACGCAAAGTGGTGTTAACGCGGGCCTCTGCCTCCACCACCGCCCAAACCGGCAGGCGGATCAATTTGCCCGACAGTGCAAGCCCGGCAAACAGGCCCGCCAAACTCAGGAATATCAAGGTCGGGATCAACCAATATGTCCCCCAGCGATGCGGCCTGTGATAGCGCTTTACCCTTGGGGGGCGGGTATGGGCTGGGTCCGCCACGGCATCATAAGGCGCCGGCTGCACCTTGGGGTCGTCTGGGGCCACAGGACCGATAAAACCTTGGTCACTTGTCTTGGACCCATCAAGATCCGCAATCGGATCTGCCATCGCAGTACTGCCCTTTTTTCGTTACCCGGTTGTCCTCACGGGGATTGCCTTTATCTATGCGCAAAGGCAACCCAAAGCCAAACACAGCTTTGCGAACAGGAGATCTGATATGTCCGATACCGGCGATATGGCCCCCGATTTCACCCTTCCGCGCGATGGAGGTGGTTTGCTAACCCTTTCCGCTCTGCGACCCAAGGCCCTAGTCGTGTATTTCTATCCCAAAGATGATACCAGCGGGTGCACGATAGAGGCCAAGGATTTAACCGCATTGGTCCCCGATTTTGCAGCAGCAGGCGTGACTATAATCGGGATTTCAAAAGACAGCGTTAAATCGCATGACAAATTTCTGGCCAAGCATGATTTGGGCGTGATCCTTGTGTCGGATGAAGCAGGGCAGGCTTGTGAGGATTTCGGCGTTTGGGTGGAAAAGCAGATGTATGGCAAAACCTATATGGGCATCGAACGCGCGACCTTCTTGATTGGTGGCGATGGGCGCATCTTGCGGACGTGGCGAAAAGTCAAAGCCAAGGGCCATGCCGAAGAGGTTTTGGCGGCCGTTAAATCCCTATGACCCAAACTTTGGCTGAGATGGCGCTAGAGGTTCTTACCACCGCCGATGGGCGCGCGAAAACGGCTTTGGGGCGCAAGCATGCGGCCACTTGGTTGGCAGCGCGCGCTGCTGGCCAACCTCTTGCCATAGGGGCAGCCGCGCCACCGTTGCGCCCTGCCCGGCCTGCCTTGCCCGAACTCCTTTCACCCCGCGATATGCCACGCCGCAGGCCCGGTTCGCCCACCGGACGCATCGCTTTGCTTCATGCCGTAGCGCATATTGAACTGAACGCAGTCGATCTGCATTGGGATATTATCGCGCGCTTTGCCCATGTGCCGATGCCCTTGGGCTATTACGACGATTGGGTGCGCGCCGCCGATGATGAGGCAAAGCATTTCAACTTGATGTGCGACTGCCTAGAAGGTTTGGGCAGCCATTACGGGGCTTTGCCCGCCCATGAAGGTATGTGGCGCGCAGCCGAAGACACAAAAGATGACTTGATGGGGCGGCTTGCGGTGGTCCCTATGGTGCTCGAAGCGCGCGGCCTTGATGTCACACCGGGAATGATTGCGCTGTTTGAAAAGGCAGATGAGGCGGCATCCATTGCTGCCCTGAAAACCATCTATGCCGAAGAGGTAAGCCACGTCGCCTACGGTTCAAAATGGTTCAACTGGCTGTGTGGCCGCGATGGTCTTGACCCCAAAGATGCGTTCCACAGCCTTGTCCGCCGTTATTTTCACGGAACCCTAAAACCGCCCTTCAATGAGGAAAAACGCGCCGAAGCCGGCCTGCCCCCAGACTTTTATTGGCCATTGACCGAACGCGAAGAAGATGAGGATTCGATAAGAACACCCTGATTTATCGGCGGTTTTCTGCCTGTTTCGCGTTTGAAGAGGGTTGGTTTTATCTAAGCTGGTCAAAAATCTTGCACCCAAGGCTATGGCTTTGTATCCATGCCCTCGATAGCAAAGGTCCAGAATGACCTGCATTGCTCTCGCAGGATCAACAAGACCGGAAAATGTTCAGTGCTGAAGCGACTTTCTTATCGGATAAACGGGGTTGTCGGGCGATATTTCCCGGAACAACGGCTTTTTCTGAAATCCGATACTGACACCCGCTTTATCCGCCTCCCCCCCATGACCCAAGCGATTGCTGTGTCAGGGGCTGCCCTTTTCCTAGGCTGGACGATTCTCGCGACTTCGATTTTGTTGATGGAATCAATTTCGGCCGGGTCTGGCCGCGATCAGGCTCAACGCCAACAAGCGCTCTATGAAGAGCGGCTGAATGCCTTGTCCGCCGACCGTGACTTGCGCGCCGTAGAGGCGGTGCGCGCCCAAGAACGCTTTAACCTCGCGCTGAAGGAAGTCAGCGACATGCAGGCCCGCTTGCTTTCGTCCGAGGATGGTCGCCGCGAGATGGAAACCGGTGTGGATGTTATCCAAAGCACGCTACGCCGCACAATCAAAGAACGAGATGAGGCACGCGGCGCACAAAAAACGCTGACTGCGTCCTTGCAAGAACAAACCGACTCTGGCCAAACCGTCGCAGGCCGCGAACGAGATGCATCATCGACAGTTGAGATTTTGGCCCAAGCCTTGTCGGGCACCGCCGAACAGCGCGACAGTATGGCCGTTGTTGCCATGGCCGCCCGCGAACAAACCGACACATTGGCCGCCCAGAAACGCGCGCTTGAAACCAAAAACGATGTGATCTTTACCAAGCTGGAAGAGGCCGTCAGCATTTCGATGGCGCCGCTGGACAAAATGTTCCGCTCGGCGGGTATGTCGCCTGATGATCTGCTGCGCACGGTCAAGCGCGGCTATTCGGGCCAAGGCGGGCCATTGACCCCCTTCTCGCTGTCAACAAAGGGCGAAACACTGAGCAATGATGAAATCCGCGCCAATGCTATTTTGCAAGGCTTGGACAGGATGAACCTTTATCGCTTGGCCGCTGATAAATCGCCGTTTGCCACCCCGATTAAATCGGCCTTCCGCTTTACATCGGGCTTTGGGTATCGCCGCGACCCCAAGGGCGCTGGTACACGGATGCACACAGGCACAGATTTCGCCGCCTCTTACGGCACACCGATTTATGCTACCGCTGACGGTGTTGTGACCTATGCTGGCTGGAATTCGGGTTATGGTCGTCAAGTAAAGATCCAACATGAGTTTGGAATTGAGACGAGCTATGCCCATCAATCAAATATCCGCGTCAAAGTTGGACAAAGGGTATCGCGTGGCGACCGTATCGGTGATATGGGGAATTCGGGCCGGTCTACCGGCACTCATCTTCACTACGAGGTTCGGATCGGGGGCAAACCTGTTAACCCGATGACCTTTATCAAGGCAGCGACAGATGTTTTCTAAAAGCAAAATCAACGAACCCGGCCCCAAGGCCGAGGCAGAAAAAACCCGCACACCCGAGCCTGCTGCGCGCAGCTCGATGGATTTTACACCCTCTGCACCCAAGACAAAGGCTGCGGCCTCGGTTTTGTCGTCAGATCTGACGATCACCGGTAACCTGCGCACGACGGGCGATATACAGGTTGAAGGTACCATCGAAGGTGATATCCTCGCCCATTTGCTGACCGTTGGCGAAACGGCCACGATCCGCGGTGAAATCGTGGCCGATGATATCGTGGTTAATGGCCGTGTGATTGGTCGCGTGCGCGGGCTAAAAGTTCGCCTGACATCGACCGCACGGGTTGAAGGCGACATAATCCACAAGACCATCGCCATCGAATCGGGTGCGCATTTCGAAGGGTCGGTCCAGCGTCAGGACGATCCTTTGGCAACCGGTCGTGCAGCGGCAGCGGGGCAAGCAGGCTCGTCTGCGGCTCCAGTACAGCAGCCAGCAGCATCAAAACCATCCGGCAGCCAAGACTAAGGCACCTGAAGATCGATATGAATTAAAAAAGGCACCCCGCGATGGGTGCCTTTTTTTCGTACCAGCCATTCAAACAAGTTTTAGATTAACGCGCGCTTATACAAATGCCATGTTGCATGCCCCAACAAAGGCAGCGCTAAAAACAGGCCAAGAAAGCCTAAGGCGATACCCAAAAACAGCAATACCGCAATAACGGCCCCCCAAATGAACATAACCTTGGGGTTTGTCAGTACCACTGAAACCGATGTGATCATCGCAGTCACAAAATCAATTTCTCGGTCCAAGAGCAATGGCAGGCTGACCACGGTCAAAGCAAACAACACACCCGAAAACACCGCCCCAACCAGCGTGCCAATCAGCAACATCATCGCCCCATTGGCGGTGAAAAACACATCCAAAGACGTGCTTATATTCGTCATCGCCTGCAATCCCATGAACAGCGCAAAAATCATATGCGCGAGAAAGTTCCAAAACAAAAAGAACACGACAATCACCACTGCAATCGACGGTATCTGTCGGTCTTTTTGCCGCATTATCACACCAAGAATAGCAGACCAACTTAGCCGCTCACCGGTCTCAAGCCTGCGGCTCACTTCGTAGAGCCCGCAGGCGATGAACGGGCCAAGGATGGGGAAACCCGCCGCTGCAGGTAAGGTCCACCAGACCTGCCCACTCACGGTCAACGCATAAAAGATCAACCAGCCCCCCGCCACATAGACCCCGGCAAAGAACAAGCCAAACAGCGGGGCTGCCCGAAAATCGGCCCAACCCGCCACAAGGGCTGAACGCAGGTCGTCAATCCCAAGGATCAACACCTCCGGCTTTTTGGCGGCATGAACTGGCGGATGCGACATTTTAACCTCCTGAATACGTCAAGCAAAAGCCTAACGCCGCAGGCGGCTGTCGCAAACATGTATTTGGTATGCTGGAAAACTATCCCTATGGGATCACAGACTTCAATCGCTGGCGTTGGCCTCGGCGCGAGATTTACCGGACACATCCATGGCAAGCGTGGCGGCCATGAACTTGTCCAGATCACCGTCCAACACACCTTGACTATCCGATGTCTCAACCCCCGTCCGCAGGTCTTTGACCATCTGATACGGCTGTAAAACATAGGAACGGATCTGGTTGCCCCAGCCCGCATCGCCTTTGCTTTCATGCGCCGCGTTAATAGCCGCGTTCCGCTTGTCCAATTCCATCTGATATAAGCGCGACCGCAAAGCGTTCATCGCAATCTCGCGGTTCTGGTGCTGGGATTTCATTGAGGATGTCACCACAATATTCGTCGGCAAGTGCGTAATCCGTACCGCCGAGTCGGTGGTGTTCACGTGTTGTCCACCCGCCCCGGATGAGCGGTAGGTGTCGATGCGAATGTCTTTGTCAGGAATATCAATCTCGATATTGTCATCCACGACCGGATAAACCCAAACTGACGAAAACGACGTATGACGCCGCGCCGCGCTGTCATAAGGGCTGATCCGAACAAGGCGGTGAACCCCCGATTCCGACTTCAGCCAACCATATGCATTGGGGCCGGAAATCTTGTAGGCTGCCGATTTGATGCCAGCCTCTTCGCCGTCCGACATCGACTGCAACTCAACTTTATATCCCTTTTTCTCGGCCCACCGCACATACATCCGCGCCAGCATGGAAGCCCAGTCACAGCTTTCCGTCCCACCTGCGCCCGCATTAACTTCTAGGAAGGTATCATTGCCATCAGCCTCGCCGTTCAGCAGGGCCTCCAACTCTTTGCCACGCGCCAGTTCCAACAGGCCTTTCAACGCCGTTTCCGCCTCGGTCACGATCTCGGCGTCATCCTCGGCCTCGCCCATTTCAATCAGCTCAACATTGTCGCGCAGACCGGTTTCGATCAAACGATACGTCGACAATTGATCAAGCAAAGCCTGCCGCTCGCGCATCAGCTTTTGCGCCTTGGCGGGGTCATTCCACAAATCAGGATTTTCGATCATGGCGTTGAACTCTTCAAGCCGATGCGGTGCGGTTTCCAAATCCATGCGCTGGCCCAAAAGGGCCAATGATTTGCGGATGGTTTCCACATTGGATTGGGTCTCGGCGCGCATAGGAATTCCTTGAAGTCTGGGTCTGATTTGCAGCAACTAAGCTAAAGTCGGGTGATAACTGTTCAGAAGCGCGCGAGCAAGGGCGCCACTGTGTTCACAAAGCCCGCCGCTAATAAAGCCCACCCGAGCTGAGCGTGCCAAAATCAGCCTTCTTGGGCAGAACTCTGGTTTTCCCGCTGGATGTCGTGACGGTTTGGCCGGTAGCCCCCGCTTCTTCGGTTTCCCCGTACGCATAAAGAGGCAAGTTCGCCCCCATGCCAAAGCCACCGTCGACCATCATGCCAATACTGGTGATCGGATCATCCCCTTCGCGGAAATACTCTGAAATCACGTTGTCACCGCTGGCGTCGTCCGACAGAACCGCCCCGGTAAAGCGATCAATTTTCTTGAAATATCCGCCCGGTGGCACCTTAAACTTGGTGCCGCCATATTTCGCCACGGCCTTTTTCATGAACTGTTCAAACACTGGCCCGCAGGTCGTACCACCATAAGCCGTGCCGAGGCTACGCGGATTGTCATAGCCGATATAACACCCGGCCGCGATATTGGACGAAAAGCCAACAAACCACACGTCCTTGGCATCATTCGTTGTACCGGTTTTGCCTGCGATCGGCACCGGCAGGTTGATGCCCCGTGCCGTACCGCGCTGCACCACACCTTCCATCATCGAAGTCAGCTGATATGCCGTAATCGCGTCCATTACCCGCTCGCGGCTCGACGTGATATCTGGCAATTCGCTGGGGTTCAAAGATGCCAATTGGCAATCCTCGCACTTACGCTGGTCATGGCGATAGATCGTACGGCCATAGCGATCCTGAACACGGTCCACCAGCGTCGGTTCCACCCGCTCACCGCCATTGGCAAACATCGCATAGGCCGCAACCATCTTGAACAACGTGGTTTCTTCCGAGCCAAGCGCATTGGCCAAAAACTGACCCATTTTATCATAAACGCCAAAGCGTTCGGCATAGCCCGCGACCACATCCATGCCAATTTCTTCGGCGATCCGGACGGTCATCAGGTTACGCGATTGTTCAATCCCGGTACGCACAGGCGTTGGCCCATAGAATTTGTTGGACGAATTGCGCGGCCGCCAAATGCCTTGCGGGGTGTTTACCTCAATCGGCGCATCGACCACGATCGTGGCAGGGGTAAAACCGCTGTCCAAAGCCGCCGCATAGACAAAGGGCTTGAACGAAGAGCCCGGCTGACGCTGCGCTTGGGTTGCGCGGTTAAAGACCGAATGCTGATAGGAAAACCCGCCTTGCATCGCCAAAACACGGCCCGAGTCGACGTCCATAGCCATAAACGCGCCTTGTACCTCCGGGACTTGGCGCAGCGTCCAACGGACAAAACTACCATCGCTGTCTTTGGTCATGGCGCGCACATGCACCACGTCACCCACGCTCACCAAATCACCCGCCACATTCGCCTTTTTACCTAAACGGCCATCGGCCTGCCGCTTGCGCGCCCAGGTCACGTCTTCAGCTGGGATAAAATGGCCATCACTGTCCTCGGCCACCCCTTCAATCCCGATCCGCGCCGACGTTTCGCCAACCTCGAGCACAACGGCGGCTTTCCACCCTTCAATATCGCGGGCGACATCAACGGCAGCCAGCGCTTCGCGCCATTTTTCCTCGGATGTAAGGCTACCAGCATCAATCACCCGCCTGGTGCCATTCCAAATGCCTTGGCTGCGGTCAAACCCTTCAAGGCCTGCTTGCAAAGCCAAGGCTGCCTCGGCTTGCAACTCGCGGTCTACTGTCGCGCGGATGGTCAGCCCCCCGCCAAAAAATTCGTCTTCGCCAAAAGTGCCCGACAACTGCCTGCGAATTTCATCCGAGAAATAATCACGAGGCGGCAAGGCATCGCGGAATGCCGGAAAGTCGCCATTCTGAACCGATTTTAGCGGCAGTTCCTTTTCGCTCAGATAGGTCGCCTCGTCGATATAACCGTTCTGCCACATCTCACGCAGCACATAATCCCGTCGTTCGGTCACCCGCGCTTTCGCCGTCACAGGGTGGTACTTGCCCGGAGCTTGCGGCATTGATGCCAGCATTGCAGCTTCATGCGGGGCCAATTGGGACAAGGTTTTGTTGAAATAGGTCTGGGCCGCTGCCGCGACGCCATAGGAATTCTGCCCCAAGAAAATCTCGTTCAAATACAGCTCGAGGATCTTTTCCTTGCTCAGCGTTTCTTCGATCCGCGTCGCCAGAATTATTTCTTTAAGCTTGCGCTCGGCTTTGCGCTCACCGCCCAGCAAAAAGTTCTTCATAACCTGCTGGGTAATGGTTGACGCCCCGCGCACGGTTTCGCCGCGTGATTTCACCGCTTCAATCGCCGCCGCCGCAATACCCCGCGCGTCATAGCCGTGGTGGGTGTAAAAGTTCTTGTCTTCCGCACTGATAAAGGCGTGCTTGATCAGCTCGGGGATTTCTTCACTGCTGACGAAAATCCGCCGTTCCTTGGCAAACTCATCCATCATGCTGCCTTCACCCGAATAGACCCGGCTGATCGTGGGTGGCGCGTATTGTGCAAGGCTTTCATGGCTGGGCAGGTCGCGGCTGTACATGTAAAAAACGGCACCAATCGACAAGGCCGCAAACAAAGCGCCTAGCGTCAGCATGGTAAAAATACCGCCAAAGAATGAACCGATAAACCTGATCAAGATATATTCCCCAAAACTTCCACCGCCCCCCTTATACTGCATATGGGGTGGGGTCAAAAGATGTCCGCCATCATCATGGCGTGATATCACGCAATTATTTCAGGTATTGCAGGTCTTCAAGGACGCTTGGCCCCCGCAATAGCCGCCTCTGTTTCAGCCCAACTCGAAAGCCCCGCGCTGAGTGCTGCAATCATCCGTCCGCGCCACACAGGGTCCGTCAAGCGCGCCAAATCCTGGACCGACGACAAAAACCCCAACTCAACCAGAACCGACGGAATATCAGGCGATTTCAGCACCGAAAACCCACCGGACTGAATAGGTTTGCGGTGCATCCGCAGCCCATCCGCCTTGATCGCGGTTTTCAACGCCTCAGCCAAACGGTCCACGCGCGGTGCGGTTTGTGAACGTGCCATATCCATCAACACATGGGCGATCAAATCGTCTTGTTCGGTCAAATCAATCCCGGCCAGCAAATCATCGCGGTCATGGCGCTCTGCCAAGGCCTTGGTTGCCACATCGGTCGCCTCTTCGGACAAGGTGTAAAGGGTGGCCCCCATCGCATCCCCCTCGGCAAGCGCATCGGCATGCAGCGATATCAGCACATTGGCGCCAGATGCCCGCGCTACTGATATTCGCGCTTCAAGGGGGACAAACACATCCTCGTCGCGGGTCAAAATCACCAGAAATTCGCCGCTGCGCAGCAACGCCTCTTTGAATTCGCGCGCAAAAGTCAGCACCAAATCCGCCTCGCGCTGGCCATCACTTTCAGCACCGGGATCAATTCCGCCATGCCCGGGGTCCAACACCACAACCAATGGCCCCGCCCCGCGCGGAATGATCTTTGGCACATCGGCTGGCTTTGGCAGCGCCCAGCCTTCGGGTTCGGGCGTGGCTGCGAGGGCGGCAAACTCTTCAGGCGATGTGGGCGCAAGGGTGACGTTGATCATGGCTCCCTCTTGCGCCGTCTGCATCACCGCCGATTCCACGGCATAGGGGCCCGACAGTTCCAACACCAACCGCGACCAACCCGGCCGAAACACCCCGGCGCGCATGTCCAAAACCCGGTCACTTAACTGCGGCACCGCGCCAATTTGGCTAAAATCAACCTCACGCGTGTCCAGCACAAGGCGGGGTGGATTGTCCAAAACGCGCACCCGCCATGGCACAGATTGGGACATCGACAAATTGATCTCTATGCCTCGCCCCCTATCCGCAATCGCCGACGCTTCTGGCCCCAGCCGCGCAATCGCCGACAATTCCTGCCCCCAAGCGGGGGGCAAGGCCATCAATACAGCCGTCACAATCGCAAATAATAACCGCATCAAACCCTCGTTTTCACCTTTATCCCGACTGCCTGGGCAAAAGTAAATTCACAGCTTGGTATGCCCCGCCATAAAGACCTTTAGCCGTGCCAACCCTTCAACAATCTCTTCCGTACTGCGGGCATAAGAAAACCGCATGGTCTGCGCGCCTCGCACAGGGTCAAAATCCAAACCGGGCGTGACGGCCACGCCCGCTTCCAAAATCTGCGCCGCGAAAGCCAGACTGTCATCTGTCAGGTCGGACACATCGGCATAGACATAAAACGCCCCATCGGGTGGTGCGATTTTGGTGAATCCCGCCTCGGCCAAACCTTCGAGCATCAGCGTGCGGTTCTTGGCATAAACCGCGCGGTTGGCCTCCAGCTCTGGCACGCAATCAAGCGCTGCAAGGGCCGCGATTTGGCTCGCATGCGGTGGACAAATAAACATGTTTTGCGCCAGACGCTCAATGAGGCGCACATGGTCGGGCGGCACCACCATCCAACCCACACGCCAACCTGTCATGCTGAAATATTTGGAGAATGAGTTGATAACATAACACTCGTCACTAATTTCTAGCGCCGAGATCGCGCGGTCGCCGTAATGCAGCCCATGATAAATCTCATCCGAGATGAAACTGATACCGCGCGCCGCACAATGATCCATCAACGCCTTCAGCGCCGTTTGGTCCAGCATGGTGCCAGACGGATTGCCGGGGCTTGCCACGATCATTCCCGCAATATCTATGCCGTCCATATCGGCCGGTGTCGGTTGCAGACGGTTTTCAACGCTGGCCGGAATGCCCACCGGAGTGAGCGACAGCGCCCGCAATATCTGGCGATAAGACGGATAGCCCGGCTCGCCCAAACCCACGCGGTCGCCAGCTTCAAACAAGGCGGTAAAAGCCAAAAGAAATGCCGCCGACGACCCTGAGGTCACAACAACCCGTGCCGGATCCAGCCTGATGCCATACCAACGCAGGTAAAGTTCGGCGATCCCTGCCCGCAATTCCGGTAACCCCAGCGCGACGGTATAGCCAAGTGCCCCTTGCTCCATCGCGCGGGCCACAGCAGCGCGGGCACCTTGCGGTGCAGCGGTGCCGGGTTGGCCCACTTCCATATGAATGATGTGGCGACTTGCTGCCTCGGCCGCGCGCGCAGCCTCCATCACATCCATCACAATAAAGGGATCAACCGCCCCGCGCCTTGATACCCGCATAGATCCCCCTTTATGGTTCCGGCTTGAAGGGGCAATTGGGTTGCCCTTCCCCCCTGCAATCGGGCATGAGGGTGAAAAGGTCAACCAACACGAGCGCATTAGTGCCGTGATACCGGAGCAGATGAATGAAAAAACTGATCGCCACCACAGCCCTAGCGCTTACCCTCGCCACCCCACTGTTTGCCCAAAGCAAACTGACCGATGCCGAGCGGACAGATTTTCGGGCCGAAGTACGGGCTTACCTGATGGAAAACCCCGAAGTATTGATGGAAGCGATTGCGGTGCTAGAGGACCGGCGCAATAACGATGCGGCAGCCAATGACATTGCCTTGCTTGCGGCCAATGCCGACGAGATTTTGAACGACCCCGCAAGTTGGGTTGGGGGCAACCCCGACGGCGATATCACGCTGGTGGAATTCATGGACTACCGCTGCGGCTATTGCAAAAAGGCCTTTGCCGAAGTGTCCGAGCTGATCAAATCGGATGGCAATATTCGTTTTGTTGTCAAAGAGTTCCCGATCCTTGGGCCACAATCCGAACTAGCCTCGCGCTTTGCTGTTGCCGTGCTGCAGGTCGAAGGCGCCGAGGCCTATGAAAAGGCCCATGACGCGTTGATGGTGATGAAGGGCGATGTGACCGCAGACAGCCTTGCCGCCCTTGGCGCGGAAGTGGGCCTTGCCGATACCGCTGCGGTAATGGAGCG
>Ga0213868_10003550_pt1 | contig 14500 bp, 21 predicted proteins | sample PICome_9_FD_160087 | JGI IMG/M metagenome (GOLD analysis project Ga0213868, IMG submission 160087) | Coastal seawater microbial communities near Pivers Island, North Carolina, United States - PICO127 | ecosystem: Environmental > Aquatic > Marine > Coastal | place: USA: North Carolina...
GTTGAAGTTGTACTACCGTCGTCTGTAACCGTACAAGCTCTTTCGATTATCTTTGAATTGTTTTCGTCAAATATTACTATGTACGGAGTATCTGTTATCCATACTGGCTTTTGATCTGCATTGATAAATCTAAATTGAATAGCATTATCAATGCCTCTATAAATTTTTAATTGTCTACTATACACTGGTCTATACTCCACAACAAATCCAGTATCGTTTGATACAACGTCTATTTTGTTTTCGACTAAATATCTAGGTATTAGTTGCATTAAAGGATCCTTCTTGTATAAGTATTTATCGGCATGTTATTAAAAGAAATAGAGAATCAATATCCATATATTAGTGTTGTCGCTTACGGCGGCAACGAATACGTGGGCATCATATCAAATCAAGATGCGTTTGTAACAAGTATGTTTATATACACCGCATTAAAAACTATTGACGAAAAAGAATTATTACTAGACCTTGGAGATATTTGGTGGTGGGAATCTAACAGAATGATTCCGATTAATATTTTTCTTAAAAAAGAAATGGAACGATTTAATTATAGTTTGCTTACAATGAATAGTAAAAACGTTAAAGTAGTAATTGGTCCGTGTGTTAATATCAACAACTTGTCAATCAAACGTGTTAAACGCAAAAGTGTTCAACTTATAAAACGATCTGCTAGTACGTAAGACTTTCACAGATTAAATTTACATGTACAACACAAGATAATGCATATGCTACAGCATGTGCTTTCTTAAAATAGTAACTGCCGTCTTCAGGCTTCTTCCAAACTTCTTTGAATATCGTTTGCCATGTTTCGTTGGCAAGATGCCTCTTGGCAGGCCGAATTATCGCTAGTGTCGCTGCTAACTGTTCTACCGAAGTAGGTTTCAATTGCTGCAATAGTTCGCTGTGCCCGTTTAGATGAAAGACTTGATCTGAAAAGTCTTTGTGTTCCAATAGTTGCCATAACGGTTCCTTCTCCATTAGTGTGTTTAAGTGTGCTTCGTTCTTAACGTCTTTGTATATGCTTACGTTAAGAAAGTCTAGTTTAAAGTATCCACGTTCTTCTGCGGTCTTGTGTTCAATAGTAGATAGATTGTCTATAGGATTATGAGGACACTCTGTTGCATACACACCTGTGTTGTGTTTCTTACCTGTATCTAATTTTGCCACACGATGTTCTATCTTATCTAGTATAAGATTACGATCAGCAAAGTCAATATCAATATCTGGCATTTTTATACTTTCGTGGGATCAAAACTAAACCAACCTGATGGCACTCTTATATGCCATCTATTGTCTATGATTTTGTAAATGCATTTGTTATCTAAGAATATATTATTTTTTGTTATTTCACATTCATAATTATTAGAAAAATATTCTGATTGAGCAACATTACTTTTTCTGCGTGAAAGGAATTGTAAATTGTTTAAATAACCGTTGTGTATCAATGATGTTCTTATCTCTACCAGCAACTCAAACGGCCGGTTGTCAAAGACATAATCAATTGTGTATTTGTCTAGTTCACATTCGTCTCCCCAAAGCATAACATTTACTTCTTTGTCTGAAAAAAATTGAAAAAACGAAAGTCTAGTTGTTCCTGGATGACAAAAATATGTATTGTTAAGATAATTGATACTAATTATATCTTCCCATTTAGAATTTGCTAGTTCATAAGTTGTAAGTAAAGAGCTAATATCACTAACAGGTACAAGATGTATGTCATACACTTTTTGTTCTAACATTTTTAATTTTTCACAGGTTATTCTGTGTGTATCATGTCCTGTAATATTTGTAATCTTTACAAGATTACTAAGTGTAACTTTACAAATACGAAAATTATATTTTTCTTTTGCTAGTAAAAACTGTTTTTTTGTTTTAATAATTTTGCTAGTTTGATCATATACTGGATAACGATAAGTATTAGGCATATTTTATCCTATAATAAAAATAATTGTACCATAGCAATGCTGTTCATTACAACAAACCATGCACACAAGACTATTGCAAATGCTGCTTTACGTATTACTGTACTTATAACTCCGAGTATACTGCCTAGCAAATACAAAGGAATAAAAATCTTTGTTGCTGGATCTAATACTGTAAATGTTAGAATAGCACTCGCAACAATCAATAATGTTGTTTCGGCCATTTCGCAATAGAATGCAACAGGTGACAGTCTATAACTTTCTTTACAAAAGTCTACAATATATTTAATCGAGTTTGCCATTCTTTCTCATTTCTGCACGGATTTTTGTTGCGCTTATATTATGTATTGTAGCACCCAAATCGTGTTCTGTCAAGGTATATCCTACACCTCTGCCATAACTAATATCTACAATATTAGGTACTATCATTATAATATATTCTTTTTGATATGTAAAGCCTTCTTTTGCTAGTTCTTTTTTAATGTTTTCTTCTACGTCTGTAACAATAAAAGGATTGTCATCCTGTGTTGTTGTACGTCCACCTGACGCATCAGTGTCTTGCGGTACAGTTCTAATCTGTATACACACTTGTCCTGTTTCTGCAAGAGCTCGTTTGAATAGTTCTGTATGTCCACTATGCCAAGGTTGCCAGCGTCCTAACATTTGTGTTGTAGGCTTAAATGTATCAAACACGATTAATACCCATCCAACGTTGTACTACTGGCATAAGTTGCTCATGTGCATTGTCAAACCATTTTTCAACATGATAGTCAACAGCACTAGGAGATTCAAACAGTGCATTTGTATCTTCAAAACGTCCTTCTGGAATAGTATCCATCCACACAGTATAGTCTGCATTAAACTCTAATCTAGTTATGTAAGTAGGACAAACAAAGTCTGCTACAGCAATTTTGCCTGCCATAACAACACCATCTGCCAAGTGTCGCATACGTTGTGCTTGCCTTACACGCCCTGCTTTAGTGAAGTCCCAATCATCATATTGTGTACGTACTGCATCTGCATTGATGTGTACGCCACCAATCAAATCTGCAAATGGTTTTGCTAGTGTGCTTTTACCACTACCAGGCAATCCAAATATTAAAATTTTCATTTTTCCTCCATTAAATTAGGTAAACAAATTTTCCAGTCGTGGTCTTTTTTAAAGACTTCGATATCATTAAAATATACAGTATCGTCTTTTAAATAAATCTCAATATCTTCTTGGGTTACTAAATTTTCATAGCCTTGTTGTCTATCATACGGACGTACTTGTGTAGTAATATTTTCGCCCCATAATGTTTCTATTACTATATTATCACTAAGAAATCGAATACTGTCGTCGGTACGCCCAAATTTTCTAAATTTAAAATATATTATTTCTTGGTTAGGCAAATAAGGAATGAATAAAGAACGTTTTAATCCAGGTTGTATTTCAATTCGTTGTCCATCGTCGTGTATAGTAATTGGATCTCTAATGAATTTATCTTTTATTAAAATAAAATATACATCAAGAAGTGAATTATAATTAGCTATTGGGTTATGTATAAAGTCTCGATTTGTATACGATTGTTTACTTTTATTTTTAAAATATCTTATAACTAATTGATTCCATCGATTGTATTGTGGCGATGCGTGTTTAACAATATTTTTATAGAACTCAAAAGAAGAAGTTTTGTGTACAACAAAATTTAAATCTCTTTTTGCGTATTCTAACTCGTCAATTGTTTTTAAAGAATACACAGTCATTAGAGCATTGCCTTTTTTGCAATATTTTTAATAAGTTCAATATCCTTTGGTTGTCTTTTAAATCGCATTGCCCAGTGACTTGGATCTAAAACATTGCTTAACATTCCTAACTGTTCCCCAGATAAACTACTTAATGCTTGTTTGCCTGAACTACAATTTAGTACTAGCCACGGAGATACTTTACCGTCTTTGATATCCCATGTAAGTCTGTTTTCATTTACATATCTAAAGTAGTCGTTGAATCGACTATTTTTTTCTTCGGCCCATTTTGTCATTGTTTGAATACTACGTTCAAGTGCAGTTTCGACACCTTCTTTGCGTATAAGCTCTACAGCATATGCTTCGTACATTTCTTCTCGACACCAGTGATCAAGTTTTACATTACTAGTAACAACGTAATCAATATACTTGTCAGGATAAAGAGGACGCACGTTAGATACAAAACTTCCAAACTTAACAAAGGCATTATAAAAACTACTCTTTGAAAACTCTTCATATGTTTTTTCTTTTTTGTGTCCTGCACTTAAAGTATAGAATCGCTGGAATGCATAAAAGCCTAACGTAACACGTTTTTCATCTTTTTGTAGCCAACGTCTTTTGGGCTCGCACATGTGCGCTAAGAGTGTGCTTTCTTTAACATAACCCTTATTGCAATAATCGCATGTGTGTTTAGATGTCAACTTTATCGTAACCGTGCTCTTTGGCAAACTGCTTGATTTCTTTTTTTGTAGATATTCTAGCAAGTAATTCAACCTCGTCTAATTTCATTTCAGGATATATTTGTGATAGCAATTTTGCAGCTTTACTGCTTTCATCTTTTTTCTTTTTAAGACCAATCCACGGATGAAACATTTTCTTTCCAGTTTTACCAGCAACACACAATAACTGCCATTGCAGTTTGATGTGATTTGTTCCGCCAATATCATTCCAGTTTTTGTTGTAGTATTCATTTACTTTGAATACTGCTAATGCTTGGTCTTCAAACTTTCCTTTTACGCTACTAATGTAACGATTAAGATTCCACAAGTCACCTTTGATATCTTTCTTTCCAACATCACTTGCTGCATCGTATAGCTCTTTAATGCCCATATCGATACTTGGAATAAGTTCTTTAAATAAATCTAGTTCTTTATTTGGCATGCCATTCCTCTACATCACTTGGTGAATTAATCTCTACTCCATTGTATTGTACACTCAAACAGCCAACTTGCCAACCGTTTTTTAACCAGCGGAGTTGTTCTAGTTTCTCTACTTCTTCTTCTTGTTCTACAGGTAAGCTAGTGTACATTTCTAATGGGTTACGTCTATAACCATATACTCCTAAGTGCCAGTCACCATAGCCTGTCATGCCTCTGCCAAACCATAGAGCTTGGTCACCACCACGTACCATCTTAACTGAGTTAGGGTCGTTTTGTTTGTCTTTGGGCATGGCTGTAAACACAGTTGTTATAGGATAATGCTTTAAGTGCCATTCAGCTTTTTCAATCATCTCTAGTGTTACATCCGGCATGTCGCCTTGAACATTTATAAAGTTTTTGTATTGATCTAACACATCAAACTTAGCAACAGCACCGGCGCATCTCTCTGTGCCGTTTTCGTATTCACGATGATCTAATAGACAATTTCCGCCGATTACATTGTATATACTTTGATCGTCGGTAAGCACATATGTTGGTATCTTAGACGCAACACAAGCGTCATACACACGCTTTATCATAGGCACACCATCTAACATAGTCAAAGGCTTTCCTGGAAAGCGTGTACTACCGTATCTAGCGGGTATAAGAATAACTGATGATGTCACGTACTACCTCCTCAAAGTCATCTAAGCGTAGCATGTTAGGACCGTCGCTTGGTGCTACATCAGGATCAGGATGGACTTCCAAGAAAAAAGATTGGATCCCAAGAGCAGACCCGCTACGAGCCAACCCAGGCACGTAATCCCTATTACCACCTGAACTGTCACCTTGTCCTCCGGGTTTTTGGGCAGAGTGTGTACAATCAAAAACAATATCATGTTCAAAATTGTCGAGCATATACATAAGACCAGTATAGTCAACGACAAGAGTGTTATAGCCAAAACTAGTTCCCCTTTCAGTTATCCAGACATCTTTTGCGCCTTTAGTCTTACTTAGCACACCTTTCATATCCCAGGGTGCCATAAACTGTCCCTTCTTTATATTTACTATTTTATCTGTAGCACACGCAGCTTGGATTAAGTCAGTTTGTCTACAAAGAAATGCCGGTATCTGATACACATCAACTGCATCTTTAAATTCTTTTTCAATACGTGCAACCTGTACATAGTCATGTACATCAGTTAATGTCTTTACACCTAGTTCTACTTTTAGTGCTAAGAAATCTGTTAGTGTTGCTTCCATGCCCATACCACGTATACCTTGCATACTTGAACGGTTGGCTTTGTCGTAGCTTGCTTTGAAGTAGTATTCAATACCATACTTGTCGCACACACGTTTGCACTCTTGAGCAATCTCTAAACTTTGCGGTAACGATTCGTGTTGACATGGTCCTGCTATAATTCTCATTTTACTCTCCGTCTTTTATAATATAATATAAGTTGAGTGTCTTGTCAAGTTGTTTTCTTAGTGTTGGATAACTATCAGCTAATGCAAATAATTCTTTCCATTGATCATAACTTACTATTCCTAGTGCTTCGTTAACTGCCTCAGGATCCCCACCAATTACCCAGCGCCCGTTGTACTTTGTGCGTTTAGGTTCATCTCTGAATCTAGCAAATACTACGCCATTAGCACGTTCGTATATTAAATATTCGTATGCTAATTCTGTCTTAGGAGGACAATCAATTATCATTTACGCATACCTGAAAATGTTGTTGTTTTAAATTTTTCATTATCATTTTTAAGACTTTCGATAAGATCAAAGTTTAGTTCGTTTTCCTGTAGTGTATGGGCAAGTGCTGCAACATCTTTAGGCAAGCACATACCACCGTATCCACGCAACCTATTGTTTACATCAAGATACAAGTTTTTTGTTTTACCAGTTTGCACATATGCATCCTTGACTTGTGAATAATCACAATCAAACTTTTCACAAAGTTCATAAAACACATTTGCAAATACAATACGTAATGCTGCATACGAATTATTAAAGTACTTGAGTATTTCGGCTTCAGTTGGCGATAGTTGTTTTGTTGCTTTAGGCAAAGTGCCATGTGCTTCGGTAATTTTTTTATACACATATGGATCATCTGTGCCGATTGCTAACAGCTCGTGATTATTGATAAAATCGTCTGCTGCTGCTCGTTCACGCAAAAACTCCGGAGCACAGCATATTGTAAGTGTTTGAAAATTATCTATCATGCGTTCAGTAAACCCTGGCTCTACTGTACTACGTATACAGACAACACCCTGGTAGCTTATTTCGGTAAGTTCGTTAAGTACACTTTCAATAACTGACGTATCGCACTTGCCGTTATTTTCTGGTGTAGGCAAACACAAAAATACTACTTCAGTATTTTTTAGATCTAATATTTCAGTATCAAACTTAATATCGTGTTCTACCACTTCATGCTCTAACAGTCTAAAGCCAGTTGCATTTGCGTTTCCTACAACGCCCATTCCAATAATACCAAGTTTCATAATAGTGTTTCCAATGTCTTTTTTAAACCTACTTCTAAAGGTGTATAATCTGTAAATCCTGTAAGTGTTTGTACTAATGTAGTATCAGGACATCTACGTGTTGCACTGCCTACAGGGCTAGGACGTATTTCTAATCTGTCTGGATTGATACCCATATATCCCATTATTAGTTTTGCTACAATACTTATACGTGTTTCTACATCTTGACCTACGTTTACTGTTTGATTACTAGCGGTTTGTATTAGTATATCTGTCATACGCACAGCATCGTCGACATAACAAAAACTACGAGTATCATCGCCTTTGATATAGTACTCGCCTTGTTTACAACGTTCTACAAACTCATTTATAAAGTGGTCAATTTGTCCTGGACCGTATACATTAAAGTAACGTATGATAAGATACTCAAGTCCGCTATTAGCAACTAGGTTTTCGCCTAGTGCTTTTGGTATACTATAACTCCAACGTGGATTGGTAATGTCATTGTACATTACAGGCACTGCTTCATCTGTAGGCACGTGATAATATCCGTTGTCTATTGTGCTGTTGAATATTTCGCATGTACTAGCAAATACAAACTTTGTATCAGTATTTCTATAACGTTCAATCAAGTTAATAGTAGGCAGCGTATTATTAATACAAACATCGGTAGGATTTTGATAAAAAAGTTTTGTACCATTAGTTGCTGCAAGATGTACTATAGTATTGCAATCTGGCATCTTACTGGTTACATCAAGTAATCGTAAGTTTTTATCTGCGTATTTTTGATCATAGCCTATCACATTGTACGTATCTTTGATATAGTTATAAAAGTGATTGCCTATGAACCCTTTGTGTCCTGTTACTATTACTTCCAACCTGCTTCTTCCTTACTATTACTAGTTGTATAAAACTCTTGCGGCGATGTCATTGTAGTATGAATATCAATTTCGCCATTTATATGGCATTGTATGTAATTAGCAAATTCTCTATTCTGTTGCGGACTCATGTGGCAATAACGATGGTCATCATCTTCTTTTAATCCCAATGCTTGCCAGTCAAGTTTGCTTATATTAATCATACTACCATTAGTACGATCAAGAAAATCAAATGCAAAAATAATATGTGTATCAGGGCGTTGATATTTAATACTATCTAAGTATGCTGTATGATAAATGATATTGCTATCGTAATGCATATTTTTTTGTACTTCGTTTTTTATTGTTTTGGTTAAACGAGAATCAAATAAACAGTTTGCATCTTTATTCATATCTTTTAGATCTGGATAATTAGTATTTTGATAAAATGCCAAATGCTTGGGGGTATTATTTTTAGTAGTAAAAATACTACCTCGTGTAGTACTAGTAACTACAAATATAATAGTATCATGCTTATGATGATTATTTAAAAATTGAAAATAAGAATAATCAAAACTACTACCACCAATACTATAATTAGTTACATCACCTATCAGAGATGGCCAGCCATTGCCGTATCCAAGTCCATAACTATCTCCAAATATTGCTATTGTCATTTAAAACTTTCAAAGTATGCAGGCGGTAAACGTTTTTTAGTTGGACCTTTTTCGTGTAACATATATTCACTTAAAAAACATTTATTCAGCGGTGTATGTGTATTTTTGTCTATGCTTAGTTCGGATAAGTCTTTGTATTTTAATTTACTTGCTGCAAACATACAAACCTGCCCGTCATACCATTTTGTAATTTCTTTAGGCTTATTAACATATGCTTTCTTGTATGTTTCTAAAAATTGAAAAAAGTGTTTGTGATTTTTATTTACAATTACAAATCCTGATTCTGCACTATATTTTTCACCTAGATAATCATGACTGAATAATGCAACACAATATTTTTTAGGACATAGTTCTGTAATTAATTTTGTTTCAAATTCTTTACGATACATTATATCAGCATCAGACCAAATTAAATAATCAGTATCTATATTTTCTAATGCGTGTATAAATGTTAAACCTTTCTTTGCAAATTTTATTTCTTTTTGCACAGATGATTTAAATTGTTTCCACTGTGGATATACTACATGATTCCAGTCGTATACTTTAAGTTTATCTGTTTCTGTAAACTTTGAGTTTACATTTTCAGCATAAAGATTTATCCTACAATTACTTGGCGAATATTTTAAAAAACTGTTCAGCATATATCGACCAACATTATCATAATAATGCTGGTCCATAGTTGTCACATATTCAAACTTCAGTGCCACTTGTGCGTCTTACAATATCATCGTGATTGAACTCTGCCCAATACAATTCAAATGCAACGCCGTCTTCAAGGCCTTCGAACTGGTGTATCTTGCCTGGCTTAACTTGTGTAAAGTCGCCTGCGTTAAGAATAGTTTCGTCAACTAGTCCTTGATCGTCTTGCCATACACGTACAAGCATTTGTCCTGACTCAACAAAGAAGCCGTTCCATTTAAACTGATGTTCGTGTTCTGAGCATTTGTAACCTTTGTTGAATTCGATACGATGGAACTCAAGTGCTCCGTTTGCATGAATTAACTCTGTGTTACCCCAAATTTTTCCTGCTTTAATTCCCATTTTATTCTCCTATAATAATTTTCCGTAATCAACAATTTCACTTTGTCGATTAATATCTTTTACAAAATATGCACAATCAGGATTTTCTCCATCAAAGATAGGAACGCTTAGTAAATGTCCGTTACGCATCTTTGGGAAGAACCATTTTACATCATTATAAAAATTTGTAATTTCAATCTTAGCAAAGCGTGGATGTGTACCAGTTAACGGATTAAACAAAAATGCTTCAAAGCCTCTTTCGTTTAAACTTGTTAATGGTAGTACTTCTAAGTCACTGCCGCTTTGGCTGCATCCTACAGCTAGACACCAATCTAATGGCATAGTAATTTCATTACCACCAATTTCCATTACTATGGCTGGCGAATTAAAACTTTCTAAAAAGATCAACGGATTAAAGAAAAAATCCGGATCTTGTGGATTACTGTTATCAAGCACTGCAAATCGTAAATCATCTTCGATTACTTCAGGCAAGGAATTTAATAGAAAACTTTTGTTTTCAAGTGTCATTATTCGCATGTTAATTCCAATCAACTTTTTCGATAGTGAATGGGTACTGCGCCTCTTTGTAAAACTTTTTACGTTGGGTAAGGTGCCGCTTCGCAAACTTGCATGTAGATGTCAAGTCCCATATTTGCACGAAGTCTTTGTCCTTTGCCTTTCTTACACCTCTACCAATAGATTGAATTACTCTTACAAAGGACTTGCCAGGCTCAAGTAAAACCAAGTTGAAAATACGAGGAATATTAAGACCAACAGCAGCAACTCCGTAGGTTGCGATAATAACCTCATTAGTTCCTTCACGAATCGTGTCATACGTTTCCTTCCTATCTTTGTTTTTAACTGCACCGCTTACAAATGTGCTGCCTGGTATAAGTTCAGCAAGCATTTCGCCTGCGCTAATTCTATCTACTAGTATTAATGTATTGCCTGATTCTTTTACTGTGTTTAATAATTTGCCTATATATTCTATTCTTGCTGGATTGTTAACAAGATATTTTAATTCTTCTTGGTAACCGCTGTGTGCTACTGTGTCAATCAATTGTACTACATTAACATGACATTCTGACAGTACACCTTTGTCTTGTAATTCTTTTGCCGAGATGTTGCCAATTACAGGTCCTAGACTAGCGTGAATACTTTCAAACTCAAACTTCTCTTTAGGTACTGTACCAGTTAGTCCCCAACGTATGGGTGCATTACGTAGGTTGCGAGTGAGCAGGTTTTTGAGAACTTCTGCTTTGGCTTGGTGTACTTCGTCGACAATAATAGTGCTTACACCTTCTAGAAACTCTGCAAGTGATAACACTGCGCTTCCGTCTTTTTGCTTCTTGTCTAGAATATTTAAACTCTGCCAAGTGCAAATAGTGTGAGTCTTACCTAACATCTTCCTGTCTCCGAAGTACACCCCTACATCGAGACCGCAGTTAATATAGTCCTCTTCTGTTTGTTCTACTAACGACTTATTAGGAACAATCACAAGACTTCTACCATACGGCTCAGTTATGTGTGACAGCGTTGCTGTGGTAATAGTTTTGCCTGCGCCAGTAGCAATCTGTTGCAAGCTCTGTGGATTATTTAAAAAGTTGTTGATTGCTTCTACTTGATAGTCACGTAGAATAATATCTTCGCCTTCTGCTGGATGACCTTCTGGCCATACAACGCCCTGGTCTTTCCAGTATGTTTCTGTTACTGGTTTAAAGTCTAATTGTATAGGATGTCTATTGTCCTGAATGTCAACTATTTGTACATTATTTTTTTGTAACACTTGACTAACAACGTCAAGATGATTAACATAGCCAGTGCCACCAATACCAAAGAAAGCAACTTTTCCATCCCAACGACCAAGTTTGTATTGGGGCATGTATCTTGCGTAAGGCACTTCAAACTTAAGAGCATTCGCGAGTTTTCTCCGAACATCTACTTCTAGTCCTTCTAGTTTAATGTTTACTTCATCTTCGATTATTAGTTTACACGTAGCCATTTAGTCTCCATTTGTTTTTAAAGATACTTGGACTATCGTCGTTGTATATAATAAGATCGCATAATGAATCAATATAATTTTGAACTTTATGATTGTTTCTTACACTGCTTATTGATATAGTTGCTTGAGGCTGCCAGTTATTTTTAAATAATAATTTAGGTAGTTTATCTTTACTAATATATACAACTTCTGTACTATTGTCAAGCCAATTATTTAATTTTTTATCTTTAATATAGTTGTTTACATTATATTCGTCGGATGACTTAGATCTAAATAATACTGTTTGTTTTTGAGTATTAAAATTGTGTTGTTCGAATGATTCAACAAAAGCAACAAGTTCGGTTAACGGATTATCAGGTGAAATTATTACTAGCAACGGAAACCGTTCTAGTTTTTTTAATCCTAAAATTATTTCGTCTAAATAAAATTCTTTTGGAGTAAGACATATTTCTGGATGCGAACGTTGTGCAATTAAATTTTCTATTGTATTATCTTTATCGCAAGTGATGTATTCAATGCCTAGTTGACGCTTACGATCTAATAATTGCAAACGACTAAAATTTTTAGTATATATATTAGCTTTTTCAGGTAAGTTTGATAATGCATTACTCCACAACCCTGGTACATATTTTGAGGGGTTAGATTTAATAACTTTTATTTCTTCATACCAATCTACTAATTTTTTATCTATCTCAAATTGAGTATTAATAAATTGAGAGCAAATATTGTCAATCGACTTTTCAGTTAACCGAAAGTAATGTTCGTGCGAACCTTTATCATGCTGATAACTAAATTTAGGAATAGCATTAATTTTCATAATATCTTTTTTACTAAACGGAAATCTAATTTTAATCCATTCAACATTTTCAATTTTAACTATCTTGATGTACTTTCTACGATCAATTTTTCTTAATGGCAATCGTAATGATTCTAATGCTATATCAAAATTATCAAACTTATTTTCTAAAAATTGATTTTTGTATGTAGCAAGTTTTATTTTCATAAGTGCATACTGTTTATCAGTTAACGCACTTCCTTTATAAACTTGTCTAGCAATACTATACATGATAGTCTTATCGCTTTTATCAATTTCAATGCTGGAATCGCGAGACAGCCCTGCTATAGTTTCAAGACAATCTTCAATAGTATGTAAATAATTGCTCATAATATTATAATAACAGATTATAGATAATCTGTCAATCTTTTTAGTGGAATACCTTGTGATATTTCATCTACAGTATATTCAGTATGAGCGTAGTCATTTAGCCATTGCTGTCTATCGGGCATTAGTGGGTTTTCAATATCGTGTAAAAAGTCTATGTCGTTGGCCACATCATAAGCAAGACTATGAGTACTAACAAAAGCAGGAACGCCTTCGATGATAGAATGTATCCCAGGATTGCTACTGTAACTGATAGTGCAATGTATATCATTAAAGCCCATATCAAAAGAATCATAAGTGCCGTTAACATGTTTGGGCTCCTGTCTGTATACGTGTTTAAGTCCACGTTCTATATGTTCTAGTCTACAACGTGGATGTGGACGAAATATAATTGGTCTATCTGTGTGTTTGCGGATTTCATCATATGTGTTTAAAAACCAATTACTCATACGTGGCATATCTTGCCATTGTAAACTTTTGTCATGCTGTCCACATAACAAAATGTATTTGCTGCTAGTACGCCATGGTTTTACTTCGAGTCCCAGTAAACGCTTACGGCTATCATCGTTATTGCTATCCCCAAAATAAGCATCTCGATTAATTCCATTTAGCCCCACCTTCCACGTCGTACCTCTTTTGATGCCGCCAACTTCGAGGACGATAACTGGTTTACGAAGTTCACGACAACGGGTCCAAATATCTTTGTTACGAGCCATTCTACCGTGAAAAAGCACACTCCAAATAACATGGCAATCGGCATCATTAATATTATCACTATTACTAATGTTATGCCCATTAGTAATACAACTCCGCTCAAAAGCAGAAAAAACATCTTTGGAATTAAGGGCACCGTATTCTTTCCATAATTTAAATTTCATAGTTAAATAGTAACATATTTATAAGGAAAAGTCAATGACAATTACAGTAGTATCTACATTTCACGCACCAGTTTTGAGTTTATATGGGCAACGTTTTGTAAACAGTTTTAGTGAAAACATTGACAAAGATATACAATTGCGTTTGTATGCAGAGGATTGCAATCCAGTAACCAAAGATCCGCGTATACAAATTTTAGATGCAAAACAAAAACTTCCAAAATTAAATGCATTTAAATCAACTTGGGGAAACGTTCCTAAGGCAAATGGCAAATGTCCGCCAGAAATAAAAGCAAGACGTCCAAAAGATTGGCACAAAGAATTCAAATGGGATGCTGTAAGATTTGCTAACAAAGTATATGCTGTATTTGACGCAGCACAACACTGTAAAACAGATTGGATTGTATGGATGGATGCCGACACTTTTGTACACAGCAAATTTGACTATGCAGCATTTAAAAGTTTTTTACCTGATCGTTCGTGGCTTGCATATATGGGGAGAGGACGCAAGTGGCCCGAATGCGGATTCTATGGAATTAATTTAAAAAATCCAGTTGGCTTAGAATTCTTAAAAGAGTTTGAGCATGTGTACGAACATGCCGAATACGGTATATTCCGTATGGAAGAATGGCACGATAGTTAT
>Ga0213868_10003551_pt1 | contig 14496 bp, 12 predicted proteins | sample PICome_9_FD_160087 | JGI IMG/M metagenome (GOLD analysis project Ga0213868, IMG submission 160087) | Coastal seawater microbial communities near Pivers Island, North Carolina, United States - PICO127 | ecosystem: Environmental > Aquatic > Marine > Coastal | place: USA: North Carolina...
CTCCCTTTACTTGTGTATCTATGTTTTCAGCAGTAAACCCTTTCCCATTAACATCAAAGTCTAGAGATGCCTTACCTACTTTAGGATCGTTTAAAAATATACCAAAGTCAAATTGCTCAAAAATTAGTTTCCCTTTATAATCAGCATTATCAATATCATTAATTTTTGTGATTTCTAAATTTGAATCAACAAAACCTAACTCGGTATCAATTTCAATTTCTGCGATAACTTTTGAAGATGTAACTTGAGAATTTCCAACTATGGTAAAATAACCTAATCGGTCAAAAGATGTCGGTATTGCTTCTCCTAAAACGTTTGGCAATAATGCTTTTAAATCTTTATATGTTGAAGATAAATTGCTGAAATTTCCATTCATATAAAAATTATCAGCTTCTTTGTTAAATAAATTTTTAAAATTAATATCACCGTAAACTCTTGTATTGTAGTTCGTATTTAACTTCAAATTACTTGTTTGCAAATTGTTTAAAGTACCTGATAAATCTGCACTAAATTTCGCATATTGATTAACACCAAATTCATTATAAAACGTATTAAGCTCATCTAATAAAACATTCGAATCTTTAAAACTCGCAGCTACTTGTACCTTATCAACAAAGTATTGTAAATCTTCCCTATTATAAGAAAATTTCAAGTCACCTTTTAGCACAGAACCAGGAGTTTTAATTTGCAGATTAGCAAATGTCATATCTTGTCGTGTATAGGCAAAGTCGGTCATCATGTTTTTCATAACCAAGCCCCTACTATCTTTGAACGAAAGCGTATTTATTCTTGCACTTACATTACTCCCATTTATAAGAAAATTGGTAGCATTAATATTTAAGTCGTCAAAATGAAGCACTTTTGTTGTTTCCCGGTTTTCATCAGACAGCGCAAAAACCCCATTATAAATAGAAACATCACTTGACGACAATAAAAAACTACTTTCTACTGTTCTTGGATTATCATCTTCAAATCTATTTACAAAAACATCAAGATTTGTTTCAGAGGAACCTTCATAGGTTTTGATATTAAAGATGAGTTTTTCAATATCTATATCTCCAAACTCTAGATTACCATAGTACAAGTTTTTAAAACTTAAAACAGATGTATTAAGTTCTTTAATGCTTATTAACGTATCTTTTTTATAATCTTCAATATAAATATTTTTAATTTCTACATCGCTATTAAACTTTAAACTAACTCGATCAATGTTAATGTTGGTCTTGAAGTCATCATTCAACATTTTTGTGAGACGCTTACCTATTCCAGTCTGAACAGCAGGAATGGAAAGCACTAACACCAAAATGATGAATAACAATAACAGAATACCTGCTACTTTTGATAGTATTTTTACAAATTTTTTGATGCCCTTAAAGTTATAACTTTATTAAGAATAAACTACTTTTGTAATTACGAGTAAAAATCATGATTGAGATGTCTATTCTTTTTCAAAATTAACAATTATTGTGCCTAAAATTTATTAATGTCTTCACAAAATATTTACATTCTTGGAATTGAGTCTTCTTGTGACGATACAGCAGCTTCTGTAATTCATAACGGCCGTATTTTAAGCAATGTTGTAGCCACCCAAAAAATACATGAAGAATATGGTGGTGTTGTACCTGAATTAGCCTCTAGAGCACATCAACAAAACATTGTTCCTGTGGTACATCAAGCCATAGAAAAAGCTGGTATTAGTAAAGAACAATTAAATGCTATAGCCTTTACAAGAGGTCCTGGATTAATGGGAAGTTTACTGGTTGGAACATCATTTGCAAAATCTTTGGCCTATGGTTTAAAGATTCCTTTAATTGATGTGAACCACATGCAAGGGCATATTTTAGCACATTTTATAGAAGAAGATGGGTTTGAAAAACCGCCTTTTCCGTTTTTGGCTATGACGCTTTCTGGCGGGCATACTCAAATTGTTAGAGTGGATAACTATTTTGACATGACTGTTATTGGTGAAACCATTGATGATGCAGTTGGTGAAGCTTTTGATAAAAGTGGGAAAATTTTAGGATTAGGCTACCCAGCCGGACCAGAAATTGATAAACGTGCAACATTAGGAAACCCAAAGGCATTTCAATTTACAAGGCCTAGAGTAGATGGTTTAAACTTTAGCTTTTCTGGATTTAAAACAGCAGTGCTTTATTTTGTTCAGCGACAGGTTAAAGCAAACCCAAATTTTATTGAAGAAAACCTAAATGATATTTGCGCCTCAATTCAATATACCATTATTGGTATTTTAATTGACAAATTAAAACTCGCAACACAACAAACAGGAATACAACATATTGCTATTGGTGGTGGTGTTTCGGCCAATTCTGGAATACGACAAGCTTTAAAAGATGGTGAACAAAAATTTGATTGGAAAACATACATTCCCAAATTTGAATTTACAACCGATAACGCTGCTATGATTGCTATTGTTGGTTATTTAAAATTTTTAGAAAGGGATTTTGCTAAACAGGATGTTGTAGCTTCGGCTCGTTTAAAGATATAGTGTTTAGCATTAATAAATAAAAAAGCATTAACCAAAAATCTTAAATTCTTATATTTTAGCTTCATGCAACTCTTCTTTAATCCAGACATATCAGAGAACACTACTCAGTTTACTTTTGAAAGAGAAGAAAGTAAACACATTGTAAAAGTCCTGCGCAAAAACATTGGGGACACATTGTATATTACTAATGGTAAAGGGTGGTTATTTACTGCTGAAATTTCGGTGCCGAACATTAATAAATGTACGGCGAAAATTATTTCTCAAAAACTTCAACCAAAACGAGACTATAATTTACATCTAGCTGTTGCCCCAACAAAAATGAACGACCGATACGAATGGTTTTTAGAAAAAGCTACCGAAATTGGTATAGATAGCATCACCCCTATTATATGCGATCATAGCGAACGAAAAGTTATTAAACGAGAGCGTTTTGAACGGATTTTACAATCGGCCATGAAACAGTCTTTAAATTGTTATTTACCTAAACTGAATGATGCCATTTCCTTTCAAGACTTTATAAATCTAGATTTTGAAAGTGATCTATTCATTGCACATTGTGAAGAAACCGATAGAAAATCTTTAAAGCAACAACTAAACCCAAAAACAGACATTACTATTTTAATTGGGCCAGAAGGCGATTTTTCTGTTAAAGAAATTACAGAAGCGCTAAAAAATAATTTTATTCCTGTAACTTTGGGTGAAACTAGATTACGCACAGAAACGGCAGCTATTGTGGCTTGTCATTCTGTAGCCTTTATAAACGAAGCCCATAATGGGCAATAATTTATTTAATGAAGTTAATTATCTCTTTTTTCTTTTGTCTATTTTCTGTATTCTCATATACACAAGATTTAGCCATTTTAAAATACAAAGGTGGTGGTGACTGGTATGGTAACCCTACTGCTCTGCCAAACCTTATTAAATTTTGCAATGATAACATCAACACTAAAATCAATCCTAAACCTCAAACGGTTGAAGTTGGTAGCTCAGATATTTTTCAGTTTCCATTACTACACATGACTGGTCATGGCAATGTGTTTTTTAGTGAAACCGATGCTGAAAACTTGAGTAATTATCTAATTTCTGGTGGGTTCTTGCATATTGATGACAACTATGGCATGGAACCCTACATAACTAAAGAGTTAAAAAAAGTATTTCCAGATAAAGATTTAGTTGAGTTACCAAAAAGTCATGTTATTTTTAATATAGAATATAAATTCCCAAAAGGGTTACCAAAAATACATGAACATGATGGCAAACGTCCTCAAGCATTTGGACTTTTTCATCAAAATAGACTGATATTATTATTTACTTATGAAAGTGATTTAGGAGATGGATGGGAAGATCCCGAAGTCCATAACGATCCTCCTGATGTTAGAGAAAGAGCTCTTAAAATGGGAACTAATATTGTGAAATATGCATTTGAGAATTAGATTGCCACAAATTCACTAATATATTTGCTGCAAACTGCAACTGAATACTGCGACTGAAATATGCAACTCAACCACTACAATACTAATTTTAAAGAACAAATCTTTCCAATCACTTTAATTTGTGATAATGTTACCAACGCACCAAACATTGGAAGTATATTTAGAATCGCTGATGCTTTTGGTATTGAAAAACTGATACTTTGTGGTGATGATATTTCGTTAGGTCGAAAAATGGCTAAAACCTCTAGAGCAACAGAAAAAGTAGTTAATTATGAAGTTAATAGAGATGCGTCAGAAGTAATTCAAGATTTAAAAAGTAAAAACTATCAAATCATTTCATTAGAAATAACGAATTCAAGTCAAGCAGTTCACAATGTTCAATTTTCAACAAATAAACCAATCGCATTAATTATTGGGGATGAGAATTTTGGTGTTTCAGAACATATTTTGAATCTCTCTGATGCCATCATTCATATTGAAATGTTTGGACAGAATAGCAGTATGAATGTGGTACAAGCCACCAATATTGCATTATATGAAATAACTAAACAGCTTTTATAAACAAGTTTCCTATATTTACTATATGAATTCTAACGCCATCTCTAACGGTATTTTAAAAGCAATTGGTGTCATATTAGGCATTGCTTTATTGCTTTTCTTTTTATACCAAATTCAATCTGTAATTGGCTATATAGCCATTGCTTCAGTAATTTCATTAATTGGCAGACCTATTGTTTTGTTCTTAGAACGCAAATTAAAATTTAAAAACACCATTGCAGTTATTGTGTCCATGGTATTACTATTAGGAATTTTTATAGGTTTAGTAGGTCTATTTATTCCATTAGTAATAAAACAAGGGCAAAATTTATCATTGCTAAACATTGAAGAACTTCAAACAAATATTGAAAATCTATATAGCGAAATTATAACTTACTTTGATTTGCATCAAATAGATGTAGAGCAATCTTTAAAAGAATCTAACTTACTCTCAAAAATTGATTTCGCATTAATACCATATTTTTTAAACTCTGTAATTAGTGGTTTAGGGAGCTTTAGTATTGGATTATTTTCGGTATTATTTATATCATTTTTCTTTTTAAAAGATAGCAGATTATTTGAAAATGGTATTTTAACATTTATCCCAGATAACAAAGAATCTCGTTGGAAAACCTCTTCAACAAAAATTAAAGATTTGCTTTCTAGATACTTTGTGGGTCTTATATTTCAAATACTAATTATATTCATTATTTATACCATTGGTTTACTTATTATTGGTGTTGAAAATGCCATAGTAATAGCTTTTTTGTGTGCGCTTTTAAACTTAATCCCATACGTTGGTCCATTAGTTGGAGCATTTTTAATGCTAACATTAACTATGACGAGTAATCTTGGAGAATCATTTAGCCTTGTTATTTTACCTAAAACATTCTGGGTTTTTATAGTGTTTATGATTGGTCAATTGATTGACAATTTTGGAAGCCAGCCAATCATATTCTCAAAAAGTGTAAAATCACATCCTCTTGAAATTTTCTTAGTTATTCTGACTACAGGTATTTTATTTGGTGTTATTGGATTAATAATAGCTGTGCCTGCTTATACCGCTATAAAAGTTATTCTAAAAGCATTTTTATCTGAAAATAAGATTGTAAAAAAACTCACTAAAGGCCTTTAAGTTTTATTTTGAATAAAGCTCTCTTAAATACTGAAATTCAAGAATTTATAAATTTAAATTTAGGTTCTAATATTAACACTTTATTGCTTAAAGGAACATCATTTTTAGAAGTTGACACTAAAACAATCATTGAGCAAATTGAAGCTAAAAAAAAAAGTAAAACGAAACTCTCTACTTGGTTTTCTGCTAAAAATATTTACTACCCAAATAAGCTAAATATTGAGCAAACATCATCTGAAACTACAGCAAAATATAAATCGAAATTATTAGAAGGTGATTCTATTATTGATTTAACAGGCGGTTTTGGCGTTGATTCATTTTACTTTTCTAAGCAGTTTCAAACAGTTAAACATTGCGAGATAAATGAATCGCTCTCAGAAATTGTTGAACATAATTTTAATCAACTAAATGTTCAAAATATTGAAACTATTCAAACGGATGGCATTGAATATTTAAAAAATTCATCTCAAACTTATGATTGGATATATATTGACCCTTCTCGGCGAAACGATAGTAAAGGCAAAGTTTTCTTTTTAAACGATTGTTCACCTAATGTCCCTGAGCATTTAGATTTACTTTTTAGTCATTCTAAGAACATTTTGATTAAAACATCCCCTTTATTAGATTTTACTGTCGGGATTAATGAATTAAAACATGTAAAAACAATTCATGTTGTTGCGGTAAATAATGAAGTAAAAGAATTACTGTGGGTTTTAGAAGCTAATTTTGATAATGCTATTTCCATTGAAACCATAAATATTAAAAAGAAAACCCATGAGCTTTTTAAGTTTAATTTAGAAAAAGAAAAACAGACCGAACCAAAATACAGCTTACCGCTCACCTATTTGTACGAGCCTAATGCTGCTATTTTAAAAGCTGGTGCTTTTAACCTAATTTCAACGCAATTGATGGTTTCTAAGTTGCATAAACATGCGCACTTATATACATCAAACAATAAAACAGATTTCCCGGGAAGAGTCTTTAAAATTGATTCCATTTTACCCTTCAATAAAAAGGCTTTAAAAAAACTAGATATTACTAAAGCCAACATTACAATGCGTAATTTCCCAGAAAGCGTGCTTCAAATACGCAAAAAGCTGAATATTAAAGATGGTGGTGACTTGTATTTATTTTTTACCACAGATTTGAACCATACCAAAATAATGATAGTTTGTACAAAGATTTAAAAGCTAATTAATGACACTTCAAGAATTATCAGGAGAATACACTATAGTAGGCAGTAATCAAGATGCAGAAACACATACGTATAAAGGCACACTTACCTTATCGGTTGACGACACGCATAGAATAAGAGCTAAATGGTTTATTAATGACAATCAAGAGCAATCTGGATACGGCTTTTTTAAAGATGATATTCTTGTCATTAATTTTAATTACAAGAATGACGATCATAAAATTTATAAAGGCGTTGTAGTCTATAAATGTATTACCAAAGACATTCTAGATGGCTTTTGGTCTGAAAAACACGGAAATCCTTTGTTTCTAGGTCAAGAACGTTGTTTTAGAATGGGTACTAAAAAAGAATTGGTTGATTAAAAAAAGTATGAGTTATATGGCTAACTTCAAAATTAAATCAAACAAAAAAGCCTCAATATTTTCATATTGAAGCTTTTCGTGAGCCCTGCAGGATTCGAACCTGCGACCGCCTCCTTAGAAGGGAGGTGCTCTATCCAGCTGAGCTAAGAGCCCTCAAAGAAAACATTTTTGTTTTCCGGTTGCAAATATAAAATTAACTATATATCTAACCAAAGGAAATGCTTATAATTTTATGCAAAATAAATATAAATAGAAACTACTATTAAAACTACAATTGCTCCAGCAGTTTTAGTATGTTTCCATGGCACAATATCAACTTGTTCTGTGTATTCTAATTCATAAGGCGTTTCTCTAGGTTTTATTTTACCAATAATTAACATTATTATAATGTTTAGGATAAATAAAATGGCCATAACATGTAAAAAATGAGGATAAGCATCGGCTTCAATTAATTTTAAAGCGGCTGCATCAGTAACTCCCGAAGTCGTTGCTTTTTCAAGTGCACTCTCTATAAAATAAGGTTTTAAAATAAACTGACTCAAAATATAAAGTAAAGATCCAGAAACAACTCCAATTTTTGCAGCAATAGCTGGGACTCTTTTTGTAGTATAACCAACAACAATAATAGTAAAGATTGGAATACTATAAATTCCATTAATTTCTTGTAAATAATTAAATAAACTTCCTGCATTAGCAATAAGTGGTGCAATAAACATTGCAGAAATAGCTAAAATAATACCAAATATTTTTCCGTATTTTACTACAGTTTTTTCATCAGCATCCTTATTAATATGTTGCTTATAAATATCGATACCAAATAACGTTACAGAACTATTTAAAACGCTATTGAAAGAACTTAAAATTGCACCAAATAAAACGGCTGCAAAAAATCCAACTAAATATTTTGGTAATACAGCGCGAACTAACTCCGGATATGCTAAATCACTTGAAGATAAACCGCCTTCAAAATAATGATAAGCAATGATACCTGGTAACACTAAAATTAGTGGTCCTAAAATTTTCAAGAAGGACGCTAATATTAAACCTTTTTGGCCTTCAGCTAAATTTTTAGCGCCTAAAGCTCTTTGAATAATTTGTTGGTTTGTTCCCCAATAAAATAATTGCACCAACATCATTCCAGTAAAAATAGTACTAAATGGCACTTCTTGACCAGGCTGCCCCATCGATTTAAATCTATCAGGATTAGCACTCATTAGCGTGTCTAAACCAGCGCCTAAACTACCGTCGCCAATAGCCATAAGACCAAAAACAGGTATTAAAAGCCCACCAATAATAAGTCCAATAGCATTTATACTATCTGAAACCGCAACAGCTTTTAAACCTCCAAAAACAGCATAAATAGACCCTATAATTCCTATTCCCCAAATACACAACCATAATGCTTTAGTATTCGATACATTAAGCATTTCTGGAATATTAAACATCCCACTAATAGCTACAGAACCAGAGTATAGAATTACTGGAAGTAATACAACAACATAACCTGTTAAAAATAATGCAGATGTAATTGTTTTTGTAGTAACATCAAAACGCTTAGATAAAAATTGTGGTACTGTTGTTAAACCTCCTTTTAAATATCTTGGTAATAAAAAGATTGCTGTCACTACCATGGCAATTGCTGCTAGCGTTTCCCAAGCCATAACAGATAAGCCGTCTGTATAAGCGCTACCATTCAATCCAACAATTTGTTCTGTAGATAAATTGGTTAGTAGCAACGAACCTGCTATAACTCCAGCAGTTAGACTTCTACCTCCTAGAAAATAACCATCAGAAGACTTCTCATCAGTCGATCTAGTCGCATAGTAAGATATAATGGCCACCATTAATGTGAAGCCAACAAAAGAAATTATTCCAATCATAATAATAATTTAGTTTAGTTTGTACTATTGTAGATTTCAAATATAAAGATTTATTTCATTATTTGAATTTAATACTAACTTTGAAAGAGCTTTTTTTAAAAACCTTTCTAAAACACGAAACCTAACTAAAAATATAAGTTTAAGTATATGAGTACAACATTAATTAATAATGTGAAAAACACTTTTATCCGCGCATTTAAAACGGATCCAATACTGATTTTTTCTCCTGGTAGGATTAATATTATAGGTGAACATACCGATTATAATGAAGGGTTTGTATTTCCTGCTGCTATAGATAAGGGAATTGTTGCTGCCATTCAGAAAAGTGAATTAGATTTTTCGACAGCATATGCCTTAGATTTAGATAGTAAAGTAGACTTTAATTTAGATAAATTAAAACCATTAAAAGAAGGGCGTTGGGAAAATTATGTATGTGGTGTCGTTCACGAAATTCAAAATAAAAATAAATTAATCGGTAATTTCAATGTAGTCTTTAAAGGGAATATCCCTAGTGGTGCTGGTATGTCTTCTTCTGCAGCATTAGAAAACAGTATAGTATTTGGGTTAAATGAATTGTTTGATTTACAACTATCAAAACATGACATGATTCTTATTTCTCAAAAAGCCGAACACAATTTTGTAGGAGTAAAATGTGGAATAATGGATCAATACGCTAGTATGTTTGGTGTAAAAAACCACGCACTACTATTAGACTGCAGAACGATAGAATCTCAACCCTATAAAATAGACTTTAAAGACTACCAATTAATGCTTATAAATACCAATGTTAAGCACAGCTTATCTGACACTGAATATAATGACAGACGATCTGCTTGTAAAAGTATTTCTAAACTATTAGGTGTAAAAGCTTTAAGAGATGCAACAGAAGCTGACCTAGAAAAAATAATTAATAAAGTAACACCAGCAAATTATCAGAAAGCCTTATATGTTATTCAAGAGAATTTAAGAACGTTACAAGCAGCAAAAGCTATTGAATATGGTGATTTAGAAACTTTAGGCTCTTTAATTTATCAATCGCATAATGGCTTATCAAATCAATATAAAGTGAGCTGTCACGAATTAGATTTTCTTGTAGATCAAGCAAAAGCAAACCCATATGTTTTAGGGGCCAGAATGATGGGTGGTGGTTTTGGAGGTTGTTCTATTAATTTAATAGACAAAACCCAGGCCGAAGCCTTTGCAGAAAAAGTTTCTAAAGCGTATAATAGAGAATTTAATAAAACGTGTTTTGTCTATTTTATAAAACTCTCGGAAGGAACGCATTTAATAAAGTAATCAATCTCAATTAATTTAAGCCTTCTATCTTATTTTTAAATTTTAGTCCAATACATACTAAATCATAATTTCAAAAGTTATATTTTTAACGCTCAAAACCAATCATTTTAATGAAACGTTACATATACTTTATAATCACTCTGGGTTTTTTAATGCTTTGGAGTTCTTGTCGTAAAGATTTTGAATTTTCACCCAGTACCGGAAGTTTACAGTTTTCAAAAGATACAGTCTATTTAGATACTGTTTTTACAAACATTGGCTCTAGCACCTATAATTTAAAAGTTTACAATAAAAGTGATGATGACATTTCTATACCTGCTGTTCGGTTAGCATTAGGCGAAACCTCTAATTACAGATTAAGTGTAGATGGTATTGCTGGAAAAAGCTTCAATAACGTTGAAGTATTAGCAAAAGACAGCTTGTTTATTTTTATTGAATCGACTATAGATATTAACAACTTCACGAATCCGGATGGAACTTATTTATATACCGATCAAATTGAATTTGATGCAGGCTCCAATCTTCAAAAAGTGGAACTAGTAACCTTAGTACAAGATGCTGTTTTTATTTATCCAGATAGAGATAATACCACAAAAGTTGTTGAAACCTTAACGCTCGATGTTGGAGGTGAATTGGTTGAAACTGAATTACAAGGGCGAGAATTATTACCTACAGAACTAACCTTTACAAACGAAAAACCTTATGTTATTTATGGATTCGCAACAGTTCCAAATGGAGAAACTTTAACCGTTGAAGCGGGTTCGCGTTTACATTTTCATGAAAATTCTGGTATTATAGTTTCCAATGGTGCTTCCATTAATGTGAACGGGGCTTATAGTAACGACCGCGACTTACTAGAAAACGAAGTGATTTTTGAAGGTGACCGTTTAGAACCCGATTTTTCTCAAGTTCCTGGGCAATGGGGAACTATTTGGTTATTAGATGGTAGTATAGATAATACGATAAATTATACCACTATTAAAAATTCTACTATCGGTGTGTTATCCGATGGCAATCCAGATGGAGCCATCGATAAACTTACTATAACAAATACACAGGTTTATAATTCAAGTAGCTTTGGTCTTTTAGGAAGAAATACATCCATAACCGGAGAAAATGTAGTAATCAACAATTCTGGTTTATCATCTTTTGCGGGTACTTTAGGCGGAAAATATAATTTTACACACTCAACTATTGTAAATTATTGGGATAATGGATTTAGACAATTCCCTGCTATTTTATTAAACAATTTTGTTTTAGATGAAGACAACGTTGCGACGATTGCAGATTTAACTGAAGCAAATTTTAATAACTGTATTATCTACGGAAATGATAACCCTGAAATTCTTTTAGATGAAATTGAAGATGCCTCTGTGGTTTTCAATTTTAGGTTTACCAACTGTTTAATTCGCTTTGAAGATAATAGTAACAACTTTACGGGAGCCAATTATGACTTTAATGATACCTCAAAATATGAGGGTAATCTTTTTAATGAGGATCCTAATTTTAAAGATGTCGAGTTCAATGAACTCATTATTGGAGCTGATTCGGCAGCTAATGGTCAAGGTTTAGCATCTTTTGCAACACAAGTTCCTGTTGATATTCTAAATGTAAATAGAACAAGCGCTCCCGATTTAGGTGCTTATCAGCATATTACGTTTCCTGAGGAGGATTAATTGACTGTAAATACATAAATATACATAAGACCTGTAAGTTTTTCAAAAACTACAGGTCTTTTTTATTTACCGAATTCTTTAAAATTAAGAGATGATAAATTTCGTTTTTAACTCAGACATAGACACTTGAATTTATCAAAAAAATAACTAACTTCGTCTAACAACCAATAAGTTAACCGGCGCTGAACTTGTTTCAGTATGAAAACGGAACTTTATCTTTACATTGTAATACATTAAGAATAACATAAAAATATAATTATGACCTACTATTTTAATAAAGTATTAAAAGGAAAAAGTTTCAATGAAGCAATCGAGCTTGTAACGGCTGAATTGAAAAAGGAAGGATTCGGAATATTAACAGAAATAGATATAAAAGACACGTTAAAAAGCAAAATAGATGTTGATTTTAAAAAATACAAGATTTTGGGTGCATGCAATCCGCATTTTGCATATGAAGCGCTACAAAGTGAAGATAAAATAGGTGTTTTATTGCCATGCAATGTCATTGTGGAAGAACATGACAATGGAGCGGTCGAAGTTTCTGCTGTTAATCCAATGGCAGCAATGAGTACGGTTCAAAATAAAACTTTAGGAGAACTAGCTTCTAAAGTTCAACTAAAACTCATTAAGGTTATTAATAGCCTGAATTAAAGTGTATCACAACACTAATAGCAGAAATAATATGTTTTAAATCTTGTAGTAGTCACGACAAATACGTCCCAAAGATTTAGTTGTTTTTATAAACAACACCTTCGATAGCAATTACTAAACAAGAGAATAAACGTATTAGAACGCATTAAAATTCGAATATGTGGATACATCAAAACGGGTTATAAATACCGCTTTCTTAAAGATAGAAAACAAAAAACAGAAGGACACAAATACCATAATTGTTTAGACACCCTAAAATCTAAAATATGATAGTAGAAATGTGTTCTTCTGTTCATAAGACCAAAATATAAAACAACAACATTATAAGAACTGATACTTATCAGTTTACCTATAACACCACAACCGAAGTAAGAACTTTTAAGTCTAATGCAGAATTAAATAAATAAGCTCCAAAAATCGAATAATGGATTAAACGATTTGTAATGACACCTAATTTTTTAAATTAAGATGTTTTCTTACATTTACAAGAATTAAACACACTTTAGTTGCAGATATAATAGATATATAGTTCATATTAACTATATATCTATGTTGTGCGGCATATATAAGAGACAGAGTTACATTATGAAAATACAATAAAATATCCATTCTACTAATTGTATTTATTTTACTAACAGGATGTACAAGCATGAAAAAAGTATATATAAAAGAAAAGGCAGAGTTGATAAAACAGAATGATACAACTGAAACAATATTTACTGATGAATTAGTAAAAGACTTACCCAAACCAATTAAAAAGTATTTGGATGTTTGCGGATATATGAACACACGAGTTCCAGTAAATGCAAATGTTCACTGGAAAGAATCCTTTTTTAAAATGGGACCTAAAAAAGAATGGGGAGAAATTACAACTTTGCAGTTTAATTCAGTTAAGCCAATTGCACGGGTTGCATATATGAAGTTCTCTTCAATGCCAGTTTCAGCAAGAGATATTTATAAAGATGGTTATGGAGAAATGAAGGTAAAGCTATTTAATCTATTTAGAATTGCTTTTGAAAATAGTAAAGAAACTGCGCAATCAGCTTTAATTACTTCATTTGCCGAATTCTTAATAATCCCAGGATATTTTGTTTCGGACAATATAAATTGGGAAACCTTAAATGATACAACTGTGAGAGCAACTCTTACTGATAATGGAATGGTGGTATCTGGTTTGTTTTATTTTAATCAAGAAGGGCTGCTGTATATATTTGAAACAGAAGATAGATATTACTCTTTGGGTAAAAACAATTATAAGAAGATTAGGTTTTCGGGTGTGGTCGACAGTTATAAAAAGCAAGGCAATTTAAGGATTGCTGAAAATGTTAAGGTGATGTGGCACTTGCCAGAAGGAGATTATGAATATTATAAAGGAACTATTGATAGTATAGAATTCAATATTAATGATTAAATACGACCGCACAACAATGTGTAAAAATAATAGCCGAAACATTAGTAAATTCAGAGCTTGTATCCCACTTCAACTCTCGTGTAACTTGACAAGAAAGCACACCGCAATCGGCTACTAATCTTATACAAACACGTAACAAACAGTAAAAAAAATGAAAATAAGATATAAAAAGAAAAGATTAAAATTCTACTTAATTATGACTATTCTTTGGTTAATATTTGTAGTGTTCAATTTAATCTCTAATGATTTCGGAGAATGGACTGCGTATACTTGGTTGGGAATTTCTGTAATGTATATAGCGATATATTCATTTGATTATTTCAACCAATATTTGACAATTCAAAACAATGTAATTAAGGAAAATCATCTTTTCGGAAAGAAAATAAATCTGAATGAAATAAAACGGATTAAAAA
>Ga0213868_10003553_pt1 | contig 14496 bp, 13 predicted proteins | sample PICome_9_FD_160087 | JGI IMG/M metagenome (GOLD analysis project Ga0213868, IMG submission 160087) | Coastal seawater microbial communities near Pivers Island, North Carolina, United States - PICO127 | ecosystem: Environmental > Aquatic > Marine > Coastal | place: USA: North Carolina...
CGGGCAACGGCGACCAATACACTGACTTTGCTCTGTCGACACCAATCGCTTCACCCCCACATCGAGACTGCCAGGCCAAGAATCGAAGTCGCCATCCCAACGATCTGAGCCCAACGCGGCTACCATTTCATCAAAAATAGGGCCCGCTAACGCCCTGTCGGGCGCAGAAAATTCGTCGGGGTAGAGTGGGATAACAGGATCGATGACCTGTTCAGACAGTTGGTGGTCGAGCTTCAAGAGGCAAATATAACGACCTCTCCCCTTGGCCAGCGCTGCCTCATATTCAAGACCACTGTTATGCATCACATCAGGTAAATCGCGAAATAACAGCTGTTCCTGTAGCGCAATCGTGGCCGAAGCAACCACCACTTTTTTTCCTCGCTTACGCGCGATTGGTAAGGCAGCGACTAAGTAAGCCACGGTTTTTCCAGTACCCGTTCCCGCCTCGACGACTGCAATCGGTGGGTCAGCCTCGGGATCACCCAGCGCATTGGCTACCTCCGCGATCATTTGACGCTGTCCCCACCGGGGATTGAGTTGCAGCGCTTCAGTGAGCGTCTGATAGGCCACGCGGATCTCGTCCTGTAGCGCCTCGTCGATCACCTTAATGGCCCTCTATCGCGACCGTTTCGCTCAGTAGACGACTGACTGGATTGGCATACATTGCCAATAACTGGTCTCGATACTGCACTGGAGCGGCTTCGATCCGTAATCGAAACGCCGACTCGGAAATTTCCCCTTCATGAGCGGTCACAAAATCGGGCACCTGCTCGCCATGAAGCCACTCCCAAGCCCAGACATTGGTTCGATATAAACGATAATGGGCGACCATCTGCTGATCGATAGCACTCACCACACCGGCGACGTCGAGGTCAGGGTCCAGTGGATCTCCGAAATGCAGATGCACGCAACCCTTTTGGCCCATAATCCCGAGAGACATTGATGCCACATCCTCAAATTCAGCTTTGGTATAGGTCGCGCCAGCAGACAGCTCGGCCGCCTTTAATTCATCGCAGGGATCCAGTTCGTAAGCAATAACAAGCGGCACGATATTGAGACTTTTCAGCACTGATTCGCGTGATTCGTTCTGATCTCGAGATAGCGTCAGCATTTTGATCACCGCAGGTTCAGTCACATCGCAGCCATCCTTTGCCCGCCCCTCCCGCTGTGCGATCCAAATGGGGTTGTGATCTTGGGTAACAGACTGTCGTATGAATTTCGCCAATAGCTTTGTCGCCGCCAGTAATGCCCTAGGGCCGCCGAGATTTCGCTTCACCACAAAGCTTTTATTGAGGCGCATTAAGTCGGCCACCCACTGTTTAGACAGTAGGTTATCGCCGATCGCAAGCGACATCGTCCTCGCCCCCATGCGATGCAACGCGTAATTTGCATACGCAGCATCCAGAAAAATATCGCGGTGATTACTCAGATACACGCGGGCCTGCTTCAGGTCGAGATGCTCAATACCGCTAACCGAGAACTGGGATGTTTTCTTAATCGTGCGGGACAGTGCTGGCGCAATGAGGTTCTGCAGGTCCTCGACTGACGACAATCGACGCACCATCCGCTGCAACCACAGTCTCGCGAGGGCTTGGGCTAAGGCAGGCCAAATACGATTAAGCCGAGACAGCCTCCACTGGGCAAGGGTCTCTGTCAGCTCAGCATCGAGGGCCAATCGGCGCAGGACATCCGGGGCCTCGCGGTTGGAATAAGGCCTGATCTCTGCGAACGGATCATCGTCGTGCAGCGGTTCGATCTCTGTCATGCGATTCCTGTGATCAAGCACCACGTCATTGTGCCCTTGCTTGCGGCTTTCTGGTACCCTTCGCGGCGCATCGCAACCTACCCTTCAGAGAGGACAAATGGAAGCTTCAAGTTCGTTTTTAATGACCCTAGGGGCCGCATGCTTGCTCGTCAGCTGGGTGCTGCTCATGATTACCTCCTGGCGAACAGAATTTACTTGGGGGATGGTTACTCTATTGTTACCTCCCCTCAGCTATGGCTACGCCCTGTTTCGCTTAGACCAGGCGGGTTCTTCGGTCGCTTTTGCGGCGCTGGGCTGGTTACTGATCGGGTTAGGGTGGTAAACAGTTAATAAGCCCTATTAGCAACGTTGTCATGATCCTGCTAGTTGACATTGAATCGTGTATCTCTGATCATTCGCGCCCGTTTGATAGTCCCTTGGAGATTACTGGTGGCTAATTCCCCCCAAGCACAAAAGCGTGCTCGACAAAATGACAAGCGTCGGGCACATAACGCCGGCTTACGATCCTTAGTGCGCACCAAGATTAAGCAGGTCGTTGCGGCAATCGATGCCGACAATGCGCAGGAAGCGCAAGCAGCCTACGACTCAGCGGTCCCTGTGATTGACCGAATGGCGAACCGGGGCATCATCAAAAAGAATAAGGCGGCGCGGCATAAGAGCCGTCTGAACGCAAGAGTCAAAGCACTCAGCAGTTAAAACCCCTTACCGAGAGGGCTTAGTTGCCCTCGAGGTAGGTCGCCAATACCGCTTTTATTTCCCGCGTAATGGTGCCCTTCATCGGCCTCATCAGTAGGCCAAGCTTCAACTCACCGTGAACTTGTTCCTCCTCTAACGAGACGGTTCCGGAATAGCCGGCTCCACTGAATACGAGCTCGGCGTCATGCCTTACCACGTTCGCACCTAAGCTCTGTGACAGGTAGTCATGCAGCGCCTGCAGGGCCCGCTCTCGGGCATCGGCGTCAAGATGATGAGACTCAGATAAATAAATGGCAGACATTCAGTAATCCGATTGGGATGCGGCTGACACCCAGCTATGCTGTGAGCCCCCAATGATACACTGCGGCCCCATGAAAATGCTCACTGATACAAGCCTCCGCTTCCTATTTGACGGCATTGATGTGCGTGGAGAGACCGTCAAGCTAGGCTCAGCCCTAGTGGATATGCTGGGGCAACAACCCTACAGCAAGACGGTCACCCGCTTACTCGGTGAGTTTGCCTCCGCCGCCGTACTGATCAGTAATAACTTGAAATATGAAGGCAGGATCATTCTGCAAGCAAGAAGTAGCCAAGCGATTACCCTCGCGATGGTGGAGTGTTCGAGCGAAGGCCATATTCGCGGCATTGCCCAAGGCGACATTCAACAAGAGAGCACCGACCCAATGTCGCTACTAGAGGGTGGGCAGCTAGCGCTGACAATAGAGCGGGACCAAGGACAGCGATATCAAGGGATCGTCGCTTTAGAAAACGGCTCTCTCGCCGAGGTCCTAGAGGCCTATTTTGCTCAGAGTGAACAACTGGGGGCCAAATTTTGGCTTGCCAGTGACGGTCAAACCAGCTCTGGCTTGATGCTGCAACAGCTCCCCGCACAGCTATCCGAAGGGACTGCGCGAGAAGAACAGTGGCACCACCTCTGCACGCTGGCTGAAACCATCAGCTCGGCTGAGTTGCTAGACCTACCCTCAGAGACGCTACTATTCAAGCTTTATCATGAGGAAACCGTAACGCTGTACCCACCCACCCCCATTTTGTTTAAATGTCGGTGTAGTCGTGAGCGAAGTGCCAATACCATTGCCTTATTACCGGAATCAGAAAAAGCGGACATTCTCGCTGAACTGGGTGAGATCACGTTGACTTGTGAACTGTGCGGTACATCATATCGTTTCGGCCCAGAGGTGTTGGAGATAGCCGCTAGCACTCCCGAGCCCACTGACGGCGAGGCTAGGACGCTTCATTAACATTTGACGAATGAACCACGAACAAACCAACAGCGAAACGACGAGCAACTCACACAAACCCATTGCCATTATGCAATCATCACGGAACCCAAAATGACCGACGCAGTCCCCACACCTCCTGACACTCACACCGAACTATTGCCTGCCGCACTCATTGAAATGGCACTTGAGCGGGGTGAGGGCATTTTATCTGACACCGGCGCGTTGCGAATCGAAACCGGACCCCGCACCGGTAGATCGCCTGCAGATCGCTTTGTCGTTAAAGAGCCCTCCAGCGAGGAGGCGATCGACTGGGGCGGCGTAAACCGACCGTTCGACGCAGATCGTTTTGACGCGCTTTGGGAGCGTGTTAAATCCCACGCCAGTCAGTCCGAGACCTGGGTGCAATACATGCATGTTGGAGCGCACAGTGATCACTACCTCCCGGTCAAAGTGATTACTGCCACCGCTTGGCAATCCTTGTTTGGTCGCAACATGTTCATCCAGCCTGAAACCTACAACCCATCGCATAAACCCGAATGGAAAATACTCAATGTTGCCGACTTTGTCTGTGACCCTGAGCGCGACGGCACGCACTCTGACGGCACCGTCATCATTCATTTCGGACAACGTAAAGTCTTAATCGCCGGCATGCGTTATGCCGGAGAAATGAAAAAGGCGATGTTCTCAGTTCAGAATTTCTTACTGCCAGAAAAGGACGTTATGCCGATGCACTGTTCCGCCAATATTGGCGAAGTCGGCGACACCACCTTGTTTTTCGGCCTCTCCGGTACGGGCAAAACGACGCTGTCTGCGGATCCCGGTCGTTACCTCATCGGTGATGACGAGCATGGCTGGTCTAAAGGATCAGTCTTCAACATTGAAGGCGGTTGTTACGCAAAAACCATTGATTTAAGCCAGAAAAATGAACCCGTTATTTGGGACGCGATCCGAACCGGTGCGATCATCGAAAACGTGGTACTCGACGAGCAAGGACATGCCGACTACTGCGATACCACACTGACCGAAAATGGTCGCTGCTGTTACCCCCTTGAGCATGTTCAAAAACGCTCATCCAGTAATGCTGGTGGAGAACCCGGCTGCGTCATCTTCCTTACCTGTGACGTATTTGGTGTGTTACCGCCCGTTTCGATCTTATCCAAAGAGGCCGCCGCTTTTCATTTTCTGTCCGGCTATACGGCCCGAGTGGGCTCTACCGAAGTGGGCGCTGAGGCCGGCATCAACCCGACGTTTTCGACCTGCTTTGGCGCACCTTTCATGCCAAGACCGGCGGGGGACTACGCTGAGCTACTGATTAAGCGCATTGAAGATTTTGGCAGTCAGGTTTACTTGATCAATACCGGATGGGCCGGAGGCTCTGGCGCACCTGGCGGAAGCGGCGCACGCTTTCCCATCCCCGTTACCCGCGCAGTGGTCAAAGCAGCTCAAGAAGGCTCACTGATCGGCACAGAGACCCAGCACATCGAGAGCCTCAACCTCTATTACCCCACCCACATTGAGGGCGTTGATCCACAATTCACGAATCCCAAAGCAGGTTGGGGGAACGACGACGCCTATGAAGAACAGGCCCATCAATTGGCGACGCTCTTTACAGAGAATATTAAGAAGTTTGATGTGAGTGAGGCCATTATTGCCGCCGGACCACAGCCACGCTGACAGGATAATCAGTCGCCGGGGTACCCAGCGGATGTCACAAGGCGACACCTCTCTGGCCTAAGACGGGCTAGGGGTCTCCCCTTGGTGGCGCTGATAGCGGGCCAAGAAACGTGATTTGAATGCGCTCAGGTCCTCCGCGATCAGGTACAGAGCAGGGACGAGTATCAGGGTGACACCCGTGGCGAACAGCACGCCGAAGGACAATGAGGTCACCATGGGAATCAAAAACTGTGCCTGAACGCTTGTCTCTGACATGATCGGGAGCAGACCGACAAAGGTCGTCAAAGACGTCAAAATGATGGGGCGAAAACGATCCTCACCGGCCTGCAGCAACGCACTAAGCACCTCTTGTCCCTCCCCTCGGAGCCGATTGATGCGATCAATCAAAACCAAGTTGTCGTTGACAACAACCCCGGCACAAGCGGTCACGCCCATGATGGAAAACAGGCTGACCTGCCAACCCAGGATCATGTGCCCAAATATAGCGCCCATCAAACCAAATGGGACGGCTGTGAGAATCAACATCGGTTGCCAATAGGACCGAAATGCAACGGCCATTAACGCGTAGATAATCATCATAGCGAGCGTCATGAGCCTGACGGTGGCATCCCGAAATTCAATCTCTTCCTGCAGCTCACCATCTAAATTCACATATAAATCAGGATATTGCTGCAGCCAGGTGGGCAAATAATCTCGAAATACTGCATCAACAATGGCCCTAGGCGGTGGGCCATTCGTCTCAACATCAGCATCAATCTCAAGTGTCCGAAGTCTGTCAAGGCGCTCTAATTTTTGATAGCCCGCCTCCACTCGATAGCTTGCGACGGATTCAAAGGGCACCTCCCCCCGCCCCGGAACACGAATGTACATATCATTCAAATTGGCAATCGCCAGCCGCTCCTTCTCGGGGTAACGCACCATCACTTTGACATCCTCACGACCACGAGGGATGCGTTGCGCCTCGGCGCCATAAAATGCCTGTCGCACCTGCCGCGCGACATCGGCGAGCCCAATGCCCAGCGTTTCAGCTGCTGGCTTGAGTTCGAGTACCAGTTCATCACGAGGGCTATCAAAACTGTCCGAGACGTCAAAGACGCCGGGATAAGACAGCAGAGCGCCCCTGACATCAGCGGCCAAACTTTCCAGATCTTCGATGTTGCGCGATGCCAACACCAATCTAATGGGCTTACCTGGGTCACGAATGGTGTAATCCATCCTGATCTCCTTAGCCTCACTCAACGCGCCAGAGGCACCCCGCAGAGCCTTAGCGAAGGCTTCCGTGTCCACGCCTTGCCCCAGAGTTTGTACAATAACCTCGACCTCGTTATCCCGTGCTCGGCCCAAAATACTGCCGATCGCAGGTGCCCCGTCGTACTCAGACCGTTGGTTCCACTCGCTTTTTAGCGTCTCAGCAGTGTCAACGACCCGCTGCATCACCTGCTCAGATTGTAGGAATGCGCCCCCTTCGGGCATGGTAATGCGGGCTTCGACGAAGTCAGAGTTGATCCGGGGGAAAAATGCCGAGCGCAGCCACCCACCGCCATAAAACGCGAGGCTCAGGCTCAGCATCACCAGAAAAAAGCCCGCCACCAAAAAGTGGTGCTGTAAGGCCCATCGCAATAATGGCCTATAACGATGCTTCGCCACTGACATTAACCAATCGGCGCAAGCGTGCCGCCACGACGTCAACTGCTTGAGCAATGGCGTCGTGGCCGGCTTTTCAGGTCCGATTTTTGATAAGTGGGCGGGCAAAATAAGCAGGCATTCAGCAAGGGAGAAGGTCAGCGCCAGTAACACGACAATCGGGATGCCCTTCGCGGCATGCGCCCATTCGCCGGGCATAAACATCATTGGCGCAAAAAACACCATCGTGCTAATCACGGCGAACAGAACGGGTTTGACCACCTCTCGCACACCCCACAACGACGCGGTACCGCTATCGAGGCCCTTGCACTGCGCGGTATGAATCGATTCTCCGACGATAATGGCATCGTCTACAACAATGCCGAGCACCAGCAAGAAGGCGAACAAGGAGATCATGTTCAAACCCACTCCCGTGTAGGGCAGTAAAAAAAACGTCCCGAGAAAAGCCACTGCGATACCGACAGAGACCCAGACAGCGACCACTGGCCTCAAAAATAGGACAAGCACCAAGAAGACCAACGCCAATCCACCCAAGCCGTTCTTTAGCAGCGTCTCAACCCGATCTTTGAACGGCACCGCCGCGTCGCGCCAAAATGACAGTGATGCGCCCTTAGGCAGGTCTGGCGTTTGTGCTTCCACCCACTCAGTAATGACTCGGGAGGACTGCACAACATCGGGGTTTGTCGTCACGTAGGCGTACAAACCATGATCAGGCATACCATCGAAACGACTGACCGTATCGACATCCTCAAACCCATCCTCGATTGTCGCCACCTCGCCGAGATATATCTGAGTGCCATCTCGCGCAGTAATCAGCACGATTTTTTCGAAGTCCTCTCGGTAGTAGGCTTGTCCCCGGGTCTGCACGCGAATGTCACCGTCGCCTCCTTTGATGGCACCCGCCGGCAAATTCAGCGAGGCCGATTGAATGGCGCGAACCACGTCGTCGAAGGACAGCTTATGGCGGCGTAAATCAACTTCAGAAACATTAACGGACACCTCGTACCGACGCGGCGATACCAAATCGACCACTGATATCCAAGGTTGCCGAGCCAAGTCATCGCGAAGCGACTCCCCGAGTTCTTTCAACTCCCATTCGTCTAAATCACCCGCCAACTCAACAATACCGAGCAAATGGCGATACACCAATTCAGTGACCACAGGACGCTCAGCATCGGTGGGGAAGGTCGTAATCGCGTCGATTCGAGTTTTGATTTCGTTGGTCAATCGCTGCGTCGGATAGCCCGGAAGCGCCTCGACGACCACCTGACCCAGGCCGTCTAAAGCGGTCGATCGAATCTCTTTGATCCCATCCAGATCGTGAATAGCCTCCTCAACGCGAACGCAAATCTGCTCCTCGACTTCTTTAGGGCTAGCGCCCGGAAACGGCATGGCGATGCTCACTCGGTCAATCACAGGAGTGGGGAAAAACTGCTTGTCGAGACCGGGAATGTTGTAAAGCCCGCCGACCACTAGCACCACCATGAATAGGTTGGCTGCGATAGGGTTGGCAATAAACCAACCTAGCAAGCCAGATTTTTCAGCTGACACTATGGTTCACTGCCATCGCTGAGCACCTTAGCCACTGCGACCGCAGTGCCCGAGGACAACAAACTGCTCTGTTCTAGTACGATGCGCTCCCCTGCTGCAATGCCTCGCACCCAAACCCGTTCCTGCGCTCTTCGCAATAACTCAACCGGCAGTCTTTCAAGGCGGTCCCCCGCTGCCAAGCGGAGCACGGTGTTGTCGCCGCGCAGCGCGGTTGCGGGCAATTCAATAGACTGCTGGATCGGCTTACCTCGGATGCTCGCCTCCACAAACAAACCGGGTGTCAGCGGCGGCCGACCATCCACCTCCTCACTAAACGGATCGTTGACCTCGGCGATGGCAAAGGTAGCCCGACTATCACGGTCAATGCTCGCCTGCATTCGCGTAATCTGGCCCTGCCACTGCCAGCGCTCCCCGCCAAAACGAGCAGTCAACCTCACATCAGGATACGTATCGATGCTGGTCTCAAATAAGGGCAAGGCCAACAAAGCCAGTTGCGACTCACTGATCGGAAGGAGCACCTCTACTCGGTCGGTTGCGTAAACTTGGGCCAGTGCGGCCCCAGGTGCCACAAATTGCCCGACATCAACCAACTTTTTTTCTAATCGTCCATCAAAAGGTGCCTTGAGAGCGGTTCGCGCCAGCGCTAATTTGGCCGCTTCCACATCCGCTCTAGCAGCTTCAAGCGCCGTCTCGGCAGCGTAGAGCTGCGGTTTTCTGAGAAAGAGATCGTTAGCTTCGTTCGAACCCAGATCACGCCACTCTCGCTTGGCTTGTAAATTTCGTCCTCGCTCCTCCGCGAGCCGCTGTGCCGCTGCCGCCTCCTGAGCCACTGCTCGGGCGATAGCAAAGTCATAGTCTGCTGTTTCTAATTGCAGCAACGTATCGCCTTTTTTGAAGAACCTGCCCTCAAGAAAAGTTTCGCTCACCGCTTCCACTTTACCGCTGACCTGCGCCAGCAAACTGACTCGAGTCACCGGCTCCACCGTGCCTTGAGTCTGCACCCAGATAGCGTGCTCGGCGGGGGTAGCGATCATTACATCGACGAGCGGCCTGCGTGGCTCAACCTGTTGAGATGACTCAGCCTCGGGTTTCCCCACAAGCACCCAAAAGCAGACCACCAAACCGGTGATCGTAAACGCCACTGCGCCCGCCAAACGGTGGCGAGCAAAGCGAGCGGTGCTTATACTGTGATCGGTCATCATGCGATATCCCACTTCAGTACTTAAATTGGGGGCGAATGAGCAGCTTGCAAGCCTTCAACCAGATCGGTCCGTGCTGAGCGTGTCGCAGTAAACTGTACGACAGGCGAGTTCCTCCGGATGTCATCTAGGTTACCCACGCCATGTCCCTTAAGCCCGCTGCGCATTATTACCAACTCTGGGCGAGCGGTTAGAGAGCAGATTCTAATTTTAAAGACCACACTATCGCCATTGACATCAATCCAGAGGAAAAAGTGATGGCAGAAGCAAAGGTAAAGGCAAAAGCAAAAGGGGCGCCTAAGAAGGCGACCGCAAAAAAGGCAGCGACTAAAAAAGTGGCCGCCAAGAAAACCGTGGCCAAAAAGCCCGCTGTAAAAACCAAATCCAAGGCCAAAGCACAGACTAAGGCCAAAGCACAGCCTAAGGCTAAAGCAAGTAGCAAGAAGCGCGCACGACCGGCTGCGGTGGATACGGGGCGTAAAGCGCTGTTGGCTGGCCTAGGGGTCTACGGCAAGGCTTATGACCAAGTGCTGGAGCAATTTGCAGGGATGCAGGAGCAAGTCGACGATGCACAAAATCGCCTCAGCGCCAGCCGAAAGCAGGCAGAAGCGATTTACCAATCGCTCGTTAAGCGCGGTAGCGCGGTCGAGAAAGATGCTCTCAGAGCATTGGCCGACCTCGAGCTCGATTCATTGGCTGACCGGACAAAACTGGAAGCGCAAATGAAAAAGGCAAAGGCACGTTTCAATCAGTTGAAAGCCAAGTTTGGCAAAGCCAGCTGAGGCAACACCCGTCCGTTTTTTTTGGGGAGCTACGGCTCCCCTTTTTTTATTGCCAGCACCATTGAAAAGCCGCGCAAACATCTTCTTGAGACGGCAGCGCAGCCAGCACAAATCATCACTGGGGCAATGGCACAGCAGACTCGATCTAATGGACGTGGCGGTGCAAACCGCTGAGCCACCCCATCGGTTACACTTTGGTTCATGAAAACTGCGCAACGTATTCTCGACACTGCCGCCGGTCTCTTCAACGAACGCGGAGAGCGCAACGTATCCGCAAGTGATGTCGCCCTCGAACTGGATATCAGTCCGGGCAACTTGTATTACCATTTTAAAGGTAAAGACGGGATACTTTCCGCGCTGTTTCTCAGCTTTTATCGCGATATCGCGGGGATGCTTGCGACACCCATTGCGGACACCGACTTTCTCGAGACGAGCGCGCCGCTGGAACGAAGCTGGCTGTTTTTAACGGTGGTCATGGAAGCGATGTACGCACATCGGTTTTTTTACCTCAATATGACTGATTTGATGCAGCGCTACCCGGATATCGACCGGGGAATGCGGCGCCTGATGTCACTCAAACGACGGGCATCGCGCGCACTCGCCTCTGAATTACTGGCCCCTGTTGATATCACCGCACAGCCTCAAAGACTGGATCATATTGCGGACAGTATGACGATGACATTGAGCTACTGGCTCAGTTTTGATCACTGGATGACCCCGCCTGAGCACCCGCAACAGGTCATTCATCGGGGCGTTTTGCAGATTTTGTCCCATTGCGCCCCCTACTTGGGCGACCAAGCGGCAGATTTTTACCATGAGTGCGAATTAATCAATGCCAGACTGCTCGATGCCGGTTCTGCATGAGTTATTATGAGCTCTGGCTACCCTTTCTTTGGTAGATCGCCTCTACGTGGGGCGAAACCCATTCACTGTTCATTATATGGAGTATCAAACATGACCATTTCTGTAGGAGATTGCATTCCTAATTGCACCCTCGCGGTGATGGGGAGCGAAGGCCCCGCACCTGTGACCACTGCCGAACTGTTTAATGGCAAGAAGGCACTGCTCTTCGCCGTACCCGGGGCTTTTACGCCCGGCTGTTCGATGACCCACTTACCTGGCTATGTTGCCAACGCAGACACCATTAAAAGCCACGGTGTAGACAGTATTATTTGCATGTCGGTGAATGATGCTTTTGTCATGGGCGCGTGGGGACAAGCTCAGAACGCCGAGCACATTATTATGCTGGCCGATGGCAACGGTGAACTCACGGCGGCACTGGGTCTTGAACTCGATGGTTCAGGTTTTGGGCTCGGCACTCGCAGTCAGCGCTTTGCCATGATTGTCGAAGACGGCAAAGTGACCCACCTCAATGTTGAGGAAGGGCCGGGCATCGACGTCAGCTCTGCAGAAACCATGATGGCCCTGCTTTAAAGAGCCTACCGTTTAAAGAGCCTACCGGCGGCCCACTGCAACTAACGCGCTTTTCAGCATGGCGTCAAGTTCAGTCAGATTGACCTCAGATCAATCTGAGCAAGGCTGAATTTGTGGCCGCCAAGATCCGTCTTGGTGGCCTCTCCAACACCCTTATGATGCGCAGCGAACCGATAGCGCTATGACAAGATCAGCGTCATGAGTCCGGCAATTACGATCGCCCCAAATAGATTGAGTACGAACCCTTCGCGCACCATCCGCTGGATCGGCAACTCTCCACTACCAAACACGACCGCGTTAGGCGCCGTAGCAACCGGAAGCATGAAAGCGCAGCTGGCGCTCATTGCGGCGGGTACCATGAGCCACAGAGGATCAATATCAACAGCCAACGCGACTGCTGCCAACACAGGCATCAGTAGCGCAGTCGTCGCCGTATTAGAGGTCGCTTCGGTCAAAAAGGTCACCACCAACGCCAACAGCAACATCATCAAGAAAACAGGCAATGCAGCGACCAAGGTCAATGCCTCGCCAACTTGGGCACTGAGCCCCGACGCAACAAAGCCTCTTGCCAAACAAATACCCCCAGCAAATAACAGCAATACGCCCCAAGGGATTTGATTTGCTTGTTGCCAATCGATAAGCGGCGCGCCCGTCTTATCACGGACCACAAATAGGGCGATAACCGCCAACAGCGCCACTGAGGCATCGTTGGTAAAGGGCAGGCCCAGCCATGCTTGCCAACCACCAAAAGGCTCAGCGCGGGTAATCCAAGCGAGCGCAGTGAGCGCGAAAATGGTCATCACGCGTCGCTCAGCACTGCGCCAAGGGCCCACTGACGGCAACGTAATCCCTAACTCCGTCGGTAGATTCCGCGTCACCCACCACCAAGCGGCTGGCAGCAGCATCGCAATGACCGGTATCCCCCATGACATCCACTGGCCAAAGCTAATCGTTTGACCGGTGGTCTCCTCGAAAACTTGAACGAAAATGAGGTTAGGGGGGGTGCCAATGGGCGTGCCCAAGCCACCGATACTGCAAGACCACGCCAAGCCGAGCAGTAGCGGCACCGCTAAGCGCTCACGATCATCACAAGATGCGAGCACGGCCATCGCAACGGGCATTAGCATCAGTGCCGATGCCGTATTGGAGATCCACATACTGAGACCGGCACCCGCCAGCATGAAGCCCATCACCAATTGTCGAGGGCGATGCCCGCCCACGAGCCTGACCACCGACAGAGCCACCCGATGGTGCGCCCCCGAGCTTTCCATACCTCGAGAGAGCAGAAACCCCCCTAACAACAGGATAATCAGCGGTGAACCTACAGCGCCAGCAACCTGCTCGACCGTTAAGACTCCCGCCATCGGCAATACTGACAGCGGAAGGAGCGATGTCACGGGTATCGGAATAGGCTCAAAAATCCACCACATCATGCAGAGCCAAGCCACCACAGCTGTCACGACAATGGCGTTGCTTTGGTCTACCGTCATCAAAACCGCGACGAGGCAGGCGGCTGAGATCACGCCGGGCCAGACTGTCTGTCGTGGATCTAAGTAGGTCATAATCTTCATCTGCTGTATGCTCCCCCACCCGCGTCCTTGTGTACACTCCCCCGCATGACATTAGGCAACACGACACAGTTGATCGATGGCTTCGATCGCACGATTTCGTACCTGAGATTATCGGTTACCGATCGTTGCGACTTTCGATGTCAGTACTGCATGGCGGAAACCATGCAGTTTCTCCCCCGTGCCGAGGTATTGTCTATAGAAGAGCTCCTCCGGACAGCGCGACTGTTCACTGAATTGGGGGTCAAAAAAATCCGCGTCACCGGTGGCGAGCCCCTTATTCGCCGCGGCGTCGATGCCCTGTTTCAAGGGATTGGACAGCTCCCGGGGATAGAAACCCTTGCACTCACTACCAATGCCAGTCATTTGGCTGAGTTTGCCCCGATACTGCGACAAGCCGGTGTGAACTCGGTCAACATTAGCTTAGACAGCCTATATGCGGACCGATTCCGGGATATCACTCGGATCGGCAAGCTAGACACGGTACTGACGGGTATCGACGCTGCCGTGCAAGCTGGCTTCGACAACATCAGATTAAACGCTGTCATTTTAGAGGGACTCAACCGAGATGAAGTCTTACCACTGACTCAATTTGCCCTCGAAAAAAAAATTGGCATCGCGTTTATTGAAGAAATGCCCTTGGGGCAAGTCAACTTAGGGAGTAAGTCCCTGAGCTATGTCTCATCAGACGAACTGATCGAAGAGTTGAGTACCCATTTCGCGCTTGAGCCCGTCAGCAGTGGTCAAACAGCCGGCCCGTCCCGCAATTTCTCAATCCCGGGGACGCAAACTCAGGTGGGTTTTATCTCGCCACATAGCAACAACTTTTGTGGATCCTGTAATCGATTGAGGATCAGTGCTGAAGGCCGCTTACTGATGTGCCTTGGCAATGAGGAATCGATCGACCTTCGGCAACTAATGCGCGATGGCGAGAGTGACGAG
>Ga0213868_10003556_pt1 | contig 14491 bp, 12 predicted proteins | sample PICome_9_FD_160087 | JGI IMG/M metagenome (GOLD analysis project Ga0213868, IMG submission 160087) | Coastal seawater microbial communities near Pivers Island, North Carolina, United States - PICO127 | ecosystem: Environmental > Aquatic > Marine > Coastal | place: USA: North Carolina...
CTTCTTAAAACTGGAACGAATGCATGTGATTCATCTCATTGTCTTCTGGATGAGAAAAGGTACAATGGGGATGGTTCAACGAACTTGATGATTTGGTTGTCAGTGGTCTCGTAAATGGAAAGGATGTTCCTGCAGTAGTAGTAGAATTAGTAGTAGTAGTATCATCCTCAGGATTCTGAGACATGGAAGAGCCGAACTTCATGGCTAAAAGTTGGCGTTTCAATGCTTCATTCTCAGATTCTAATTTCTGAATTCTGTCAAGACTTGATCTCATTTGATGCCTCAACTTGTAGTTTTCTTGAAACATTTGAGAACTTTGTTTCATGATTTGCTTCCTCTCTACTTTCAGATCAAAGATCTGCATCCCTAGATCCATTTGCAAATCAACACGTTCCCGTTCTGAATGCTGTTCAAGACGTTCCTTCTCTTGAATGAGCTTTTCATTTTGTTCCTTTAGTTTGATGTTTTCATTCTTGGTACCATCTGGTAGTGTCGTTGGTGATGAATGTGGAGAAGAAGAAGAATTGGTTGATAGAACATGATTGGTATCTCCATGAGAGTGATTCAAATCATCCACTGTAGATGAATTAATAGACTTTGTGGAGCTTCTGTTTTGATTGAAATTATGAGTATGATCATCCGCAGTGGTGCGATTCTCAGAGATTGGTGTTGGAATGGATGAAGTCGAAAGTCTCCTATTCATATTCAGATGGTTTTGGTTTGTCGAAGCAGTCGAGATTCTTTTGTCCATGTGACTTTTATCTTGATCCTTCGTAATGGTAGAAACAGATGAGGTTGAACTGGAAGAAGGTGATTTTCTCCTGTCACTGCGACGATCGTCTGAAACTGCAGAAGTCAATGGTGGAATAGATGTGGTTGAGTTTCTCCTCTTCATATGACGAAAGTCTTGGTTCGTAGAAGTTTGGTGAATCGAGGGTGATGTTGGAATGGACGTCATCGAGTTTCTTCTAGCACTGTGACGATGGCCTTGATTCAGAGTAGTATGTGTGGCTACTTGTATCTGATAAAGCCAGTTCAAAACCTTTGTATTATTCTTGGCATAGATAGAGGTTAAATCGTATGGAGTCTTTCCATTGTTATTCCTTTCGAAAAAGATGGATTCTCCTGCAACTTCTAGTAAAATGTTTGCAACTTCGATCGACGGTCTATCATTCTTACATACAAAATGAAGAGGTGTGGTTCCATCTTTATTCGGCAGTCGAACTAATTCTTCCCCTCCAATATTGGTCAACAGACGAATAACTTGTGAGTTAGGGTATTTCAAAGAGCACGCTTTATGCAAAGCGGTTATACCATTTCTGCCCTTTGTCATCACTAGCTCTTTCCCCCCAATGTTTAAAAGAAGTTGGATCAATTCTAGATTAGCGATTTCACTTGTACAAGCATAGTGAAGAGGGGTGAAACCACTGCTTCCTACTTTTAGCAATAATTTGTCATCTCCAATGTCTAATAGCAATCTTGCCATTGAACTTGGTGCGTTTAACTTTGTGGCCACATTAAGCATGGATCTTGCTCTGGAATTGGAGCATCCTTTGTTTACTGTCTCTCTCTTAAGTTTCGCAGGTATGGATTCATCCTTTAAGTAAGCGCTAGCAGCTTCCCAATTTCCCTCCAGAATCCAATCAGAAAGTGACATTGCTAATAAATCCAGTTATCTTTTGGAATGATGGGAGTGTTCAACTTGGAATCCAGTCGTTATAATGATAGAAGTGACACTTTTAAACTATACCTAGTAGAGTATCCGTGATCGGTGAGATCAATCAAAGTGTCGGAAGACCTACAGTTATAGACTACAGTAGCTACGTATACGAACAGACCAAAATTTAGGGTTTTTTAGAAGACTTACTGAAGAACGAGGAAAGTCCACATGTGGCCACATAGATATTGATTCAAAACTTGATAGGGACATAAGCATACTTACTTACATAGGTTGCATTCGCTAAAAACGAAAGATAGACAGTGCAGTTTCAAATCATAAATATTTTTATTTAGAGAGGAATGATTAGATTTTATTTACTACCAATCTTACCCATACGCTTAATGATGTGCTCAATGCCACCCTCTGGTTTGTTTTCCTTCTGTTTCAACCTATATTCAGCAATTTTATCATCTGCTCCGTCTAAAAGACCTTCAATTCTCAACGCTCGACTTTCTCGAGTTCTTTCTCTCTTGGAATCTTTGAATCCTCTCACTTCCATCCAGTTCACGTTACCTACATTCTTACCCCCAAACAATCCTTGATCCCATGCTGGATCCCACCCCACTCCAATTACTGGATCATAGGATCCATAGGTTCCTTCTTTCATAGACTTTTTTCGTAAATCGTTGGCGATGCGTCGGGAGACGATTGGTTTTTTCCATCGTTGACGTATAGAGGTTTCATCTACAATCTTTTCAGGGAGCAGAGCAGCCGCTCCTTTTGTGTATAATTTTTTAAGTGCACCACGAATTGGAGGATTCTGGAGAATTGATTTTGTTATTTTCGTTGTTGCGGTTGTGCTGGACATGATGTTAAGGACTAAGATATATTATGCCGGTGAAGGAATCAATCAATCAATCAATCAATGAATGAATCCGTTTTATGAAATCGCGGTTCGAAAAGTTCTACCCACTTGAAACAACTAATCCAAATCTATTTCAGAATATTCAATTCTAAATTGGAGAATGGTGGAATTCGGAATTGATTTTGTTCAAATAAGTCTTACTCAACTACTCTCAGGCACAAAAAGTATAGAGAAGGAGAGGTCGAAGGGAATTGCTCATAACCCAATCATTTGGCGCAATTGGCGCAACCAGTGACCAGTGAATCAATCTCAAATGAAACAAATCTTTTTCTCACATTTTCAAACACAGGTGTATTTGTGATAATAGTTTGTAGATACCTATAGAGACGAGACCTTTCACCAATTGATACATCAAAATGTCCAGACCAGAACTTACAGGACATGCATCTTTATTTTATAATGCAAAAGAAGCCAAAAAGTATGACTCCAGTTCACGTATGATTGGAGTACAACGTGAAATCACAGAACGTGCCATAGAACTCCTTCGTTTACCTCCCGCATCTGAGAAACCTTCTTTTATTCTGGATGTAGGCTGTGGATCTGGGTTATCAGGTAAAGTATTAGAAGAACAGGGGCATGTTTGGGTAGGATGTGATGTCAGCCGTGATATGTTGGAGGTTGCAAATGATCGGATTGAACAAAAGAGATTGTCCGCCATGGGACATGGTGACGATGGATCCTCATCGTCGTCGTCGTCGTCATCCTTGAATGAAGAAGACATGGACCATGATGATACAGATATGCAAAGCAATAACAAAAAAGATGCATCATTTGGTGATTTAATGCATCATGATATGGGTACAGGATTGCCCTTTCGACCTGCAACCTTTGATGCTTGTATTTCAATATCTGCATTGCAATGGTTATGCTATTCCAATGCAAAAGATCAAATTCCAAAAAAACGATTGACTCGTTTTTTCTCTAGTTTATATCAAGTACTTCGACGAGGAGGTCGCGCAGTCTTACAATTCTATCCAGAAACTGCAGAGCAAGCTGTCTTGATATCGGAATGTGCTGCCAAGGTAGGGTTTGCAGGTGGTGTCGTTGTAGATTATCCGAATTCTGCCAAGGCTAAGAAGCATTACTTAGTTTTGACATTTGAGCGAGGATTCAAGGCTCCGGTAGGGTTGAGCGATACAGGTTTAAATCAGGTTCGAGTCGACAGTGAAAGGCGTGACGGAAGCAAAAAAGTTCACAAGAAGAAAAAGAATGGTAAAACCAAGGAATGGATCCTACAAAAGAAGGAGACACAACGAAAGAAGGGTAAAGATGTTCGTCAAGATACTAAATTTACTGGAAGGAAGCGCAAGGATAAATTTTAAAAACATAAAATGCCTTAAAGTATCTCTTCCTTTCTCTTACTAGAGAGAGAGAGAGCGAGAGAGAGTATAAGTAGTTCACTATCTACTTCGGAAGGTCCTTTTTGAAAATGTGAGACAAGTTCTAGCTAAGAGGCCTAAAAAAAAGAAAGAACGAGAACTGAGCTCTGTGCCTCCGACTAGCGACCTCCGAGCTCTATCTTGATTCTTGATCGTTTGGCTGCATAATTATAATCTTCTTTCCATTCAATACAAACACACATACAACATCATGAGCTCCACATTCCTATACCAACGCAGTAGCGTCATATTAAGTCACAAGATCACTCGACTGACTCTCAAGAGTCTTTGTAGCCGACGCGAGATCAACTCTTCTGCCTTGACTATAACACCGTCCTCCAGCACCAAACCAAATCCTTCCAAAGAATCTTTGAAATTTGGAACAGTTTTCTCCCCACACATGCTCACCATCGAATATTCTCATAAGCACTGGCACAGTCCTAAAATCATTCCCTATGGAAATCTTAACTTAAGTCCTGCAAGTAGTTGTTTGCATTATGGTACTACCTGTTTTGAGGGTATGAAGGCTTACAAAGGAATTCTGTGTGACGATGACGATGATACTTGTGCTTCTGACGACATATTCCTTTTTAGACCAGACCTTAACATGATAAGATTAAAGAGTAGCATGGAGAGGCTGGCCATGCCGGGGTGTGACTTTGACTCGGAGGAACTCATTCAGTGTATCATGCGATTAGTAGATTTGGACTCGGATTGGATCCCCTCTGGTGAAGGGTACAGTCTGTACATAAGACCAAATGTCCTTGCCACCAATCATAATCTGGGTGTTAGTAATCCAACTGATTTGCTTCTCTATGTCATCACCAGTCCTGTTGGGCCTTACTTCAAATCTGGATTCAAGCCTGTCAAATTGCTTTGTTCTACGGATTATGTCAGAGCCTTTGGTGGAAAGGGTGGTACTGGAGGGTATAAAATTGGTGGAAATTACGCACCTACACTTAAACCAGGACATGAAGCGTTGGGCAAAGGATATCAGCAGGTTTTATGGGTAAATCGAAATAGTCAAGGACAAGATGAAATAACGGAAGTAGGTGCTATGAATTTATTCCTTGTCTTTGAACAAGATAATGGCAGAATGGAAATTGTAACTCCACCATTGGATCGAGGAGATATATTACCCGGTGTGACTAGGAAAAGCATAGTGGAGCTAACGAAAAAATGGAAGGATGTAGATATGGTTGAACGGAACGTTACGATGCAAGAAGTTCAAGATGCCGTAGTCAAAAAACGATTTGTGGAGGCTTTTGGTGCTGGTACGGCTGCAGTTGTTTGCCCGATTGAATGCATTCATTATAAGGGGACTGATTTGAAACCTAGATTTGATACAGGTGATATTATGCATCGAGTCTGGAGAGAATTACTTGACATTCAATATGGAAAGATAGAACATGAATGGGCGAGAAAAGTTGTGGTTTGATGAATATTTACATAATAAATATAGATTGTTATGATCTCACTGAGGGTACTGATACTTCTGGATATTTTAGTGTGAACGTATCGAAAGGTGTTGGCCAAAGTGTGAAGACGACCGTTGCGCGTTGGGGCCGACGATGGAGCCATAGAAACGGATGGTACTGTTGAAGGCATGGCTGTATCGTAGATATTTTCTTTCTTTCGTAATTTCGTTACTAAAACACCAGTAGTCACCAAAACAATGACAAGAATAAGAAGAAAGATTGACATTAATTTCGGTCTATAGCAGCAGCATCTGAATTTGTGTCTCAGTTTCATCCAATACCTTCTTATCTTACTGGCAAGATGGTCTTTCAACCCTACTTCTGATATACTTGAATTTCTCTGCTGAAGGATGTTTGATTTACGACGAATTCGAGGTCTTCTGCGCCCTAAAGATGACCTCCGGTTTGTTGTCTTTGATCTTCGGGAACTCTTTGACGATGCCTTGGACGATTCGTGTTGACTCTCCTCGTCGTTCATTGTATCTTCAATACCCGACAAGTCTTCATCATAAAGATCAAAATGATCGCTCTCTTCGTCTTCTAAAAATGTGTCATTTTCATCAGATTCATCAGAAATGGTATCATCTTTAAGACCAATGACATTATCTGAAGCAGGAAGTTTGGTTGTTGGTGCATTCAGTTTGGTTCTACCACCGAGAAAAAAAATCGCTTTTAACATGTAATTGTTTTCATCTGCAGTGAGAGAGTTTTCTCCTTCTGAATTTTCACCCGAGGCATCGGGCTCATTAGAAGTCTTATTTAGAGCTTCATCTACAAATACAGCCTTATTCGTTCGTCTGTCTTTAGAACTTGCACTTGACAACTGCCGTGGTGATGAAGGTTCCGCCACTTCCCTCTAGCCTACCATAGATATTTCCTCTTTCGCTCTAGGCATTCGTCTACTGGCTCGTCTACGGGATGGAACTACTAGATTTGAATTCGATGTATGTGAGTGGTCAAGGGAAGCCTTCAAACTATTCCCTCGGATAATATCATGAACAGCTGTAGGACCTGTTCGGAAAGGTTCCACTCTACGGAAATTCAAAGCAGCGTAATGTATATCAGACGTGAAAGATACCCGTCTTGGATCTTTTTCTTTTTGCCGTTTCAATGCATTTTGTGCAGCAACAACTTCACTCAAATCCGAGTTCGTAATGGATAACTGACTTTCACTCTTTTTACTTTCTTCGGAATATTCAGATGATGCATCATGGTTTTCTAGTGTTACTGAAATCACTTTCGATACATGAATATCTTGTTGGTCTTGTACCTTACGACTCGAAGCTTGTTCCTTTTTTCTCTTTTTCTGTACGGTTGAAAGGGTCTCCTGTTCTTCGATTTCCTTCATGTCTATATGCATCTAAATCATCTACTCTGAATGTAAGTGGTGCTTTTCTCCAAGGTCGTCTGGAATCCATTTCATCTTGTACAATCATATAATTGTCTTCGTCATCATGGTTATCATCCCCTGTCTGACTCTGTGATGCATGAGTCCTATCCGTCACAGATACTTCACACCACTCGAATGCATTTCTATCGGTAAAATCACACTCCAATCCCCTTCTTTCCAATTCTGGACATGATGTCATGGCTACAGATGACTGACTGGATTTTTCAGGTGGTGTTGGTATTTTCCCCCAACCATAGAATGTTCCTTCTGGTCCGTCATCATTATCATCATTATCATCCTGGTCATTACGAATATTTGTCTTATAAATATTATGAGAAGGAGTTATGGATTGAGATTGAGGAGATTCATCGGTTTGATAGGATGACTTAGTAGATGAAGTATTATTTGATACTCATGTCATTTTCAGATCACACAATGATGCAGAACTACTCGCATTAGTAGAAATAATTGTAGTGGGCAATCGCGGTTTCGTAGGAAACCCGACACAAAGGTCATCTTCTTCATTGTCTATTGTAGTAGTACTCCCATCACCCATCAGATAAAATGACACTATTCTCTTTGAAATCGTTCATATTTTCTTTCAATTATCTGACCATTGTTTCAATTACGTTATATGTATATATGTATTTACTATTAATTGGAGGAGTGTAACGAAAAGTAGATACTAAATACTAAGTACTAAGTAGTATTACATATACTACTTACTTAGTACACATACCTTTGTTGAAGGTGCGCGTACCAGTTCGCATTCGAAATGGCCAAAAAATGAATTCTTCCACAAGAGTCTTTTAGGTCAATCTAAATTATCAGATGATCATATTGCACATTGTACGACTTTTGTTCGTTTTAGTTTTTGTTGATTGTAGATGCTTGGATGACGTTCTTTTAGTTTGAATTGATGGTTGATCATAAATACTTATCTACTTGTCCATCCATTGTGAACGTAGAAGTATGTATGTATGTACGATTGATCTCATAAACCCCCATCCATCACGGTTGACCTCATGCGCGAGTAACGCGCGCAGTGCAAGTTGAAGGAGAACCTTCTAAAATCCCAAGTTTTCACCACCAGCGGTGCACCTGAGGAGACCTGAGTGATGAGGCAATCACATTTGAAATGTACACATCTGACGTGTGGTTTTGAATAAAAGTGATTGCCTTTCTACTCACAATTTTGATCAGCGTGCATCGTATTTTCATTTAACACACAAACACACATAGAAAGACTTTCTTCTCCGATAGTTACACACACTTAACTTTCTTACTCACAAAGTGACCCCGGGTTTTCCAGAAAAAATATATACAAAAATACCTTTCGTTCCTTGACTATTCTTTCTTTCTTCCTTTGTTTCAAACGAACATGTTCCAAATGACACGATCCATCCTTTTCATGACGTTCTTTACTCAAGCAGCTCTGGAAGCATCTGCATTTTCCATGCCCATGTTTACGGAACACGCTGCTCTGAAACGAACGACTCCTTCCAAAACAGAGGGAGTTGAAATCGAATTACCAAACTTTGATGAATTATTTTCTAGAATCAAGGAAGTCAGTCCACTGGCTAAAATGGTCATTGAGACTAACAATGAATACAACTTGGATGCTTGCAGCAGTGATGCTGATTTGATCAAGGGTGGATTTCAACAGGCAGATTCAAAATGTAAGTGACCATCCATCAACAAAATGTTCCAAAGATACTGTTTGATAGACAATTTGTTACATGAAAACTCACATGATTTGAAACATTCAACCACAACCACAGTTGGAAGCAAACATAAGTGGTCCAAGATTGAAGATAACCCACGTAAAACTGTACACAAAATAGATAAAATTGATAACTTTCAAAAATTAGGATGTCCGATCGTACGATTCAGATCCTCCCTACAAGGCCCATGTTCGGGAAATAAATTTGCATCCTTCATTATGGATTTGGAAGAAAGATCCAAATGGGACCCACAAATTGAAATGGTCGATGAAATATATCCTATTTACGATGTTGATGCAGCCAATATTGCCATGGACTTTCAGTATGGTGATTGTCAACGTCTTGGAATTGGGTACTGTAGGACCAAGAGCAATCCCATCGTTGATGGAAGAGAACAACTGTAAGTGCAAAATGCATACACATGAATATATTTGTACATTCTGATTCATTCATTCGAATATCTCATCCTTGTCTATTATATATTAATATACTACTTTTAAATACAGTATCCTGTGTGGCATTCAAGAATTTGAAAATGGAGCAAGTGTGATTTGGGGTACTGAACTAGAAGAATATAACAACCACCTCTTTCCCGATTGTCCACGACATACCCGAGCAAAATCACATTTGTTCGCTACAACACTTGTACCCACTGGGCCTGATTCCTTTGATGTGGAATATATTTTACAATTGGAAATTGGAGGTAACCTTCCATCCTTTTTGACTACCCCCGTTTTAGTGGAAACAGTCAAGTCCATGTTTGGTTATGCAGAAAAGACATTCATGGACAAAGATATCATGAAGGAATGGATCACCCCTGTTGAAGAATTAAAAGATGTCATGATCCGAGAGAGACATGGGCTTTTGATGACTCCGTAATACAGATTTTTTTTAAAAAAACACAAACATGAAAGGATGACATGTAGAGAATGCTGTGGAGTGCAATATATATATACTTATGTGACGTCTATATCACCCTTCTGTGGACAGCTACTCTCTGGATTCATTTTGTAAAAGGTTCCAACGCAATGATGATTTATGTTCCATGCTAATTATTCCGATAAAGTTACAATACATCATAAATAAACCCAAACTAAAAATTCGTATTTTTAAAAAAACGAGTTGACTCTGATCGCATATTGTAATCAGTAATAAGGTGATGAAACTGAGGTTGGTAACTAATAAGTAAGTAAGTAACTCACGCAGCGTGCAGCGTTCTGCGTTACGAGTTACCAACTCACTTTCCTCCTGCGTTACTAATCACTCCACTTTTTGCGTTAGTAACTTGCGTTTGTCACTTTTACCTCTAGATGAAACAGTGTTGTGTGATTGTTGACTGCAAATTGCAACTATCACTTTTTATTGGGATGTAGTCATAGAATGAACACATTGGAAAACTTTCATCAAATTATTCATGTGTCCTCCTTAACAAATCAAGAGCTCATAGTTGAAATTTTAGTTGCCATTAAATCGCTTGGAAGAGATTCAGTAGATTGGCTATTGACCACTTTGACTGGTCAGCAAACCTTTCTTGAAATAGCCTCATGTGCAGCGGAATTAAAACTGCTTCCCTCCGAATGGTCTTCTTCTTTTGAACGGATTCATGGTTATGAAATAAATAAAAAAGATAACGGAGTAGATCAAACACAAAATGACGAAAGCAAAACGAGCAATATCATGGTATCCACTAGTCAACTCCTATCAAATACACTTCAACATATACCCGATCAATCGTATGTAAAACGCCTTGAATTAGCTGTCGAAATGATTGAATGCAATACTATTACTGGCATATGCCTATCTATACATGAAGCAGCATCATTGGTCAAAGCTTCGACAGTCGTGAAGACATGTATAAGATTACAATCGAGAATCATGTCGATATTTTTGGAACTTTGTGCAAAACAATCTGGAGATGAACATGTAATAAATGCACTTGCATCTGTCCAGCTACCAATACTTCAACGTTTAGATACTCATGTCTTTGATGACTTGCTATTCCATAAGAGTTCTTTTCGGTTGTATGATCGAATAACGACATTGTTTCAATACAAAGACAAGGGTGATGGTATCAAGGAGAATCGTTCCATTGACACGAAAACACGTTCATCTGCTTTGAAATTACTAGGATTTGTGGAAGCAGCTAATCTTGCTCGACGTGGCAATCAAATAGGTTCCAAACATGGTTGTGTCATTACAGTCAGTAAGGATGTGATTAAGAACAACTTGAATCTTCTCAAAGTAATTGAGAAAAGTAAAGATTTGAATGTGAATCTTGATGGGGATGATAATGAGTCTACATCATATGATATTATTGTGGGAAAAGGCTGGAATCATAATGTAGTTCCTAATGGAAAAGGAGGTAAGAAGAGAATGGTTCATGCGGAAGCTCATGCGGTTGCGGATACAATTCAACTATTTGAAGAAGATCTCGCATTCAATCATATATTTCCCTTTGCAACAGCTGTAATTGTAGAGTTGAAGGGGGATACTTCATATGATGATGCACCTCCTTGTCCGAAATGTGAGCTTTTGCTTCGTGCCGTCGGTGTCCATAAAACATGCCATTCTACGGACAAAGGATATGTGAAAGATTTGGATCTTCCACCTTCTTCTGATAGATCGTTATTTTTTCGTAATCCAATCGTCCGAATACCATTTCGAACAGTTTGTGACGAGCTTTGCATTCAATGCTCCAGGTTTGAATGAAAGAGAAAAACAATGACTCTGTAGTGTTTAGGGAATTGTGTTGGATTCGTTCCGGGTTCATTTTCGAGACAACACATGAACCATAAAAAAGTAATTCACATTTTTTACGTTATAAAACCAATAAATAGACTTCATTTCATCAAATGCCAGAGGATACAACCAACAAATTCATCAAAGCTTTTCCTTTGAAAGACGAGGATGATGGCCCATATTTACGGATTGGAAAGGAGGCAAAGTTAAGTCCACTGCGGCCGTTTCAAAATACTCCTGTAGATGTTTGTGTGATCACGGATTCACCAGAGGAAGAGTCTTTATTATGCCATATCCCATCTGTAAAAGTTTCCTTAACGTTACCATCAAAATCAATTACTGTTTCTTGTCAGCTTATAGTGACGTCGAGGCGCCTTTTAGCTGTTTCTTGTTCGGAGCAAGATAGTGATAAGGATATCATGTTGAACGCTCAGGGTATATCCCTTCATGCCCTAACTTCAGAACCAGAAAGAACGATCTACTGTCAACTTTGTGAAAATATTCATATAAGTTGCTGTGACGAAGATGATACTGTGGAAGAAAATGATAATGAAGAAGATGACTCATACGTGACCAAGGAGCTGATCATTGAACCTGTCACGGGAAACAATGAGCAGGACAGTAGTGACTTGTGTGAATCTTTATTCAAGGCACTAAGTAAATTGATTGCACTGAATCCTGTAGACGATGGTGATGAAGATCAAACTTTTGGTGGAGGAAGCATTGGTGATATGCTAGGGCTAATGGCACAAGCCTACGGGCAGGGAAGCGAGTATGGTCCAGATGACGAAATGATATGCAGAATTGATCCTAAAGATATCACAACCTATACTATCGATGGAGAAAACTGCGCTTCTGATGATAGAAGAAGAGTCATTTTGGAACATCTTGATAACGTATTAGTTGTCCCAGAGGAATATGAAGTAGTTGATGGTCAATTTGATGATGCTAACTCTGAACAACATGAAGAAGAAAACGACGACGAACCAGTTCAACTTTCAGAAGAAGATGATCAAATCCTATAATGCGAGAGAGAGAGAGAGAGAGAGAGAGAGAGAGAGAGAGAGAGAGAGAGAGAGAGAGAGAGTAAAGGATGCAATTATCATCATTTTCAATGTTAGAATTTTACATATTTTCATCGTTATCGTCGTCATCTTCGTCGTCGTCATCTTCATCATCATCCTCTTCGTCATCTTCCAAATCATACAGATCAATTGTACTGGCTTCATTGGAAAAGACTCCTCCAACGCCTCTGCTGCCACTTAAAACCATCTGAGAATACTTTCCATATTCCAATGATACATTAGATCTTATCTTTCGCCATCTACATCCGATAAGACCTTTTCTCTCGTCTTCGTCCCCATCATCCATCGATGAAATGTCGTCATCGTCGTCATGCTCCAAAGAATTTTCAGGAGCAAGTCGTCCCGAATAGTGACAGTCTTTGTTCACTACAAAATCATCTATATTACCATCATCACCTGATGCAAAATGAGAAGTGTAGTTAAGATTGTCATACTGGAACAACATTATCTCTTCATCGAAAACATTACTCAGAAAACCATCACGTCTGCGAAGTAAAATACCAAGTGACTGACGTCCTTCTTTGTAACTTGGTGATGTTTCGGAAGTAAGAGTACTATTCCCGTCATCTCCGTAAAATTGAATGGAAGACACGGTGCAATTTTCAGGAACAGAAACTAGCGTAGATTTGTATAAAAGTAAATCCGTGGAATGATCATCTGAGTCCTGTCTCAAACTTGTACCAGTAGGTATAGCTGTGATTTGAACTTGTTGACAACCATCACTTGAAAGTGATTTACATGTATTTGCAACAACGGTCCAATGTGTATTGCATTCAAACACATCTTTGTCATCTGATAACACATTTTTATATTTCTTGACATGGGAACTTCGAAAACGAGTATGGATAGCAGAAACAATATCGTCTTGTCCGATACATTCTTGAATTGTGAATCTTCGAGTCTTGACATTTTGATGTAATACTGTCCGTGGTTCTTCAAATAAGTCTGAATATACATCCGTTATAACTTGTAAAACTTCCTTGAGAGAAGGAGATTTAACGAATGTATGAAAGCCATCGAACGAAGAGTTTGCATCTGTTGCTGTCCTATGATTAGTAAAGAACACTGATGTTCTACCAGACTTTTCCACGTATACACTACTTTTATGAAAATAGTCCGTCAATAATATTCCCAACATACATTCCGTTGATCCGTATTTGACTTCTTCCTTCGAACTCACATCGTTTTCATCTGTCTTGAGAGGAGTGGATAAAAAATCTGCAACCTTCCTCAACACTTGCTCCGACACCAAACGTTTTCTAGCATTTTGTCGTTGGACGCTATCGGCTGCGGTCCCTTTTGCTTTGACAAGAGAGGCAGTCGACCGTATCCATTTCATCAAACAATCCAGACGATATCTCACTTCTACAATTTGAGATAAACACTGTTCTGCAACAGTAAATAATACCTTTGTTGCTTGTACCAACCGTTGACAAGTTTCCAGTTGTATCAATGATGGTGATGACGACGATGGTGATGACGATGATGACATTAATGAATCCATTTGATTCATACTAGTCACAATCCCATTCAATTCTCCTGCATCAAATAGAAAGGAACGAATCGGTCCCATAATCTGTTTTCGAAACATTTGTTCCACAGTCATGACATTAGTCTCACAACTTTTAAACATTCTCAAAAGCAATTGATCATTCATCAAAGGATGAGTAAAGAATTGATCCATCGCATTACATGTATTTTCCAATCTAGACGAATGTCCACCCAATATATAATTCAACAATTCCATTCGTATGGATTTCATATCCTTTGCAGGAGTATGTTTCTCCTTCATACCGTTGTTGTCGCCATCCATGATGATGACACCATATTTCACCAACAAAGTACGTAATTGATCAAATTTCATATCCAATTGTTTGATAGCTGTAGACCATGTATTGGATACATCCTTCATTCCTTTGGAAATGGTTTGTATATGATTTGTCATGTGACTATAAAAATGTGATATATATTGTATATTGTATCTTTGTTTTGTCAACAATGGTATATGTATCAACTGTATAGGATGATGTGTGGAAAGGATGCTTGTTTGAAAGTTGGAATCGACCGTCATACTACTACTACTACTACTACTACTAGTAGTAGTAGTAGTC
>Ga0213868_10003557_pt1 | contig 14489 bp, 18 predicted proteins | sample PICome_9_FD_160087 | JGI IMG/M metagenome (GOLD analysis project Ga0213868, IMG submission 160087) | Coastal seawater microbial communities near Pivers Island, North Carolina, United States - PICO127 | ecosystem: Environmental > Aquatic > Marine > Coastal | place: USA: North Carolina...
TTTCTACTATTTATTCACATAATGAGTTTGCTAATAAAGCTTGTCCAAGCTTTGATGCGACAGAAGAATATAAACATTTATAATAAATTATTATGTCAGACAAAACAAAGAAAAAAAGAGAAGTTAAAAAAACTAAAACTTCAGATGCATCTACTAAAAATGTATTTAAAAAAGGAGATAAATACGCTTCTAAACAAACTAAAAAAACAAATCAAAAAGGTCCTAAATCTGCAAAAGAAGCAAGACTTGGTGTTGTTAAGAAAAAAACAAAGCAAACTGCTAAAATGAGTGGTAAAACAGGTGCTAGTGAAGGTGGAAAATATAAGTCTAAAACAAAGTTTGTAAAAGACGGTAAAAAAGCAACAACTAAAGTAGTAGAGAAAAAGAAAAAAGGAGTAAAAACCAGAAAAGAAGTTGTTAAAAGCAAAGGATCTAGATCTGTAAAGAAAACTAAATCAAAATACTAAAATGAAATCTAAAGGATTTGGAGATAGTATAGAGAAGTTTACTAGAGCTACAGGTATAAAAAAATTAGTTGATACTATACCTGGTGGTTGTGGATGTGACAATCGTAAAGACTGGTTCAATAAAAATTTTCCTTATAAAAAGTAAAGTTATGGCAACAAAAAGAAAAGAAAAGAAAAAAGAACGTCCTTGCGGAGAAGGCTATAGAAGAGAAGAGATAGTTGATGCATCAACCAAAACCTTCCCAGACGTTGAAAGTGGAGAAAGCGGCGAAAAAGGCTATCCAACAAATAACTCTAAGAAAAAACCTAAAAAAAAGTATAGGTGTGTTAAAATACGTAAGCCAGGGATAAAGAAAGAAGATAAAGATAAAATTAAAACTGACCCAAAAACTGATCCTTTAGACAAGGAAAAAGGATAAAAATAAAGTTATGGCTAAAGAAGAGTTTCCAGAAATAGATAAAAAAAATGAAGGCAAGTTTACAGCCTGGGTAGAGAAAAATATGCCTGGTGTTGACAACTGTAAAGCCGCAAATAAAGTAATGAGATCAAAGAAAAAGTATTCTTCAGATGTAGTTAAAATGGCTAATTATGCTAAAAACTTTGGTTGTAAAAATAAAAAGTAAAAGTTATGGCATATAAATTAGGTAGTAATAGCAATTCAGGAGCTTACGGTAGCATGCAGAAAACTGGTTTAATAGCTGGAGATCAAAATATATTTAATGATGGTGAGCCTAAGGAAAAAGTAAAAGTAAAAGTCAATAAAAAGGGAGAAACCAAAACAAAGAAAACAACAATATTAGCTGATGGTACAAAAATCAAAAGTAAACATATTCAAGGGCCTACTACTTACAAGGTAAATGAAGCTGCTGAAATATCGGCTAACGTAGGTGCAGAGGTTAAGCCTACCGTAGGTTACTTTGGTCCTAAGGTAGATTTTAAACCACCTTCAGTTGAAAAGCCAAGTTCTGAAGAAGGTAGTGATAAACCTTTCGTTAAGCCGTTAAGATCAAGAAAAGAAGCTTTTGAAAATAGAGGAGAGCAGTTTAAAGATATGGATTTTCCTGAATATAATGAATATATTAATAAATGGAACAAAGAAAATCCACCTAAAAATAATCCAGGCAAGAAAGATGATGGTGATATTGGTACTATGCCAGGGAGAAGAGCTGTAAGACTAGAATATAACACTGGTGGTAATCTTAAAATTAAAGGTGTTAAAACTATAACACCTAGCACTTATAGTTCTTATGAGGAAAAAATAAAAAAGCCTAAAGATGATAATCCACCACCTTCAAATCCACCAGGCGGAGGCAACCCTCCTGGCGATGGTCTATGTACTAAGGATAATCCAGACGCGTGCACTGCCGCTTTTGAAGAAGATGGTGCTCCAGGAAGCATGGTAAATAAAATGATGGCTGCTGGTGACAATGAAAAATTAGCTTCAAAAAATGCCGATAAAGATGCTAAAAGTAGAAAATCTGCTGCAGATAAAATAGTAAAATCTTCTACTAAAAATTATAGAAAAGAGCAATTAGCTAAAGTTAAGCAAGGCAATAAAGATTTTGCTAAAGAAATGGGAGCTGAAACAAAAGCTGAAAGAAAACAAGTAAAGTCTTATCAAAAAGACAAAAAAACACAAGCTAAAATAGATTCAAGTGATAGATTTAAGGCTGCTGAAAGTAGAAAAAATAAAAACGCTAGAGAAAGATTTAGACAGGCTAATAGGACTTTATCATCAAGGGCAACCGTTGGTGATAAGATAGGAAAAGTAGGAGCTAAAATTACAACTAGTTTATTAGGAAAAAGAAAGCAACAACAAAGAGCTACAGCTGGAAAATCTACTGCTGCTAAAAATATTAAAACTAGGATTCTTAAAAACGAAGAGTTAGCTGCTACTATGACTAATAAAAACAAAAAGAATAAAGAAATTAAAGCACGTTTTTAATTATGGAAAAAAAGTCTTTTAAAGAAACTAAAATAGGAGCTTTTTTAGCTGCTAAAGCACCTAAGGTATTAGATGCAATAGGCGACGTATTACCTAATCAAGGAACACTAGGTGTTGTAAAAAATATTATATCAAGTGATAATAAGATTAAGGCGGTTGATAAAGAGCAAGCTATGATGCTTATAAGTCAAGACATGCAAGAGTTAAAAGAAGTATCTAGTAGGTGGAGAGCTGATATGAAGTCAGATTCTTGGCTTAGTAAAAACACAAGACCTTTAGCTCTAGTATTTTTAACTGCATCGTCAGTGTTTATGATGGCTGTTGATTCTTTTCATATGCAGTTCGACGTAGATGATGCTTGGATAAGTTTATTAAAAACATTGCTGGTAACAGTTTACGTAGCATACTTCGGAAGTCGTGGTGCTGAAAAAATAACAAAAATAAATAAATAAAAAATGGACGGTTTACAAGGGAACATGATGGCTCAACCAAGGATGTTTGGTCATGATGCCGTAGCTTTAACAGCTGATACAGTTAGAATAGCTAACACTGAAGATAGAGGCGTTGTAATATACAATGGTAAATCTAGTGCTCAAGACATTACAATAGTAGCTGAATCTGGCGAAGAGATAGAATTTAAAAGTGTTCAACCAGGTACAGTTGTAGGTAATACAACACCTATGTTGGCTATTAAATTAATAGCTGGCACTGATTGTGTAGCTATATACTAAAACAACAAAATAAAATAAAATAAAATCAAATAAAATAAAATAAAATGGCAAAAGCAAAGAAAATAACTAAAAAAGAATTAGAAAGTTTAGTTCAACCACATCAAAAGTTAAATAACTTAATAACTAGTATTGGATCTTTAGAATCTAAAAAGCACGCTTTACTTCACGAAGTTGGTATGTTAAATGAAGGTTTAGAAGAACAAAAAACAAAGCTAGAAAAGAAATACGGATCAGTTAACATTAACTTAGAGACTGGTGAGGTAACACCAATAGAAACTCTAGAAGCAGTAAAGTAATGTCTAAAATAATCAGAAAAATAAGTATTGGTTCTGATTACAAGAATGATGCTATGCACTATTCTACTGGTCAAGAAGTTTATGGTGGACATACTATAACTGACATATTGTTTGATGATGAAGATAGTTCTTATAATATCTTTATAAGTAAAAACAATGAAGTATTGCCTTGGAAAAAATTCAATGGTAATATGGCTGTCTCTGTAGAGTACGACTTAAATTATTAATGAGATCTTTGTATAATTTTATTGTTAAGCCTTTTAATGAAAGGTACGACAATATAAGAAAAGTAAATGATAAAACTCTTATCATTAACACTAATATTGAAGATCATAGATTTGTCAGTAAAAAAGCGGTTGTTGTTTCTACACCTGCCGCTTTTGACACTGGCGTAAGACCTGAAGATACAGTGTACATACATCACAATGTGTTTAGAAGATGGTATGATCAAAAAGGAAAAGAGCGTAATAGTGCTACTTTTTTTAAAGATAATCTATACTTTTGTTCGCCAAGTCAAATATATTTATATAATGACAAAAGCCATTTAGATTACTGCTTTGTAAAGCCAATTTTAAATAAAGACATTTTAATAAACAATAAGGAGCAAATTAATACTGGAATACTAAAATATTCAAATAGCTCTTTAGAAGCCATGGGAATAATACCTGGGGCTCTTATAACGTTCACACCAAATTCAGAGTTTGAATTTATAATAGGTAATGAGCGTTTGTACTGTATGAAATCTAATGATATAGCTTTAACTCATGAATACGAAGGAAACGAAAAAGAATATAATCCAAGCTGGGCAACTAGCAGTTAAGGAATTAATTAAAGTAGCTAAAGAGCCTATAGTAGATACTGGTGAAGATGTTACAGCTGATAGATTAAAAAATGCCGCCGCTACTAAGAAGCTAGCTATATTTGATGCTTTTGAAATATTAAATAGAATAGAGGAAGAAAAAAACTTGTTAGAAGGCAAACCTAAAGAGGAGAAAAAAGAAAGAGTATTTAAGTTTGCAGAAGGGAGAAGTAAGTGAGTTACAAGCAAGCGCTTTGGAAAGAAATTAAGGACGTTGTAAATCCTAAGATATTAGCTAAAAACAATAGATTTAAAAAATGGGAGTATGGCTATAACTCTGATTATGATTTTATAGTAATAAGTAAAACAGGTAAAATTGGACAAATCATTGAAATACAGAATCTCAGGATTGCTTTACCAGCAGCAGATGAACCGTTTAAACGAAGCGAAAAAAAAGCGGAACAATACTGGGAAAAAGCCGAATATCCAAAAGAATTAAGTAGAATTAAAAGTAGGTTTGACTGGGAGGAATATCCAGCTGAATTTAAAGAAAAGTGGTACGATTATATTGATAATGAATTTACTAGACGAGAACAAGGATTTCACTTTTATAACAATGGTGTTGCTACTTACATTACTGGCACTCATTACATGTACCTGCAATGGTCAAAAATTGACGTTGGAGCACCTGACTATAGAGAGTCAAATAGACTATTCTACATATTTTGGGAAGCTTGCAAAGCCGACACAAGATGTTACGGAATGTGTTACCTTAAAAACAGACGATCTGGATTCTCTTTTATGTCAAGTTCAGAACTTGTCAACCAAGCTACAATATCTTCCGATGCTAGATTCGGAATACTTTCCAAGTCTGGTGCAGATGCCAAAAAAATGTTCACGGATAAGGTTGTACCCATATCAGTTAACTACCCATTCTTCTTTAAACCTATTCAAGATGGTATGGACCGGCCGAAGACTGAACTGGCTTATAGAGTTCCAGCATCAAAACTTACTAGAAGAAAGCTTGAGTCGAATGAACAACTTAGAGAACTAGAAGGACTAGACACAACTATTGACTGGAAGAACACGGGTGACAACTCTTATGATGGTGAAAAGCTAAAGTTACTAGCTCATGATGAAAGTGGTAAGTGGGAAAGACCTGATAATATATTAAATAATTGGAGGGTTACAAAAACTACATTGAGACTGGGATCTAAAATCGTAGGTAAATGTATGATGGGCTCAACATCAAATGCTTTAGATAAAGGTGGAGACAACTTCAAAAAATTATACTACAATTCTGACGTTACTAAAAGAAATAGAAACGGACAAACGTCTTCTGGACTCTATAGCTTGTTCATACCTATGGAGTGGAACTACGAAGGATTCATCGATACTTATGGATTACCTGTCTTCATTAGAGGTAAAAATACAGTCAAAGGAGTTGATGGTTTTGAAATTACAACAGGAGTTATCGAGCATTGGGAAAACGAAGTTGATGGATTAAAAAGCGATCAAGATAGTTTAAATGAATATTATAGACAATTTCCAAGATCTGAAGCTCATGCTTTTAGAGATGAAGCTAAAGATAGCTTATTTAATCTTGTAAAAATTTATGAGCAAATAGATTATAATCAAGAAATGAATTTAAACAAAGTTGTTAGTTGTGGTAATTTTCAATGGATTAATGGAATAAAAGATACTCAAGTTGAATTTAACCCAAACAATAAAGGTAGATTTAATATAACTTGGATTCCTGATAAAAACCTACAAAACAACGTAATATTAAAAAATGGAACTAAACACCCAGGTAACGAGCATATTGGAGCTTTCGGCTGTGACTCTTACGATATTAGCGGTACTGTTGATGGTCGCGGCTCTAAAGGAGCACTACATGGATTAACAAAGTTTTCAATGGAAGACTCACCGCCTAATCATTTCTTTTTAGAATATATATCAAGACCACAAACAGCAGAAATATTTTTTGAAGACGTGCTAATGGCTTGCGTATTTTATGGCATGCCAATACTTTGTGAAAATAACAAACCTAGATTATTATATTATTTTAAAAGAAGAGGTTATAGAGGTTTTTCAATAAATAGACCTGATAAAGTTTGGAATAAATTATCTACAACTGAAAAGGAAATAGGTGGAATACCTAACTCAAGTGAAGATGTTAAACAAGCTCACGCTGCCGCGATAGAAGCTTATATCGAAGATAAAGTCGGTAGATTAGAAACAGGATTTGGAGATGTATATTTTCAAAAAACATTAGAAGACTGGGCTATATTTAACATAAACAACAGAACTAAACATGATGCTTCTATAAGTTCTGGTTTAGCTATAATGGCTTGTAATAAAAATAAGTACAGACCTGTACCATTTAAAAGAAGTAATGATATGAAATTAAATTTTAGAACTTACGATAACTCTGGTACATTATCAAAAATAAATAAATAAATGCAGATTTACACTAATAGTAATAGTACTTTTCCGGATCAAGTAGTTCCAGCCGCAGAGAAAGCTACTCAAGAATATGGGTTAGCAGTAGGTAGAGCTATAGAGGGTGAGTGGTTTAGAAATTTTAGAGGAACTGGATATAAGTTCCAAACTAATTACACTTGGTTTCACACTTTGAAACTATACGCTAGAGGTGAACAACCTGTGCAGAAATATAAAGATGAGTTAGCTATTAATGGTGATTTATCTTATTTAAATCTAGACTGGAAGCCAGTTCCTATTATATCTAAATTCGTTGATATAGTAGTTAATGGTATGTCACAAAGAAATTATGAAGTGAAAACAATGGCTCAAGATCCTGAGTCACTTCAAAAAAGAACTGATTACGCTCAAAGAATAATACAAGATATAGAGCAAAAAGAATACATAGCAGCTGTACAAGAAACATTTGGTGTAAATATATCTTTGAGTCAAACAGGTGATAATACGCCTGAAACACTTGATGAGCTTCCTGCTCACATGCAATTAAATTACAAGCAATCTATAGAAACAGCTCAAGAAGAATTAATAGATTATGTTTTAGATAAAAACAAATACGATTTAATTAGAAAAAGATTAAATTATGATTTAACAGTATTAGGTATATCTTGTGTAAAAACATCTTTTGATTTATCTCAAGGTATTACAGTTGATTATGTAGACCCAGCTTCGATAGTATATTCTTACACTGACGATCCTAATTTTCAAGATTTATGGTATGTTGGGGAAGTTAAAAATTTAACAATATCAGAAGTTAAAAAGAAGTTTCCAAATTTAACACCTGAAGAGGTTTCTACATTAGAAAAATATCAAGGTCATCAAGAATATCTTAGAGACTGGAATGGTAGATACGATGATAACACAGTTCAGGTATTATTTTTTGAATACAAAACTTTTACAGATCAAGTATTTAAAATAAAAGAAGGTCCTAACGGGTTAGAAAAAGCTTTAGAAAAACAAGATACTTTTTTAGCTCCTGAAGATTCTAAGGGATTTTCTAGAGTATCTAGAACAATAGAAGTGTTATATAGTGGTGCTAAAGTACTAGGACACCCAATGATGATGCAGTGGGGTATGGCTCAAAATATGACAAGACCTGAGTCAGATTCTACAAAAGTAAATATGAGTTACAATATAGTTGCTCCAAGAATGTACAAAGGTAGAATAGAATCACTAGTCTCGCGTATAACAGGTTTTGCTGACATGATTCAAATAACACATTTAAAATTACAACAGGTAATGTCTAGGATGGTTCCTGACGGTGTTTATTTAGATATGGATGGTTTAGCAGAAGTAGATCTTGGTAATGGAACTAACTACAACCCAGCGGAAGCATTGAACATGTATTTTCAAACAGGTTCTATAGTAGGTAGATCAATGACTCAAGATGGTATGGGTAATCCAGGTAAAGTACCTATACAAGAATTACAGTCAAGCTCAGGCGGTGCTAAAATACAAAGCTTAATACAAACTTACCAATATTATTTACAGCTTATAAGAGATGTAACCGGACTTAATGAAGCAAGAGATGGATCTATGCCTAATGCTGACTCATTAGTAGGTTTACAAAAATTAGCTGCTGCTAACTCAAATGTAGCTACAAGACATATAATGCAAGGCGGATTATATTTAACATTGAGAACTTGTGAAAATATATCTTTGAGAGTTAATGATGCTTTACAGTTTCCAATAACTAAAATGGCTTTACAACAAAGTATTAGCATGTACAATGTAGCAACTCTAATAGAAACTCAAAATACTCAATTAAGAGATTTTGGTATATTTATAGAGCTAGAACCAGATGAGGAAGATAAAGTTCAGTTAGAACAAAATATTCAAGTTTCTTTGCAAACTCAATCTATAGACTTAGAAGACGCAATAGATATAAGACAGATAAACAACTTAAAGTTAGCTAACGAATTACTTAAAAAACGTAGAAAGGAAAAGCAGAAGAAAGATCAGCAAATGCAACAAGCTAACATAGAGGCACAAGCACAAGCAAATGCTCAAACAACTGAAGCAGCCGCAATGGCAGAAGTTCAAAAACAACAAGCTTTAGCAGAGACACAAATACAAATAGAACAGGGAAAGTCTCAGTTTGAAATACAAAGGATGCAAATGGAAGCTCAAATTAAAAAGCAGTTAATGGCTGAAGAGTTTAATTATAATATGCAATTAAGTAGAGCTCAGGCAAGTAATAAATCTGCTAAGGAAAAAGAAATTGAAGATAGAAAAGACAACAGAACTAAGCTTCAAGCAACTCAACAAAGTGAGATGATCTCACAGAGGAAAAATGACGGTACTCCAATAAACTTTGAATCATCTGGTAATGATAATTTAGGTGGTTTTGGATTAGAAGAATTTGGACCTCAATAATTTTATATTAACTATTATATTATATTATGTCAAAAGAAAAATCAGAAATAAAAGAGGCTCCTGACGGAACTCTAGAACAAGGTGAATTTAAGGTAAAAAAGAAACCTAAAAAATTAACACAACAAGAAGAAACAACTAAAGTTGATTTAACAAAAAAAGAGGAAGATGCCAATACAGAGCCAAGCACAGTGGACGTATCTATAGAAGAACCTACCGGAAGTATTCAAGAAGTTGAAGTATCCGAACCAGAGGTTCAGCAAACTGAAGAAAAGATCGAAGAAAAAGTAGAAGAACAAGAAGAAGTTACTGTAATAAATGAAGAACCAAAAGAAGAAGTTCCTCAAGAAAAACCTGTTGAAAACACAACGCCTAAAATAAAAGTACCTAAAAATATAGAAAAGCTTTTAAGCTTTATGGAAGATACTGGTGGTACTTTAGATGACTATGTTAATTTAAATAAAGACTACTCTAAGTATGATAACGAAGAAATACTAATAGAGTATTATAAAAAAACTAAACCTCACTTAGATTCTGAAGAAGTTGGATTCTTAATAGAAGACAATTTTGCTTGGGATGATGACGAGGACTCAGAGCGAGATATAAGAAAGAAAAAACTTGCTTTGAAAGAAGAAATTGCTGAAGCTTATAATTTTTTAGAAAGTTCTAAGAGTAAATATTACGACGAGATCAAGTTGAGACCGGGCGCTACTCAAGAACAGAAAAAAGCTATAGACTTCTTCAATAGATATAACAACGAACAAACAGCACAAAAAGAAAGATACAGTAGGTTTACTAAAGGCACTGAAGATTTTTTCAAAAAAGATAATTTCAAAGGTTTTGATTTTGATCTTGGAGAAAAAAAGTTTAAGTATAATCTTAGTAATTCCGAAAGTGTGGCTCAAGATCAAGCTGATCTCGGTAATTTTGTTAAGAAGTTCTTAGATAAAAACGGAGAAATAACTGATTATAAGAAGTACCACAAAGCTCTTTACGCTGCTAATAACACTGACAAGCTTATAAATCATTTTTATGAACAAGGTAAAGCTGATGCTGTTAAGGAAATGTCTGCTAAATCTAAAAACATAACTTTAGATGAAAGACCAACTAATAACGGCAATGTTTTTGTTAATGGTATAAAAGTAAGAGCAATAAGTGGTGTTGATAGTTCTAAGTTAAAAATTAAAACAAAAAAATAAAACTTAAAACAAAAAAATCATGGGATTTAAAACTGGTGGGGCTTTCCCCGCGTCGATTACGCCAATGCCTCAAAAGGTTGCGCAACCGACAAATTATATAAACTTCCAAAATGACAGTGTTTCAGGTGGTAAAGCTGAATTTACTCAGTGGCTACAACAGTACCTACCTGAATTATACGAATCGGAAGTAGAAAGATACGGAAACAGAACTTTATCTGGTTTCTTGAGAATGGTAGGAGCTGAAATGCCAATGACTTCTGATCAAGTTATTTGGGTTGAGCAAAATAGATTACACATCGCTTATGATGAAGTAACTAATGATCAATCAGATAAATTAACTATCAAGTCTGGCGAAAACAACGCTGTAAGAGCTAATCAAACTATTGTTGTTTCTGATGGATTTAATACATTAAAATGTTTAGTTAAGTCTTCATCTGGTCAAGACATTGTTGCTTTACCATATACTGCAGGTGATTTATCTGGATTAGGTACAAAGGTTAAGTTGTTTGTTTATGGTTCTGAATTTGCTAAAGGTACTAACGGAATGGTTGGTTCAATTAGCCCAGTTCCTCAAACTTACCAAAATTCACCAATTATCATGAAAGATAAATTTGAAGTATCAGGTTCTGATGCTGCTCAAATTGGTTGGATTGAAATAGCTACTGAAGATGGTTCTAATGGGTACTTATGGTACTTAAAAGCTGAGTCTGAAACTAGATTAAGATTTGAAGATTATCTTGAAATGATGTCTGTTGAAGGTGAGCTTGCTGCTACTAGTTCTGCTGCTCTTGACGACATGGGTGTAAATGGAGGTTTTACAGCTGCTGTTAAGCCAAAAGGTACTCAAGGTTTATTTGCTGCTATCGAAGATAGAGGTAATGTATGGAACAATTTTGCTGGTGCTGCTGCTCCTGGAGCTGGTGCATTAGGTGATTTTGACGCTATCCTTAAGCAATTAGACAAGCAAGGAGCTATTGAAGAAAACATGTTATTCTTAAACAGAGCTACTGCTCTTGATTTTGATGATATGATTGCTGCTCAAGCTGGTGGAGGTTATGCTTCTACTCAAGCTGCTTCTTACGGTTTATTTGATAATGAAGCTGAAATGGCACTTAACTTTGGATTTGCAGGATTTAGAAGAGGTTCTTATGACTTCTACAAAACTGACTGGAAATACTTAAACGATGCTACTACTAGAGGTTTAACACAAGATATTGATGGTGTTATGGTTCCTGCTGGTACTACAACTGTTTATGATCAAATGTTAGGATCTAACATCAGAAGACCTTTCTTACACGTAAGATATAGAGCGTCTGAAGCTGATGACAGAAGAATGAAGTCTTGGATCACTGGTTCTGTCGGTGGTGCTTACACTTCTGATCTTGATGCTATGGAAGTACATTTCTTAACTGAAAGATGTTTAGTGACACAAGCTGCTAACAATTTCGTATTGTTTAAGTCAACTATATAATTATAAACATTTAAAAATATAAAGTTATGAAATGGTTAAAATTTAACAAAGCGTCAGGATATGATTTAATTCCTATCGATGACGTAATATACATAAAAGGTACAGATCGTGTTGATGCTACACCAGCTGATGCTTTTGTAGAGGTTGTACACATGGCTGCTGGCTCTGCTTCAGGCAAATTAATCTCTAACAAAGTTATTGCTAGTGGATTTGCTGATGGCGAAGGTGCTGTTGAACTACAAGATGCAGTTAATGCTGCTATTGTTTCTACTTTGAAAAAAGGAACTGGTTTCGTAGAGGCTGAAGACGTAATTTTACCTGTTGGTAAAATCGTTACAAGCGCTGCGGCATCTGAGTACACTATATCTTAGTAGACTAAAATATAAGATCCCGCTTCGGCGGGGTCTTTATTAATTATTATATTATATTATATTATGGAAACAAAAGAAAAGAAAAAGCCTGTGGCTAAAGCCGAGGCAACTCCAAAAGTAAAAAAAGACACTTGGGAGTATAAAGATAGAAATTATTATTTAAGCTTTGACAAAGAACCTTTAACTTATAAATTAGCATCTAGACACACTTCTAGACATCCGCTAATGTGGTTTGATCCTGAAAAAGGTTATAACAGGGAATTAAGATATGCTACAAATCAAAAAAGCGTATTTGCAGATGAGCAACAAGGACCTGTAACTTTAGAACATATAATGTTTGAAAATGGCATTTTATCAGTACCTAAAGAAAAGTCACAACTTCAAAAACTGCTTTCATTATATCATCCTAGTAAAGGTAAACACTATGATGAGTTTGATGCTGTTGAAGAAGCTAAAGATGATTTACAAGATTTAGAAAATTCATTAGTCGCTATGAACTTAGCTTATGAAATAGATGTTGATAAAGCTGAGGCAATATTAAGAGTTGAAGAAGGCTCTAGCGTGTCTAAGATGAGTTCTAAAGAGCTTAAAAGAGATTTATTGTTATTTGCTCAAAGCAACCCTAGACTGTTCTTAGAGCTTGCTAATGATGAAAATGTAGAGCTTAGAAACTTTGCTATAAAAGCTACAGAAGCTGGAATTATTAAACTTTCTCAAGATCAAAGATCTTTTTCTTGGGCATCTAATGATAAAAAGCTTATGAATGTTCCTTTTGAAGAAAACCCATATTCAGCTATGGCTGTTTGGTTTAAAACTGACGAAGGTATAGAAGTTTATAGATCTATACAGAAAAAATATAAATAACAAGTGATTATAATAAAGGCGGCTATGCGGCCGCCTTTTTTATTTAAATAAATACTAAAAATGGTAGATGTAAATGTAGTGTACAGAACTGTCTTGTATATATTAAACAAAGAACAAAGAGGATTTTTAACCCCAGCTGAGTTTAACAAAGTAGCTGAGCAGGTTCAACTTGAAATATTTGAACAATATTTTGAAGATTTAAACCAGCTGTTAAGAGTACCTCAAACAGATAATGAGTATGCTAATAGACAGAAACAACTAGAACAAAAAATTAGTATTTTTGAAACTTACGGCAACTCAACTTATGTAGCTGTACCTGATCCACCCAACCCGCCACCTAATGCTAGAACTTACACTCTACCTAGTGACATGCATAGATTAGGAACAATATCTTACAAAGATAAAGCATTGCAAGAATTGCAAAGAAATGAATACTTGTTAGCTTATAGATCGCCGTTAACAAGGCCTACAGAGCAATATCCAGCTTTTTATGCTAGTGGAACTGGTAGTCCAGATGGTGCATTTACACAAGCCGCACCAACACGTATAAAAGTTTTTCCAGATACTATTACTGAAAATTTACCAACTTATTATGTTAGAAGACCTAAATCTCCAGTTTGGGCATATACTATAAATGCTGACACTGGTGGTTATGTATATCAAGGTGCTGCTGATTCAAGTGCTAATCCAACTACTGGATCTGTACAATTTGAATTAGATGCATCAGAGCAGGTTAGCATAATATTAAATATATTAATGTATTCTGGAATAATAATAAGAGATCCTAGTGTTGTTCAAGCAGCATCAGCTCTTGCACAACAAGATGAACAAAATGAAAAATCATAATAAATGGGCTTAATAACTGAAACTAACGCAAAATATTACACAGGTTCAACATATTATGTTCCAACCTCTGGTGGTACTGCATACATAGCTTACAAAGGCGATGTAGAACTATATGACGATGGAGGAGGTAATCCTGTTGGTCCTGCTAATTACTATGTAGCGGTAAATACAGCTGCAGATCCTACTACATTTACTAGACTAGCGGTAGGAGCTTACTCTATAAATTCAAGTCCTAACTGGTTAGAAGGTGACCCAAACATGGGGAGTCAAAGAATAGATTTTAATCCAGCTATTGACGGAGCTAATAATCCTAGAATAAAAGTACAATTAAAAAATCCAGCTCTTTGGGACAATTACGGTAGTTACTCTTATATAACTTTAGAAGAGGTAATTACTAATTTTTTAGTAGCGTATGTTGGTGCTGGTAAAATAATAGCTAATGTAAGAAGAACCGATGTTATGTTTCATGCTAAAAGAGGATTACAAGAATTTAGTTATGATACTTTAAAATCTGTAAACTCTATAGAATTAGATATAAGCCCTTCTAATACAGCTGTAATACCACAAGATTATGTTAACTACGTAGGTGTTTATAGAATAGATGGCTTAGGTATAAACACCTACGTA
>Ga0213868_10003558_pt1 | contig 14488 bp, 19 predicted proteins | sample PICome_9_FD_160087 | JGI IMG/M metagenome (GOLD analysis project Ga0213868, IMG submission 160087) | Coastal seawater microbial communities near Pivers Island, North Carolina, United States - PICO127 | ecosystem: Environmental > Aquatic > Marine > Coastal | place: USA: North Carolina...
CTATATTAATTATATTTAAAAACTATAAAAGGTTTAAGTTAAGATTTGATAGAAATACTTAATTTAGATTTACCTTTAATTAAGCGGTGGATTAAGCCTTTAGGTATATGAATGATTTTACCTGGCTCTATTGATTGTGGTAATTCATTATCAAATTGAAATTGCCAATCGTTTTCATTAAGAGATTCTACAAAACGATCTTCTTCATCGGCATGCCATTTATACAAGTGATCTGGTGCGGTTGGATCAAAGTGTCTTAGGACTGTATCTGTTGAATATTGTTCTTCGGTAAAAGGTTTAGTTTGATCTTCCATTTGCTGAATTACCTGTTCATTAGTTAATTCATTACATTTACAAGATTTACATTTGCAATCTTTCATTGCTTATTCGTATATTCCAATATTAATACTACCAGGTTTAAATGATATGAGTGTGGCTCCGATTGTATCACCAATCTTTTCCCATGTAGATTTATCACTCATATAAGAAGATAGTCTTACTTCATACCCTTTACCTTTTTTCTTAACGGCTTTAATTGCCTTAGGAGAAATACCCATATTATCTATAGCCATTTCTAAATCATATTTAAAATCGGTAAAGTTACCTTTATAAGATTCATTCATAATAGTTTTAGCTAACTTTTTTACTTGTGCCGTTGATCTTATACCATAACGAGACAGCATTTCTTCATTACCGAATTCATCAATAAATTCTATCATATCCTTTACGGTACCTTTATCTTCAATACTTTGAAATATATCCATTGTTTCTTGATCTGTACCGAATATCTTTTCTAAGTTATTGTAAGCATCATTAACTGATTCTTCTAATCCATCCTTATTTACTAATGTTAATTTCATAGAGTCATGTAAACCAGTTTTTCTTTTACCAGCTTTACCTTTAATAACTCTTACATAAGCATCGGATCCTCCAACCTTTCCATCTACTCTTAGGTAGACATCACCATATTGTGTTTTAACATAATCCCCAGGAAAAATTTGACCTCCTTTAGCTTCATTGACTGATTCTTTAACTGTATATTCAATACTATTTAATTCTCTATCAGTCATAAATATTTTAATACCCATACCTTCGAGTTCCTTTCCACCTTTTGAACCACCGATGACTGTGTATTCGCCAGCCTTGTAATCCCCATCTTCATCGTCAAATTCAATTGTAATTTTATCTCCTCTTTTAAGTTTAGCTTCATTAACAGATTCTTTAACTACTTTATCCCATGCAGCCATAAACTCAGGACCATCTAATTTAAAATGACCAATGATATCAGCAATAGTATTATCCATTGACATCTGAACCTCATCTTCATATTTCTCACCTGTGATGGCTTCATATTCATTACGGATGCCTTGTGCTAATATTTCAGGATCTACATAACGACCATTAATATTTTGTCTTTTTAATGCAGCCAATGAATTCCTAAGGGAACCTACACCATTAACACCATATCTATATTTTTCAAATGTTTTAAAGTATTTCATCTTATTTACCAAATTTTGGAATTCTTCCGAACTCTGCTTCTTTTAATGCTTTTTGAAAATCTTCAGTGTCTGGAATTAAATCATCAGCACCTAAAGCCTTTGCTCTTTTTGCTATAAACTTTGCAGCTTTTGCTTGATCCTTTGCTCTACCGTATGCCTGAATAGCATTCTTTAAATCTTCTAAGTTTTTAATTGGAAAGCTGCCATCAGGTAACGCCAATCCTTTTTCTGCCATTTCTTTTCTTTGTTCAGTATCATAATTTTCCATTACAACTAATTCAGCATCGGCATAAGCAGATTGTATAGCATTATCCAATTCAGCTTGAGCATCCTTTCTTAATTGTGTTAACCTAGAGGCTTCAGATTTAAATGTTTCTTTATCTTTATCAGTCTTAGCACCTTTAAATTTTAATAAGTTAGCTTTTAAGTCAGCCATTACCTTATCTAATTTCTTTTGTGCCATACTAACAGCTTTATCACCTTTACCTTCAGTAAGAGATTCTTTCATTTCTTTAGCCTTAGCCTTAAGTTCTTTAAATTCATCTTTTAATTTAGTATTAGCACCTTTAACAAATCTATCTAATCCCCAATTAAATGAAGCAGTAAATAATTTATCAAAAGGTAGCTTACCGAATTTTTTACCGTATGTAGAATATTGTAACCAATCTAAAAAGCCTTGTGCCATTTCTTTTGACATCTTAATTCCTTCTACTGAATTAGTATTACCTTTTACAACATCCTTGAGTAATCTATCAGCAGCAGCTCTACCTTCATTGACTTTTTCATTAGCCATATTATATCTTACATCTTCAATCCAATCTTCTTCAGTAAAATCCTGATAATCTTTAAAGAATCTTTTAGCGTTTTTCTTTGCCATTCTTTCTAATGACTGAACATAATCTTTAGCATAAGATAGTGTAGTTACGCCTTTCTTTATAGCCTTTTTCATTGCTGCATCAAGATCTAACATTATTTCTCCATAGGGCGAAGATCTCTTTTCCTTTATATTATCTGACTCATAATAATCATCATACTCTTCTTCTTCTTGATACCATGATTGGTTTGGATCACTGTCAGCTTCTTGGGTAAAATCATGTCTTTTCCAATTATATCTAGGATCTGTAACTAATGCTGGAAAAAGTGTTTTTCTTTTCTTGTCTTTAGTTTTTAATTTACCAAAAGCTAAATCAATACCTTTTTGTCTATCTGCATCATAACCATTCATAGTAGCAACAAGATCATAATAATCCATTCCTCCAAATCTACCATAACCATCATATTTGGTTTCCTTCCATTTATTACCTTCATTGTCATACATATAGACATCGATAGTATTTTGTCTTTCTGAACCGATTTGTTCTCCAGTATCTTGAGTCATCCATGAAAATTGACCTTCATTTAATTGATAGGATTTCTTTTCATTAATAAAATCATCTTTAGTTTTAATATATCTCATAATTACAAGTATCTTTTTGCCATTCTTTCCCAGTTCTTTAAACCTGCTTGTTTAAGACCGGCAGCCTTAACAAAAGTTCTCATGGAAACATCGTTAGCCTTTTTCATAAATTCATAAATTTCTTCTTTATCCTTTAAAGGCATATCCTTAGGATCAAGATAAGGAAGTAAAGTTTTAATCCTTTCCATAAGAGTAGCATCATCAGGATTAACATCCATTAAAATAGATCTTGAACGAATAGCTCCATCAGGATCAGCTTTATCTTTAGCTAAATTAGAAATAAAGATTACTCTACCGGCAAAATCAAAATAAGCAGGTACCATTCCATTCTCTATCATATTAAATTCACCTTCAGGATCCATTTCAAAATCCTTAGGATCAAATACTAATCCACTTTTCTTAAGATAAGATATTCTTCTTACAGGTTTGGTATCAAGAGCAGCCTTTAAAATATTACGACCGTTCTCATCTCTAAATACAGCATCACAATCATCAAATACTAATACCTTATTTCTATACTGAAACATTTTCTTAAACATCATAATTGTTGATACAGCACCAGATACTATAATGTAATCATCATCCTCTATAAGTCCTTCATCTTTCAATGCTTTCTCTACACTAAAGGTTTTACCGGTACCGGCTCTACCTGATATCATCAATGAATTAAATGCGCCAGCAGCAACCTTTCTAGATATATCATAAATATCAGTTAATGTTTCATCCAAGAATTTAACTTTATCTGCTAGAGTTTCTTCATTAGCAGAAACAGCAGCCGGATCTTCTAAAGAAATAGTTTCATTTCTTTTTAGTTTAAGAATTGCACCGTATGATATTTTTAAATCTCTAGATATTTGAGCAGCACTCTTACCAGATTTTAATTGCTTAAGAACCATTTTTTGTTCTTGCGCCGATAATACACCACGAGCAGCTTCATTAACAGATTCTTGTAATGTTTCAACTTCTTTAGCATATGAAGGTTCACTAATTAATTTTGCAAATTCAGAACATAATGCAGTGATAGGGAAATTATCACTACTCATAACAAAATCAGCTTTTCTACTTCCTGCATCAGAAAAGAAGGCAAGATCACCAATAATACCTGGACCTCTATTCATTCCTTTACCACCTACTCTAACGGCAGCAGTACCTTTATTACTATATAGCATAACACCTTCAACTCCGTTTGATTTAACACCAAAAGGAAAGACTTTAAAATCTAATTTCGTTTTCTTATTTAAAAAAGAGCAGATTATATTTGCGGCTTGTCCTAATTTAGTTTCATCTAAACTATCATTAAAATTAAATGCGGCCTCATTCAACGAATTCTTAAACTCTCCGTATTTTGGAATAAATTTCATATCTTTGTTTATTTTTATTGTTTTATTTATTTACCAAGGGTTGGTTGATTTTAAACCAAGTTGCTTTCCAAAAAGAGAAGGGCCGTAACATGCCCAGAAGCCTGCTTTATTAGGATCCATTTTTTCTTTCTTATCACAACCATGCCTTGCCCAAAAAGATTTAGCTCTTCCTGGATCATCGTTCTTTACAGATAATCCTGGATCTCCCCATTCAATCTTCTTTGCTACAATTTCACCAGTTTCTTTATCGGTTCTACCGGTATTGCGGTATACAATAAATTTTCTATTTCCACCTCTCTTAGGAGAATCTAATTTAACCTTTATAGTTTTACCAGATTTACGGTCTTTATAGATAGCCTTCTTTCCTACCTCAAGGTTTTTTGCCATCCATCCACCTTTACCGTTTAATACTATATTTCCTTTATCCCAATACTGTTCTACTTCTTCAAAAAGTTTTGCATGAGCATCGGAACCTAAACGGAAAACTGTATCTTCTAAACCTAAACCATTATCTATATGGTATTTAAGTTCTTCGGATACTTTATCAAAATCTTTAAAGCCTTTTACAAATTTCATATTATTTAGGTAACCCTGTTGTTTTTAGTTTCTTATCTTCACCTTTCTTTATTACTTCTTTAGCAATATCAGCATCAGCACCATAAGAACCTTTAGGCCCATTCTTTTTAGGATCATCTAAAGGTCTACCCCAAGTACCGGGTGCTTTAGTTAAAAATGAGTTAACTCTAGCATAACCCCACTGTTCTTGACCAGCACCAGGCCTGTGTCCACTTTTCCATGCAGCCATACCTCTTCTCATTACTAATCTTAATAAAGGTAAAGATACACCTGTTTGCTCTGATTTCTTTTTAAGACCAGTTTCTATTCCTTTGCCACCAATAGGACCACGATCACCGCTTGCCTTTTCATCTAATGATTCACCTAAGCCATCAGTATAAAGATCTTTTAACCAATTGTCTAAATCTTTATTAGGTTTAACCTTATCACTAAATTCTTTGTAAAATCTTTTCTTAAAGTCAGCAAAGTTTTTTGCCTCTTCCATCATTATATGCAATTCACTCATTACACCTTCATTGATTATCATTTCTTCTAATCCTTCGGCATATAAGTCGTCAAATGCTTTTGTATGCTTAGATTTTTTTAATGATTTTTTACCTTTAGTATCGCCAGGTAATTCTTTATAAGCATTAGGATCATCATCAGCCATAGAGGACTGATCTTTCATTTGTTTTTCCTTTGCTCTTGCGGTAGAAGTAGATATACCTTTATAGTATCCATGACCTTTGATTTTATCCTCAAAGCCTTTTTCTTTCTTCTCTGTAATAAATTGTTTGAAGTCTCTAACGAATTTCATAAAAATTTGTATTTTTTTATTTATTCATTAGGAAAAGGTAAATTATTAAGTGCGAGGTTCCTCTATACCCATTTCCTTTTGAATCAAGTCAATTAGGTAATTATCCATTCTAACGGTACCGAAGGTTTGCCAATCTGAATCTTCCAATACAGATTGGATTTTACTGGCAAGGCCGGTTTCTAAAATTAGAGCATCGACCTTACCAGTATACCATCTTTTAACATTTTCTATACCACCAGATTTATATAAACTTATAACCTGTTGATTATCAATATGTCTTTTATGAAAACCCATTACTTATCAGATGGGCCTTCAACATTTAATTTGTCAATTTCCTGTTGTACTTTTGCCAATTCTGAATGATTATCTCTAAGAGCTTGGTTATCACTCTGTACTGATTGTACTGCATTTGATAAAGATTCACCAACATTTGCCATTAATTCAACGAATGATTTAGCTTCATAAAAACCAGTACCTGTCATCTTTGTAACCATTTGCCAAAGAATTGTAACACTAGTAGAACGAACGGCAATGATACCATTAAATTCTTTATCTTTTACTCTTTCTTTAGATTCTCTTAAATTATGATATAGCATAATTAAACCAGTTGCTGTAGTATGACCCCAAGGTGCATCTTTTTCTAAGAATTTTAAAAGTTTATCAAAAACCTTTTTAGTTTTAAAATCAACTTCATATTCTCTTTCTTGCATTTCTTTAATAAGATTTTCATTAATCTTATCTAATTCAGCTTCTCTTGCTTTTAATTGCTCCAGTGTTTGTGGAGCTTCCTCTGTAGTCATTTCTACTACTTTAGTTTCTTCTTTACTCATTTTCTTTTTTGTTTTTATTTTCTGTTGGGAAAGGTTTAAAATCTTTATTTACATGATTACACTCAACGCATGCCAAACTATCAATAGGCATAACCCTATCTTCAGCTTCACCGGTCATAAACTTACTTATCTTTCTTAAAAAGAAGATTGGTTTAAATTTATCGCAACCACAGTTTTCGCATACGATAGGTAATGTATCCTTTGGATTAAAATTAATATTTACTTGTTCTTTTTTCATTAATTAAATATTGCTAATAATAACAGTATGAACATTCCAACAAAACCAATAAAGGCACCAATGTAACTGGCTTTCATTTGATTATCGGACTTACCTTGATTTTCCATAATAACTAATTTATTATTATATAGCTTTTTTATTATTAGTTTAAGAATGTACGGACATAATCTAAATCCTTTTGGGTATCTATACCTTTATATAAACCGGCCGCTCTAGCGTAACTAAAATGTATTCCATTATCACCCCATCTGATTTGTTCTAAGTTTTCTACAATTTCATTGGAGGTTTCAATCATAATGTTTTTATCAATTTTCTCTGTCATTTGTTTACTGAATCCGTAGATTCCTATATGTCTTTTTATAAAAATTGAAGACCCAAACAAAGGACTCCTAGTAAACATTACTATTTGTTGGTTATCTAAAACAGCTTTAACTGTATTTCTATCTACCTTTTGTTTAGATGTAATGGATCCTACTAATGTTGCTATAGTATGAGGGCTTCTTTTAAGAGTATAAATTAAATCATTTATATCTTTATCATTTATAATAGGTTCATCACCTTGTACATTAATTACAAAATCATAGTCATCTTTATAATGTTGATAAGCTTCTAATACTCTGTCTGTTCCTGTTTGATGATTTACATTTGTTAATATAGCATCACCACCAAATAACTTAACAGCTGCCTTTATTGCAACATTATCAGTAGCAACTACAACCTTGTCAACTATAGATCTTTCAACAGCTTCATAAACCCACTGTATCATTGGCTTACCATTTATATCAGCAAGAGGTTTACCTGGTAATCGTGTAGATGCCCATCTTGCAGGAATAATTGCAATTACTTTATTATTTACCATGTACTTTTATCATTAGTTATCTTACGTTTTGGAAAGCTATTACCCTTAGGTTCTTTACCTAAGAATGAGCATAAATTTAAATAGTCATTATTGTTTGAAACATTAATAGAAATAAAATTATCCTTATCCTTAAAGAATTCTTTAACTTCTTTATTATGAGCTTCATATGAAGCTATAAGTTTATCTTTATCATATGGGAGACCATCTTTACCATAAGTATAAGACATGTAATCATAAAGAAAACCACCGCTCCCATCTTCTCTAATGTACCTATACTCTCTTTTGGAAACTTCATCCCATGTTGGTTTATCCGAAAACGCAAATCCTAAATTATGAAATTTATAAATTGAATTATACCATTGTTCGCTTGTATCTCTTTCACTTAGGATAAAAATTGCATCAGGGTATTTTTGATAAAGATATTTCCAAACATAAGGTATACTGAAAGGGACATCTTTAAATAATTCTACATCACTCCATTTTTCAATCCAATCAACAACAGATTTTAAATCGCCATCTTTTACATTTTTCATTAAAAATTCCCCTTCATTCATTGTACTTAGATCTCCTCTAAAACCTAATTTTTTAACAGCATGATAAAGAGAGGTACTTCCAGTTTTATTATAACCAATACAAAATATTTTCATTATTCTTCCTTACTTTTTTTTCCTAAATAACCACTATGGTGTCTTTTAGAATATTCTTTCTTTGTAAATTTAATTTTCTTCATTGTTTCTACTACTAAAATATCACCCATAACTGTCATGAGAGTTGTTGATATTGTAGGTGTTAATCCTAATGGGCAAATTTCTTTAGCATCACCAATATGTAAACATACATTTGATTCTTTTGCTAATTCACTATCTCTTTTACCAGTTATACTAATTATAGGTATATTTTTATAAAGGTTTCGTGATAATTGAATTAATTCTAAAATTTCTCTAGTCTTACCTGAATTAGATAATAAAATTAATACATCATTACTTTGTAATATACCTAAGTCCCCATGCTGGGCTTCACTGGGGTGCAAATAAACAGAAGGTGTACCTGTTGAACTAAAGGTGGTTGAAATGTTTAATCCTATTTGACCAGCCTTACCCATACCGGATATTACTACCTTACCACCAAAACTATGAACCTTATTTTTAATTATGTTAACAGCCTTTTCATATTGATTATCTAAAGGAATGTTTCCTATAGCTTCAATTTCCTTTTCTAAAATTTCCTTAATACTTTCTATCATAACTTTTATTTTATTACACAATGTCGATGTGGACCGCCTTCCCTAAAATCCCATCTTATTTCTTTACCTGCCCAAGCAGATATAACAGATCCCATATCTAAGCAGACCTTTCCTTGATTAAATAACTTGTGATGAAAATCCTTACCTAGTAAAGTCCAACTAGTTAATATGACATGTTCTTTAATGTTTTCTATTTTATTTAAAATTTGATTTCTATGTTCTATTTTACTACGATAAGGAACATCTATGTAAGTTATTTTACAACCTAATTTTTTACTTAAATTGTTTTTCTTTAAGTTAGAGTTAAGAGGGGAAATAATACATATGTCTTTACCTTGTAAAACCTTTCTTAGTTCGTTAACATCACCTAATGATTTTGTTCTAGGTATAAATGCATCAACTGTTTTAAGAGGTTCCTTTCTACCTGATTCATTTACAAATTTTAAATCTAAATACCATTTAGGTCTTTTTAATCTATCCTGGTGCCAAGTTTTCATAAAATCAGTATAGCCAACACACCCTATCCAATCACTCATCTTGATGCAATCCATTAGCATTTTCCTAGATTCATTAATCATTTCATCTGCAGAGTTATATCCCCAGTTTTTCCAAAATCTATTAATTGGATCAGATGTCCTTTTATTAAAAATATTAATTTCACCATCACCAATTCTACATAAAGACAGTGGTAGCTCATGCTTAATGCACCGTTTAAGTTCGTTTATGAATTCTTCATTTGTATGAGTAAGTTCCTGATAAGTAGGCATAATTACAATTTACTTTTTAGTATATCTTTTGCAAAATTATATAATTCAATATCCTTACTATGTAATTCGCAAATTCTTTTCTTTATCTTTTCATCACCATGTCCTAATGGCTTTTTATCTTTATTTGCATTTCTTATTTCATTCTTCAAATTAAGATTAAACATTTTAGCCATTAATTCTATCGATTCATTATACATTTCTGTTATTCCACAGAATGCTATATTTTCTTTTATGTTATGCTTGGCTAAATCTAAATCCCCAGTCCATGTACCTGAAACCATTTTTGTCATCCAATTATGCTGATTAGTTTGTTTTTCCACATAATCCTCTAATGTTTTAAATTTTGACCTAACCGCTAAATTTGTTTTTGTTGTAAAATAATAGTGTGAAACTATTCTTTCAATAGGGTCTCTTAACATTGTAATGTATTTAAAATCCTGTTTAAATATAGTGTGCATACCGTAAAAGCAATGAGCAGAAAAGAATCTGGTGTTTCTTAGTACATCAGAAGAATATGTATTTTTTACATAGTGCATGATTGAATTTGGGTTATGAGGCTGTGGTTTTATGGTACCAGGTGGAACATATACTTCTAATCTTTCGTTTTGTTTAAAATTATTACCTAAGGCTACTCTTAATGAAGATCCTGCGGTTTTAGATAAATGTAAAAATAATATATTATGTTTAGAATTCATATTTAAGTAAATTTATATCCTTTGCGTAAATTTCAGAAACCTTATCAACCAGCTCTGGTGTATAGTATTCCTTATAATTTTTTTTATTAGTAGCATTAATTTTTTTAAGCTTAATATTAAATCTTTTTTCTAATGGAGAAAGATCTTCTAATCTATAAATTTCATCAACAACACTTTCTTTTTTAAGTGTATCATTCCATAACCAATGCACTTGAGGTAACCATCCTGCATGCCTAAGTATACGATGACCTCTGTATTTATGAAGAATGTCAACAGTTTCTTTAAATGAAATTCTTTTAATAAGTTCAAAATCTGGATGAGGATTTAATTTTTTTCCTATATTGTTATGCCAATAACTTTCTTCTGCTTTAGCATATTCATAACAAGAAACTAATCTATCCCAAGGATTTCTAACAATAGCAAACTTAAACCATTGCGCCCATTTATCTGGATGCTCTTCATTATACCATCTATATGTATAATGATAACTTTTACCCATTCCTAATGCTTCACAAACTGAAGTACCTCCATTTTTAGGTATATGAATAAAAATTGATTTATGTTCTTTTGATAAACTCATTATTGAAAATATGTTAGTGCCTTTGAAATATTTGGATTTTCTTTATTAAATTGCTTAAAAAGTAAAAAGTTAATGTAATTCTTAACCTTAATTAAATCTGGTGAATATTCTAAAAACTTTTGTTGATGATCAGTATCACTAATGTTTTTAATAGTATAAGTTACGCCCTTGTCATAAAAATTGTTAATACCATAAGTCATAACAGGTTTATTATATAAAAGTGCCTCATTAATAGATGTTGAATTTATAGCAATTACTCTATCTGCGAATTTACACCATCCTATATTATTCAAATCTTCAACATATTTAAGATGAGGATATTTACTACAAATTTCTTTATACCTTCTTTTATTTACTAATGTATCTTTAGGATGAACTTTAATAATTATCTTTGTTGAAAATAATTTAGCAACGTGTTCTATTAAATCTTTCATATCCTTGAAGAACGGCGAATGATTAACAATTTGAGTATCGGTATTAAGCTGAAGAGGTACATATATGTAATTTCTTTCACCAGGATCTATTGCCATTGTATCGTATTCCCGTTTTTTACTTGAATGTTCATTAGGATATCCTATAGGAACTATTCTTGATTTTGATATTGATGATGAACCGTTTGTACCTTCAGTGTCTATCATAAAGGTTTTATTTTGTGGAAACCAACCATGCTCTGTATAAATTATTTTTATATTAGTGTATCTTTTAATGTAATCTAAATATTTTGGTTGGTATCCCCTATCCTTATCATTAAATTCACCATTCCAAACAACTAGGTGTGTAGTACCGAGAGATTCCAATCTTGATATTAATCCATGGATATTTTTTTCTACAAATGAATTATCTTTATTCATTAAATTTCTATCTAAGAGCCTCGGTGGTTTAATATGTTCTACTGATATAAAGCTTTTAGGTAATGTTAATTGGGTGTAAAGATTTTTAATGTAACCTGGAAGGCTGTTATGCCATGATAAAAAAGTAATATGTTTTTTGTTTACTTTAAAGTTTTTTGGGGGTCTTTTTTCCAAAATAATTTTATCCCACATCTTAAAAGAATTTTTACTAAAAGCTTCCCATGTTAAATCTTTTACCTTTACTGTGTTTTTAAATTTGTTTTTTAATAAAATACTTCTATCATCATAAATGTTATTTAATAATGAAACAACCTTTTCTATATCTGGTTTCTTCCTATCAAATAAGTATTCACTTTCTAGGTGAACTGGTGCTTCGCCAACATCTGTGGATATTACCGTATGGCCTATCTTAAGAGATTCTATTAAAGGTAAAGGAGTACCTTCATTAATACTTAAAATTAAAGTAACATCTAAACTTTTGTATGTATCTAAAAATTTATTACTTTTACTAGATGTTTCACTAACAGTAAACCCTAAATCCCGTATCGCAGAAATAACTTTAGAAGCATTAGGTGATAAGAAAACAAATTCAAATTTATTCCTATCTAATTTTGATGCCAATTCTATCATTCTACTTTCACCCTTAAAACCGCATCCATAAATTCTTCCTATGAAGCCTAGTTTAATTTTACCCTTTTGTGAAGTTTTATTCTTTTCTTTAAATCTGTTATCAACGCCTAGTGGTGCATAAAAAGGATTATCGTGCAGTTTATTTTTATTAACCCAAGTAAACTGTTCTTTTGATGTGCACAGTAAAGAATGGTAGGATTTTAAAAAATTAATTTTAAATGAAGTATTAAATCTACTTTCATGATAAGGGCTATCATGAAACATTTGTATACCTCTGGAAAAAGATTCATGTTTTTTATTATGAAGACCTATGTTATTTAAATATTCACGAGAATGATTATTTCCAATTCTCCAATATTGATATACATCACTACCTTCTAATGGCCACACAGAGGAAATAATTTTATACTTATCTGCAGAATAATTTTTATAAATCTCGGTCATATTACTGAAGACCCACCCCCAATGCCCAAAGAAAACCATATTTATTATAGGCATACCTGATTTCCTTGCTTTATTAAATTCATTTTGTGCATATGAATTTAAAGATTTTAAAAATTTAAGCTTCTCTGTATGATTAGGTAATTTATTATGAAATTCTTCGTTATTATAATAAAGCTCAGGAGTTATTACATAATGACTCTTTTGAGTTTTTTTAGGTACTATAATAGGTTTACTAACATTTTTGTTTTTTACTCTTCTTACTGCATTACTTGTAGTTTTTGGTAAAATTGAAACCTTTCTTATTTTTTTACGCCTCATCTTACATTTTTGTTTTTTCTACTTGCTTGAAAATGTTCAATAACCGGTTTAATGTTAGGATATATTTGCTTCATAAGATCAAATATAAAGGTATATTCAGGGGGTATATTTTGTACTTTAAGGCCTATTTGTTTACCATATAAATCGATAGCATTTCCTAAATTCCACTGCTCTAAATTTTTACGGTTATCCTTTTCTTTAATGTTAATGCTTTCCCACTCCTTACATATTTTCATGCTCCTTTCATTATTAGCCATAAAAATAGTACCACTTAAACATTCATTTTGCCTCCATCTAAAATCCTGATACCTTATACCGATATCACATTTCATATCCTTAAACAAAATAGGAATAGAATGAACTACTGCATCAACATCTACATACACTAAATTTTTACCTTTGTGCTTAAGTAGCATTTGCTGCATAAATTTAGCTTTAAATCTTGTATTTTTTTGCCAACTACCTAGAGAAGGTACAGGAACAATATCATACAAAAGATTAAGCTTAGATAAAGACGCTTTAAGTTTATTAGCCTCATGCTCATAAGCAGTGTTAATTGTATAATAGGCTACAAAAATTACATCTTTCATTAAATGAGCACTTTCTTTATAGTATAAATCGTGTGCATTAGATTTTAGAGATTGCGAATTTACACCTCTCCTGGAATTAGTTGGCCTAACTGATACTCCTTTTGTAATATTAATAGGCTTAACTCTTATTTTAGGTATGCTTCGCCTTCTCACTCTATGTAATGTTTTTTTATTTATCGGAACTAAAAAAGGGAGGGTTTCCCCTCCCTCTTTAAGTAATTAAGAAGTAAGTTTTATTACTTTACCTTTTCAATGACAGGCTCAGTTGGAGTTTCTTCTTTATTCTCTACTGGATCTGTTCCTTCTTCCGTTTCGTCAGTTGGTGGTACAAAAACTTTAATAGCCTTTGATACCATTTCAGCATCTTCTAATGTAAATGCACCTTTCTGTTGTGCAATTCTTGCAGCTTGAATAAGAACGTTAACTGCTTGGCCCTGATTCATTTCTTGAGTTTCTTGTGACATAATTTATAAATTTGTTTATTATTATATACCTTAAATTAATTTAGTTTCATAATATTTCAATATCATTTTCTAAATCTTTCTTAGTTGGTATAGTGACATATAACACTCCTTTTTCTACCTTGGCTTTAATTTTCTTTCTATCAAAATCATCAGGTAATCCAAACCTTTTATTTAAAGGTGGAGTCCACATATTATCTTCACTTTCAATTACAACGCTTAAGTCATTCTTGATAAGCTTAATTTTAATATCTTCTTTATCAAAACCAGGAACTGGTATTTCTAAAATGTATT